>Ga0316201_10002925_pt1 | contig 12400 bp, 13 predicted proteins | sample CS6wburrow_MG_FD_204516 | JGI IMG/M metagenome (GOLD analysis project Ga0316201, IMG submission 204516) | Coastal sediment microbial communities from Delaware Bay, Delaware, United States - CS-6 worm burrow | ecosystem: Environmental > Aquatic > Marine > Coastal > Sediment | place: USA... | reverse complement strand
AAAGGTTATTCACGCTTGATGATGGGCGCTGAGCCGCACCTGGAGGCACTCAGAAATGACACGCGCTTCGCGGCAATTGTTAATGCAGAGTAGGTATGCGACGACACGACAAGAAAACGACATTTTGGTACTGCCAAGGCAGCGCCCATTGCGAGAAGGAGAACAATGATGAATAAGAATATTCTCTCTATTTTAGTGTTGACCGGAATTTTGGTTGGCGGTGCGGGTTGCGCGCCCTATGATGAACGAATTGGAACCGTGAATATTACCGGATGCACTATCCTCCTGGACACGACGTGCCCTGATGACGAGGGCGATTACAAAGTCGAACTGAACCTCGATGACTGGACTCTAACGCCGGCTTGCATCACGGCGAAGAAAAACAAGGTAGTGTCGATCCACATCACATCGTTGGAGCCAATCGAAAAAGGGACGGTATGGGTATTTCCCAAGAACCTGGACAATCTGTTCTGGCTCGCCGTGTCGAACGACCCCAACAAGAACAAGATCGACGTAACGGTCAAGCCAAAGAAGCCTTCAGGCAAGGACCTTCCAGAAGGTATATACAGCTACGGAATCTGGACCGAAGACAAGTGCATTGACCCGCGAGTGCGCGTAATAAACTGACCGCGAGACACGTTCTCGGCTGGCAGTGATTTCGCACCCTTCGGCTGCCGCTACGCTACGTGCCCTCGGGGTACCGCGCGCCCCGGGGGTGCTCCTAGAGGTAGTCGGGGACAGTCCCTTCGGGACAGTCCCCATTTTAGCCCGGCACCGACATAAAAAAGGCCGGGCGAATGCCCGGCCTATCTGTCGCCTGAGCCTCAGGGAGAGAGGCTGTCAGGCAGCTTTCAGGGCATCCTCGGCGGAGAGATATTTATAACCGAGGTCACGAGCAACTGCTTCGTGATTGACATGCCCTGCGTGGACATTGAGTCCGTTTGCCAGATGCGGATCACGCATGAGCGCATCCTTCCAGCCGTGATTTGCCAGCTGTTTGACGAACGGCAACGTCGCATTGGTTAGCGCAAACGTGCTGGTGCGCGGTACAGCGCCCGGCATATTCGTTACGCAGTAGTGAACAACATCATCGACAACATAGGTCGGTTCGGCATGCGTCGTCGGCCGGCTGGTCTCGAAGCAGCCACCCTGGTCAATTGAGATATCGACCATCACTGCGCCTGCGTTCATGTCCTTGACGTTTTGCGCGGTGACTAACTTCGGTGCCGCGGCACCTGCGACAAGAACCGCACCGATAATCAGATCGGACTCAGCGCTGAGTTCGTCGATGATGTGCTTGGTAGAGTAAACGGTGCGTACACGACCGCCCCAGATATCATCCAGCTGTCGCAAGCGCGGTAACGAACGATCGAGTATCGTCACGGCCGCTCCGAGACCAACCGCCATGTCCGCTGCGTTCGCGCCGGCTACACCACCGCCAACAACCAGGACCTTGGCTGGTCGTACGCCCGGCACGCCGCCGAGCAATATGCCGCGACCGCCGTTGGCTTTTTGCAGGGCATACGCACCCGCCTGAATCGAAATGCGTCCGGCCACTTCCGACATTGGGGTGAGTAACGGCAGGGAGCCATCGTCAGCTGTGACGGTTTCGTAAGCAATGGCTGTCGTACCGGATTTAACCAGCGCTTCTGTCTGTGCCGGGTCGGCAGCGAGGTGCAGGTAGGTGAACAGGAACTGGTCTTCGCGCAGCATCTCGCATTCGTTGAGCTGCGGCTCCTTGACCTTGACGATCATCTCCGCCGCGTCGAATACGTCTTTTGCCTCGGCCAGCACGGTGGCACCCGCGGACTCGTAGTCCGCATCAGTGACACCGATACCGGCTCCGGCGTTTGTTTCGACGAAGACATCGTGGCCATCGTCGACTACCTCGTGAACGCCCGCAGGGGTCATGCCCACTCGAAACTCGAGCGTCTTAATTTCTTTTGGTACTCCGATTTTCATGGCTCTCTCCTAACCTGAAACCGCTTTGTTATGCGGCCAATTTAGCGGTTTCCGACGGCGTGCGCTTGCGATTCAGCTGACAAAATGGGCTATTTGTGGCAGATTCTTCGGCTCTTTCCTACATTTGAGCAATTTCCTGCCATGAAGCTTGATAGATACGACAAATCGATCCTCGACGCCCTGCAGAAGGACGGTCGCATCAGCAACGTGCAACTCGCCAGTCTTGTCAGCCTCTCTGAATCCGCCTGCCTGCGCCGCGTACGGGCACTTGAGGAATCTGGCATGATTGATCGCTACGCCGCGCTCGTCAGCCAGGGCAAAGTTGGGCTTTCTGGCAACGTATTCGTGCATATCGGGCTGCACCGCGAGGAAGAAAGCGAGCTGGCGGCGTTTGAAAATGCCGTGCGCGATATCCCCGAAGTTATGGAGTGTTACCTGATGACCGGGGAATTTGATTACCTTTTACGGGTCGTAGTATCGGACATGGCGGACTTCGAGCGACTGCACAGGGATTCACTCACGCGCCTGCCCGGCGTTGCTCGCGTCAACTCGAGCGTCGCTATTCGCACCGTACAAAAGAAAACCGAACTACCGCTACGCTAAATCGATTTATTAATGATACTGGTTCACTCAAATTCGGCCGACGATCTTACCGAGCGCTTCATCAGCGTGCGGGCGTTGACGCTGTCCCTCATTGCCGAGCTGGAGCCGGAAGACACGGTGGTGCAAACGATGCCCGACGTGAGTCCTACGAAATGGCATCTCGCGCACGTCACCTGGTTCTTCGAGCGTTTCGTGCTGGAGCCGCATCTTCCGGGCTACCAGCGCTTTAACGATCAGTACCACTACATCTTTAATTCTTATTACTACTCGGCCGGGCATATGCACGCGCGCCCCAAGCGCGGCCTGCTGTCGCGGCCAACCTTGTCGCAGGTTATCGACTACCGTTCTTATGTCGATACGGCCATGCTGCAGCTGCTGCAAACGCGCGGCGCGATGGAAGAGTTGCGCCAGCTCACAACGCTGGGTCTCAACCACGAGCAGCAGCACCAGGAATTATTGCTGACCGATATCAAGCATGTGTTTTCCTGCAACCCGCTGCAGCCGGCGGTGCGCGCATCCCTGCCCACACCGGAGAGTACCTCGGTGACGAGCTACTCCTTCTCCCGCGGTGTCAGCGGTATCCACCAGGTGGGTGCCGGGGGCGATAGCTTCTGCTTCGATAACGAAACACCACGCCACGATGCGCTGCTGCACGAACACCAGTTTGGCAATCGTCTTGTCACAAATGCCGAGTATCGTGAGTTCATCGAAGACGGTGGCTACACAACGTCGGACCTTTGGCTATCCGATGGCTGGGCAACCGTGCAGGAGAGAAAGTGGAAGCGGCCGCTGTACTGGGATAAATCGCTGGAAACAGAATTTACCTTGGGCGGCGTGCGCCCTATCGATGCCAACGCACCCGTTTGCCACGTCAGCTATTACGAGGCGGACGCGTTCGCCCGGTGGGCAGGCGCCAGGCTGCCGACTGAGTTCGAATGGGAGCTCGCTGCCGCGGCCGAAAAACCGAGCGGGAACCTGCTTGATTCCGGGTACTGGCAACCCACGGCAAGTGACACCAGGCAGCTGTTCGGCGATGTCTGGGAATGGACCTCGTCATCGTATGCGCCCTATCCCGGCTTCAAGCCGCTGGCCGGTTCGCTGGGCGAATACAATGGCAAGTTCATGTGCAACCAGATGACCGTGCGCGGCGGATCCTGCGTGACGTCTGCCGGCCATATCCGCGCCAGTTACCGCAGCTTCTTTTACCCCGACGCACGCTGGCAGTTCCTGGGCATCCGGTTGGCTAAGGACGGTGCCGGTTAATGACAAACGAAATGCGAGAAATCGTCGAGGGACTGAGCCAGGCGCAGAAAACCATTTCGCCGAAGTATTTCTACGATGAACGCGGCTCGCAGCTCTTCGATAAGATCACTAAGCTGCCCGAGTACTATCTCACCGACGCCGAGCTCGAGATCATGCGCGCCAACGTCGATGAAATGGCCGACCTCATTGGCAAGACGGCGAGCCTGATTGAATTTGGCAGTGGCTCGAGCCTGAAGACGCGCATCCTGTTGGAGAACCTCGACAAGCTCGCCGCGTACGTGCCGGTCGATATCTCCGAGGAGCACCTTTACGCTTCGGCCCGGCAAATCCGCAGCGAGTTTCCGGGCATCGATGTCAGGCCTGTCGTTGCAGACTTCACCAAGACCTTTTCGTTGCCAACGCCGACGGTTACGCCAGTGAAGAATGTTGTTTATTTTCCGGGATCGACGATTGGCAACTTCGAAAAAGACATGGCAATGGAGTTGCTGCACGTCATGTACGAAGAGGCAGGCGAGAATGGTGCGCTGTTGATCGGCGTTGACCTGCAGAAAGACCCTGAAATTATCGATCGTGCTTATAACGACGACGCCGGCGTCACTGCGGAATTCAATCTCAACATGCTTCGGCACCTCAACAACGAGTACGGTGCCAATTTCGATCTCGACACCTTTGAACACAGCGCCGTCTATGACGAGGACAAGGGGCGCGTCGTTATCAAGCTGGTGAGCCAGGCGGAGCAGACGTTCGAGATCGCGGATACGGAGTTTGCACTTGGGGATGGCGAGGCAATACTCACGGAGTACTCGCACAAATACACACTGACTGGATTTGCGGAGATGGCGAAGCAAGCCGGGTTTTCGGTGGAGAAGGTCTGGACGGATGCTGATCGGCTGTTCAGCGTGCAGTACTGCGAGCGGTCGTAGAGGCACGCCCTGGCCCGTGATTGAGGGTCTGTCCCCCTTTCTGGCCGGCCAACGCGGCACAACAAAGGAATTGAAGATTGATTATCAGAGCGACTACGCCCGCCGACATACCGGCGCTCAAGCGAGTACTGGACGAAACGGGACTTTTTCCCAGCGAGATGTTGCCCGACATGCTGAGCGGCTTTCTGTCGGGAAAAGGCCGCGAGGACGTGTGGCTTTCATGCGAGTCAGAGGGCCACGCAATCGGGTTTTGCTACGCGGTTCCGGAAGCACTGGCAGACGGCACATGGAACATGCTCGCCGTAGCGGTGCTTCCGGAGTCGCAGAGTAAAGGTGCTGGTGCGGCTTTGGTAGCAGCACTTGAGTCGCACCTGGTCGGGCTGGGTCACCGGGTCTTGATTGCCGAAACCTCAGGAACATCAGAATTTAAGCAGTCGCGTGCGTTCTACCGAAAGAACGGGTATTCGGAGGAGGCTCGCATCCGTGATTTCTGGGCCCCGGGAGACGACAAAGTCGTCTTCTGGAAATCGCTGCGTTGACCGATTCCGATCGTTCGCAGCGCCTTCATCTGCCTTTGGTCACCACCTGGCCTGGATAGATAGCCGCGGGCGCAGGCTCCTGCGTGGCTTTGACCCAGGCACCCGTAAGCGGGATTCTCTGTAGGAGCGCGCTTCCCCATCCGGGGACAATGCTTGCGCGCGGCCGCAACGATCAGGACGATGGCGGCACGAATTCCTTAGGCGCTGCAGATCCGCCCGTAAAGAAGAACTTCTCCATCTCCGCCTCGAGAAATTTTCTCGCGTCGGGCTCGATCGGCGAGAGGCGATACTCGTTGATGAGCATGGTTTGATGGCCCAGCCATTTCTGCCAGGCCTCCTTGGACACATTGTCATAAATACGCTGTCCCAGATCGCCCGGGTACGGCGCATAGTCGAGGCCTTCGGCCCCTTCTCCCAACATGACACATTTGATTGTGCGTGACATCGCTACTTTTCTTCCGTTGATTCGTTGTTTAGTTGACTGATCAGTTTCTGTACCGGGGCTGCCATGCCGCCGGGCGGCGGTTCATCCAGCCGGTACCAGGTTGTGCTGTCGCTGTCCGCTACTTTACTCAAAGGCGCGTCGACGCGCACGAGTATCGGCTGGATGTCGAGATCGTAGTGACTGAAGCTATGCCGTAGTGTCTGCCACGGCTCAGTCCTTGCAACCCTTGCACTGAGTACGTCCCGGCACCAGCTCTCGATGGAGCGCTCCCCCAGTTCCGGCAGGCTCCACAACCCGCCCCAAATTCCCGCTTCCGGTCGTCGTTCCAGGTAAACGCGCCCGTCAGCCCTGGCCAGCAACATCGTTGTGCTGCGTAGCGGCTTGGCCTTTTTCGGTTTGCGGCCCGGATACTCTGTCACCGTATCCGCCATACGCGCCTGGCAGTCATTACTCACCGGGCAGCGCTCGCAGGCCGGATTGCTGCGCGTACATAGCGTGGCGCCGAGATCCATGATGGCTTGCGTGTAGTCGCCAACCCGGCTCGTGGGCGTGTGCTGCTCCGCGAGCTCCCAGAGTGCGTTCATGACCGCGGTCTTACCGGGCCAACCGCCGATCGCAGTGTGACGGGCCAGCACGCGCTTTACGTTGCCGTCGAGAATCGGGTGTCGCTCGTTACGTGCCAGCGACAGGATTGCGCCGGCCGTTGAACGACCGATGCCGGGCAGTGCTATCACCTCGTCCATAAGTTCGGGAAACCTACCGTCGTGATCGGTCATGATGGCCTGCGCGGCGCGATGCAGGTTTCTTGCCCGTGCGTAATAACCGAGCCCGGACCAGTGGTGCAATACCTCGTCCTGATCGGCGTTGGCGAGCGCCGCAACGGTCGGGAAGCTGCCCATGAAGCGCTCAAAGAAAGGAATCACCGTCTGCACCTGGGTCTGTTGCAGCATGATTTCCGATACCCAGATCGGGTACGGGTCCCTGCTCCGCTGCCACGGAAGGTCCTTGCGACCGTGCTCATCGAACCACGTCAGCACACGATCGCTGAAACTACTCAACGTGCTGAACCTGCTCGACCGGTAGTTCCCGTGCTATCGCTTCAATCCTGTCGATGGCATCACCACCGTTGTTCCGGAACTTCCGCTTGATCAGGTACGGCCCGATGCCGGGCGGCACCCAGAAGTCGGGTTCCATCAACAGCTTATAAGTTACGACGGTGCCGCGGCCTTCGGCAACGAAGGTCCAGGTTTCGTTGCTCATCTTGAAGTCGCTATCCGCGGGATTTGCGATAGCGCGGAGCTCTTCATTGACCTCCAGTTCAACAAAGCCCTGGCGCACGAATGACTTGCAGAAGAAGAGCACGCATCCCTGGTTGCGCACGTAGTAGCCGGGACGACCGTTTTCATCGGCGGGGATATCCCGCGACTCGACAATGGCACTGGAAAATTGCGTCGACAGATCCCACTGCCTGAACACCTCGAAGACCTGCGCCACCGGCGCGTCGAACCAGACCTGCGAAGTAACCGAGTAGCGGCCCTTGTCATGATCGACGGCGATGCTGCGCAATTCAGCGGCGTTGGTCACACCCGACATCAAGAGTGACGCGAGCGCTAGCCAGGCCAGTGGCCTCATCTCTTGAAAATGTCCTTCAGCTTGTCTTTCAGTTCGTCCTCTACGCTTTTTTCTTCGGGCGCGGTCTCCGGCTCACCCTCAGCCGGCGGGGCTCCTTCCGCCGGTTGCTCCGCGTCTGCTGGCGGTGCCTCTTCCTTATCGCCGCCCAGGAGACGATCGAACAGCCGGTCCTTTAACTCTTTTTCAACCTGCTTCCTGACCAGCTTCTCGATATCCGGCTTCACGCTTGGCGAACTGATGGGGCCAGTGATTTTCAGCGGGATGACCGCCTCGGTGAAATCGTCAAGCTCTTCCTCGCTTACGCCTTGCAAGCCGTCGGGCCGCTCCAGCACGCGCGCAATCAGGCTGTAGTTGACGGTCGCCGCCGGAAGGTCGACGTTGCCGCTGCCGGTCAGGCGCATGAACGGCAGTTCGGCTGCCAGGTCATCGTTGCGCATGACGCCGTCGGTGACGACGCCACTGGCACTGACTGAACTGAAAGTCGTGCGCGGCGGCAGGCTGGGCGCTGGCGCCTCCTCGCTCTTGAGCAGCGCACGGGCGCGTCGCAATTCGTACCAGATATCGGTGCCCTCGAAAGCGCCGTCCTTGAGCTCGAACGACATGTTGCCTGCAAGGCTCTTTTGCACAGCGGTCATGTCATTGCCACGGCCGGTGAGATTGAATCCGCCGCTGACCGTACCGGTGATGTTGTCCTTCTTGAAAATGGCCTTCGCGAGGTCAGCCAGGTCGACGCCCTCTACCTTTTCGTTTACGGAAAGCACCGGCGTATTGCCCGCCGCATCGATACGCACATCGCCGCTGTAGCTGCCGCCGAACAGCCCCGCACTGATCGGATTGAGTCGCAGACGACCGTTCGCCACGTTAAGGCCCAGCACAACATTTTCAAAAACAATATCGCCGAGCGTTGCGGCTTTCAGTCGAAGGTCACCCCGCGCGTTAAAAGCACGCACCAGGTCCGCAGGAATCTCAACCGGTACCGACTCGCCTGCGCCACCCTCGGGCGTCGCTTCGGCAGGCGCCATGTAGCGCGCCAGATCGATCCTGTCGGCATCAAGATTGAAGCTGTAGGTTCCGCTGCTGCTGCGCGGCGCCGATAGCGAACCCCTGAACGTCGTATCGTCAAGCTTGATGGTCAGGTCACGGAGCTGAATCGCTTTCGTCGTCACCTCGGCTTGCGCATCAATGATTACGCTGCTGAGCGCCGATGGGTCTACCGTTTCCGGCGCCTCGATACCGAGCAGCGTCATCAGGCTTCGGGGCGAGAATGCATCGACCTGTATGCCGGCTTTCGGCAGGACAGAGCCCGCGTACGAGAGCGGCTCGACATCGGCCGTCATCTCGATGCCGAGAATCTCCAGCTCCAGCGGCTGCAGGGTGACTGTTTCATCTTTGGTGCGGAGCTCGACTCCCGCGGTCTCGACCTCGAGACGCGTCGGTGACGTCGCGATACCTTCGAGAACGCCGGCGATCCGCAGGCCATCAAGAACAACGACGCCATCCTTGAGATCAAAGGACGCCACGGTATCGATTTCAATGTTGCCGCTGACACTCTCCGGCTGCGTGTCGAGCCGGAACGAGCCCTTTGCGGGTACCGGCCGGCCATCGCCGGAGACGGCGCCAACCTGCATGTTCATGTCGCTAAGCGTGTAGCTGTCGCCGGACTGCCCGTCGCGGTAAGTAATCGTCGTATTACTGACATCGACACCCGATATGTCGAACGCGGCCGCGCCATCGCCCTGTACTTCAGGCTCCTCTGCATCCTTGGCAGTAACAAGGTCATCCCAATTGTTGCGGCCCCTGGCGTCCACGGCCAGGTTAAGCGTCAGGGCCTCGAGCTCCGCCGTGTCGATAGCGACCTCCTGGCGCAACAGCATCGGCAAGAGACGAATGCTGAGCTTCGCCCGGTCGAACTGCGCAAACGGCTCGTCGCCGAAGCCCGGCGCATTGCCAAGCGTCGTGCGGCCCACTTCGACCGCAAACCAGGGGAACAGCTGCAACGATACGTCACCTTCTATGACGAGCTCCCGCCCGGTCTTCTTGCTGACCGCAGCGGCGGCTTCATCACGAAAATCGTTCGCATCGAAGAACAGCAGGAAGAACGCCGCCCCGATGACAAAAATGGTGATGATTGCGAGGACTAAACCCGCGACAATTTTGGTAGCTCGGCTCATTGACAGGCCTTTGGTTAGCGAACAGCTAAGGGTATCAAACTGGGCCCGATAGCGTCGTTTTCAAGCCCGCACAGGGGACCCGCAAGACAAAAAAAACGGGCCACCAACGGTGGCCCGGCAATGCATGCTTCACTCTAACGGCGCGCCCTAGTCACGACAAAGACTGACGCCGCCATTCATCGTGGAGATATCGATGCGACCCTTGCCATCGCCTTCCGTGAAGCTCAGGTTCCAGCCCGGGGCGTACTTGCTGGTGCGCTTCGCTTCGGGACCGAAACAGTTGCGAATCCGACCGTTGAATGTGCTTACGTCGATACGTGCGGAGACATCACCCACGAGCTCGATATCGACATCGCCATTGACGGTTTCTGCCGCAAGCCTGCCATCCTTGCGAAGCTCGGCGTTGAATATCAACTCGCCGTTTACGGCGCTGAAATCAACCCGGCTGAATGAGCCTTCGTTGATGACGATGTCACCGCTTACCGACTCAGTGCTGACCTTACCAGCCATGCGGTAAAGCGTTACGTCACCCGATACGGTGCTGGCATGTGTTTCGCCCTCGACCCGGTTGCCGCTCACTTCGACATCACCACTCACCGATTCTGCAGAGACATCGCCGCCGGTCGATTCCGTCTCGACATCGCCGCTGACCGTGTGCAGGCGTTGTTCGCCAAGTACATCAGAAACATCGATGTCGGCACTGACTGCACCAACGTCTATAGAGCTTTGCTTTGGAACGCTAATGCTCAAATCGCTCTCGATTCCGCGCGACTTCCGTCGCGGCACCTTTACCTTGATCGTTATCTTGTCGCCATTACGCTCGAATATGAGCTCTTCGACGTTCTTTCCCAGGGTGCCTGTGACTTCGACCTCGTCTCGCGACCAACCGTTGACTTCCACGGAGCCGGAAATGTTGGTGATATCAACGTGACCGTCGGGCGACGCATCCATCGTCCGATCGACTTCCACGTCCGCGCTGGCTGGCAGGGCAAACAGTAAGCCGGCGGCAACTGCGATTAGCTTCTTCATCATCCTTTCTCTCTCTTGTCGTCCATTGCTGGTTGGCGACCCATGGGCCACCAACTAGACATCGTTCCTCATCATTACGTTCCGTGTCAGGCCGCCCACCCTTCGAAGCACCGAAAGCTCCTCGCGGTATGCCATTAACAGCTTGGCCTGCAACAGGGCATTGTCAGGTTGTTCGGCGAGCGCCTGGTTGATATCGAAAATCGCCTGGTGGACCTGCTCAAGGCTCCTCTCTACTTCGGCTCGCAATTCCGGAGACAGTCGCTGCAACTCCTCGTCAGCCTGTGCGGCGAGTATGTCACGCGCATCCTGGAAATTAGGACCCAGGTTGTAGCGGCCGCCAAAAGCGGTCTGTTCGAACATCAGCTCGGGCGTCATCTGCAAAGTCGCCTGCGGTTGGTCCTTTACCGCGATGTAGGTAATCGCAGAAGATGCGCCGACCAGCAGTACGACCGCGGCAGCCTGGGCAAACATGGGCACCCGGCGCGGCCGCCTCGGCGCCTGGATGGCCTCTTCGATGCCCGGCCAGAGATCACGCTGCGGCGAAACCTCCGTAGCGAGGCTCTTGGCGGCCTGCATCAGTTTGTCGTCCTTCATCTCGTTCATACCTCGTATCCCTGCTTCTGCAGCTGCTCACTCAGCAGCCGCCGCGCCCGATGTAACTGCGCTTTACTCGTTCCTGGAGCAATGCCGAGCATACTGCCGGTCTCGTCATGGCTGTATCCGTACACGGCTTGTAAAACGAAGACGTGTCGCGCGCCGGACGGAAGACGGTTGACCGCCTCCGACAGATCGCGCAGCTCGCCGTTATCGTCGGCAACAAAGGTCGGTGCCGATGTATCCGAAACCGCCTGGATCCTGTCCTGTTCACGCTTCGACTTTCGCATTCGACCCAACACCGTGTTGACGGCGACGCGATGCAGCCACGTGGAAAACGCGCTGTCGCCGCGGAACTTCGCCAGCTGCTTCCACGCCTGGATGAAAGCCTCCTGTGTGCAGTCTTCCGCTTCGCTGACATTCCCGGTCATCCTCAGGCATAGCCCATAAACCTTGTCCACATGCATCCGATAAAGCGATTCAAACGCCTTGGCATCGGAGCGCTGGGCACGCCGTATGCACGCAGCCTCATCAGCGACTGAGTCTTTGCTGGTTGCAACCATCGTCTGACTATAGTCGCTGCTGCTAGCGGTCAAAAGCGCTGCCAAGTGCTTTTTCTCCCTTTATCTTGACCTTTGGATGTCGGTGGGCCCGCATAGGTTTGAATATGCGTGCCAGATATCGCCAAAAAAAAGATGCTTAAGCGACTGTCTTTGCTGGTGATTCTGGTATTATGCGGTTGGCTCGAAACGACTGACGCCAAAATCCTGCTCAACCGAAGAACGAAAACAACATATGGCACCCACAGTTGCTTGTCCGTTTTCAGCAGAATCTGATGAATCTACGGGTAAGTTGCCACCAACGGTTTCAGCCTCCTGATGTCCGGGCACTCTATCCTCTACCTGGGCCGTGGTGAATTCGCCGCCGACTACCTCTGCGAGTTGGAAACGCTGCCTTGCTGCACCCTGCTCACGCGCAGCGCCGCGCTGAAGTTGCCGGAAGATGCCGCCTTCATCGTTGACATTGTGCTGCTGGAGATCGGACCCACCATCGCGCAGTCCGGCCAGTCACTCGGCAACGTTATTCAATCGCTGAAACCCTACCCGGTCGTTGCACTGACACAGAAAGAACACGAACACCGAGGTATCGCTGCGGTAGCCGCCGGCGCCGAGGCCTATATCTGCGTCGACGACATTACGGTCGATGAGCAGGACGCCATTTTTGATCACGCTGTGCAGC
>Ga0316201_10002924_pt1 | contig 12401 bp, 7 predicted proteins | sample CS6wburrow_MG_FD_204516 | JGI IMG/M metagenome (GOLD analysis project Ga0316201, IMG submission 204516) | Coastal sediment microbial communities from Delaware Bay, Delaware, United States - CS-6 worm burrow | ecosystem: Environmental > Aquatic > Marine > Coastal > Sediment | place: USA: Delaware... | reverse complement strand
CTTCATCCAGGGGTTTTACAAAACGCATATCATAATGTCCGACGTTGGAACCGTGGTTTAGGTCTTTTAGTACATCAGTTACTGTATTCCCGATATGACCCACAGAAAGTACTGCAATTGAGCTGCCCTTAACTAGTTCTCTGGAAGTGCCGATGGCGATGGTTTCAAAGGGTGTCTGCCAGAAATCTAACACCCCTCGCCCTCTTGGATAGCGGATAGCAATGGGATGTGAAATACTTTGCTGAACCGTATACATAATGTTGCGCAATTCGGACTCGTTCATAGGAGAAAAAATGACCATATTCGGGATGCATCTTAGAAACGCAATATCAAATATCCCGTGATGGGTGGCTCCATCTTGTCCTACTAATCCCGATCTATCCAGGCAAAAGACTACAGGTAAGTTCTGCAGGGCAATATCGTGTATAACCTGGTCATAGGCTCGTTGCAAAAAGGTAGAATATATATTGCAAAATGGAATCATTCCTTCAGTGGCTAAACCACCAGCCATGGTAACGGCATGCTGTTCCGCAATACCAACGTCGAAGGCTCTATCCGGAAATTCTTCCATCATATATTTTAAGGAACTACCGGTAGGCATGGCAGGGGTAATCCCAATAATCTTTTCATTGTTTTGGGCTAATTCTACTAGGCTAAGTCCAAATACATCCTGGTATTTTGAAGGCAAGTGTTCTTGAGATGAAGCAATTAATTCTCCCGTGTCTTTGTTGAATTTACCCGGCGCATGGTATACGATCTGATTTTCTTCGGCCTTTTGTAAACCTTTACCCTTGGTGGTGATTACATGAAGCAAACGAGGCCCCTGACGTGTTTTAAGCCTGGTTAATTCCGCTACCAGGGCATCAATATTATGACCATCTATTGGGCCAGAATAATCAAAATTAAGACACTCAAAAATGTTTTCCTCTTTGGCGGTGCCTTTTTTAACGTTCGTGAGGTATTTCTTTAGGGCACCAACGCTAGGGTCAATACCTATGGCATTGTCATTTAAAATTATAAGGACATTAGCGTCCGATACGCCCGCATGATTTAAACCTTCAAAAGCCATTCCACTTGCTATAGAGGCATCTCCGATAACTGCAATATGTTGTTTGGTATGATCTCCTTGTAGTTTGGAAGCAATGGCCATACCCATAATAGCGGATATTGAAGTGGAACTGTGGCCGGTTCCAAATGCATCATACTCACTTTCATCTCTATTTGGAAATCCACTAATTCCTCCCAGTTGCCGATTTGTTTTAAAAATAGCTTTCCTCCCGGTTAGTATCTTATGGCCATAGGCCTGGTGGCCTACATCCCATATAAGTCGGTCAGCGGGGGTGTTAAAAACATAATGCAGGGCAATAGTTAATTCTACCACACCAAGACTAGCTCCTAAATGCCCTTCTTTGACAGCTATAATATCTATAATGAACTCCCTTAATTCACCAGCCAACGACGAAAGATCTGCCGGTGTTAGTGCTCTTAAATCGTTAGGGTCATTTATGTTATTTAAAAGACTCATAAGAAGAGGCAAAGGTACATTAATTCATTTTTGATGGCCCAAGGGAATTGAATGAAAATTGTATTTTTGGCGCTATGGAAATATTATTGGATGATGCTTACTTTATGAAAAAGGCGCTACAGGAGGCTGAAACAGCCTTTGATAATGGCGAAATTCCTGTTGGTGCCGTGATTGTGGTTCAGGGGCGTATAATTGCAAGAGCTCATAATCAGACAGAGCAACTCAATGATGTAACGGCGCATGCAGAAATGTTGGCGATTACTTCAGCGGCTAACTTTTTAGGGGGTAAATATTTATATGATTGCACACTCTATGTAACGCTAGAGCCATGCCAGATGTGTGCCGGGGCGCTGTATTGGAGTCAGATTCCCAGGGTAGTCTTTGGGGCTCATGATCCGCAGCGGGGCTATACGGCAACCGGGGCGCAATTACATCCAAAAACCAAGATAAAAGGGGGTATTCTGGAGAAAGAATCTTCCGCATTATTAAAAAAGTTTTTTATTCAAAAAAGGAATTTAAACTAGGGATACGGTTAAAGTGGTACTAAAAAAAACACCCTGAATTTTCAGGGTGTTTCGATGCTTTTTCAAAATAAAATATTATTAGCTGACTACTTGCACTTGTGCAGCAACCATTCCCTTTCGTCCTTCTTCTTCTACGTATTCTACTTTGTCTCCTTCGTTCAATTCTACCCCATTTAACCCTGAGGCGTGAACAAAGATGTCTTTTCCGGTTTCGTCGTTTGTAATAAATCCATAGCCCTTGGATTCATTAAAAAATTTTACAGTTCCAGTCATTAAAATAAATTTTAAATATAATAAAGTGTTCTACTAATTTATGGATTTTTACTTAGAATGCCGAGAAGGAAATCTTATTTTTTGGACGAAACCTCTTCATCTTCAGGCTTTTTATCTGCTCTCCCTTGCATTTTACGAATGTTTTCTTCGGTCAGCATATAGTCTTTCGCTTTTTTGCCTTTACTCTCTTTAAAGAGGAATAAGGGCATGGCAATGAGGAACAACCCTACGGTGCCAAAACCGATACATTTATTAGCGAAAGCAGGGTTCTCTTCGAGAATGGAAAAGCCGTAGATGATGCCTCCAATAGAGGCAATCACAATAATTAAGACTATATACCTCGAATTATTGGCCATATTATTTAGTAAAGTTAATCAACTTACGCCTGTAGGCCGTAAGGAGCTTGGACTTAGAGACAAAACCGTAATATTTTCCATCCTTAATTACGGGTAAATTCCACGCACTGCTATCCTGGAACTTTTGCATCACCGTTTGCATAGAATCTGTTTCATAGAAGATATGTTCAGGAGCTTTATGCATAAATGATTCTACAATCATTTTATCATAGAGGGTAGTGTCGAACATAAATTCCCGAATATCATCTAGGATCACGATACCTACCAAAAAATTGTCTTTATCAACAACGGGAAATATATTGCGAGCAGATTTGGCCACCGATTTATGCAACATGTCACCTAAGGTCATGTTTTGAAATACTTTTTTAAAATCTTTCTCTATGACGTCATCTATTTGCATTAGGGTAAGTACCGTCTGATCTTTGTTGTGGGTGATCAAAGCACCTGCTTTTGCCAATTCTTTAGTGTAAATGGTATGATCCATCGCATTTTTAGTCATCAAAAACGAAATCGCAGACGTTATCATTAACGGAACAAAAAGTTCATACCCTCCAGTAATCTCCGCAATCAAGAAAATAGCCGTTAGTGGTGCATGGAGCACCCCGGCAATAAGTCCGGCCATTCCTATGAGTGTAAAATTACTTTCGCTTACGGAGAACCCGAACCCAATATTATTAATGACTTTGGCAACCACATTTCCAAGTGCACTACCCATCACCATAGTAGGGATAAATATACCTCCTGCACCTCCCGCGGCAAATGTAGTAGTCATTGCAACAGCTTTAAAGATGGTAATACCAAAAAGTAGTGCAATTACTACCCAAATATTGTCTGTATAGGCGTCAAAAGGCGTGGCTCCCAGGGCTTTTATATGATTTCCATCGAGTAAATCATTAATGAAACCAAAACCTTCTCCATAAAGTGGCGGCACTAAATAGAGCATGGTTCCAATGGCAAGTCCTCCAACCAGTAATTTATATTTGGGGCTCTTAAAGCGTTTAAAGAATTGAAGGATACCAAAATACATTTTGGTAAAATAGACAGAGGCAATGGCGGTTCCAATTCCAAGCAGTATATAGAACAAAGTGTCTTGTATCTCAAACTTTTCTGTAATAGTGAAATTAAAAAGGCTCTCATCTCCAAGAAAGAAATAAGAAGTAAGCACCCCTGAAATAGAAGCAAACAAAAGAGGAAGCAACGACAGCATTGTAAGATCTAGGCTAAATACTTCCACTGCAAAAATAATTGCCGCTATGGGGGATTGAAATATGGAAGCAATGGCTCCTGCCGAGGCACAGGCAATTAATAAAGAACGTGTTTTAGCATTTATATGTAAAAACCTGGAAAAATTAGAACTCAGTGCTGCACCCGAAGCAACGGCAGGACCCAAAAGGCCCACAGAACCTCCAAAACCAACGGTTAAAGGTGCGGTTATTAAAGGAGTATAAATACTTTTAATACTAAGAATGCCTTTCTTTTTGGACAACGAAAGCAGGATGGAAGAAATAGCGTGTTCCAGTTTCTTTTTGTGTATATATTTTACATAGAGGTAAACCAGGGTAAGTCCTACAATTGGACTAATAAAATACAGTTGAGTACTAGAAAATTCGATGCCCTCATCTACGATCGATTCTATAAAATAAGTAGTATTCTTAAGGGTCACAGCAGCTAAACCGGCTAAGAATCCGACTGCCACGCTCATGATATGAATAAACGTCTTGTTAGAGATGTGCTTATACCGCCATCTGAAAAATTGTGTAAACAAGCTGTTAATCTGATGAGGCATTCTGTGGTTAAAACATAAAGGTATAAAAAATAAGAACGCCCAACCTACTATATTCTAAGTGATGAATAAGCGCGGCAGGGGTTAGACTCAGGGCTTGGTCTGTGAAAGGTCTAATTTTAAACTTAGTTCCTTTAATTGTGAGGCATCTATGGTAGCCGGAGCATCTATCATTACATCTCTTCCGCTATTATTTTTTGGGAAGGCAATAAAGTCTCTGATAGTTTCCTGGCCTCCTAAAATGGCCACTAACCTGTCTAGCCCAAAGGCAATACCACCATGTGGAGGAGCACCAAACTGAAATGCATCCATTAAAAATCCAAACTGTTCCTTAGCTTCTGCTTCACTAAAGCCCAGATGTCTAAACATGGTTGCCTGTACTTGTTTATCGTGAATTCTAATAGACCCACCACCAATCTCATTTCCATTTAATACCAGATCATAGGCATTAGCCCGTACCGCTGCCGGATCGGTTTCTAACAACTCCAATTGACCAGGCTTTGGAGAGGTAAACGGATGATGCATTGCATGGTAATCCCCAGTATTCTCATCTTTTTCCAGAAGGGGAAAATCTACCACCCAAAGCGGTGCAAAATCTGATGGGTTTCGCAAGCCTAACCTTTCGGCTAGTTCCATCCGTAAAGCACTTAGTTGTGTTCTAGTGGCTTGTATTTCACCAGAAAGGACACAAATTAAGTCTCCGGGAACTGCCTGTGTTGCTGCTGCCCATTTCCCAAGATCTTCCTGATTATAAAATTTGTCTACCGAAGATTTATAACTGCCATCTTCATTACATTTTACATAGACCATTCCTTTGGCACCAACCTGAGGCCGCCTCACCCAATCTACAAGGGCATCAATTTCTTTTCTGGTGTAGGAAGCTCCTCCGGGAACAGCTATTCCTACAACAAGCTCTGCCGTATTAAAAACACCAAATTCTTTGTGTTGTGCCACGGCATTCAATTCCCCAAATTGCATTCCAAATCGGATATCGGGTTTGTCGTTCCCATAGGTAGACATGGCTTCATCATAGGTAAGCCTTGGAAATTTTTCTATGTCCTTATTATGAATGGTTTTTAATAAATGTTTCGTAAGCCCTTCAAAAGCATTTAGTATGTCCTCTTGTTCTACAAAGGCCATTTCACAATCGATCTGCGTAAATTCGGGCTGACGATCTGCTCGAAGGTCTTCATCCCGAAAGCATTTCACAATTTGAAAATACTTATCCATTCCGCCAACCATGAGTAATTGCTTAAAAGTCTGAGGCGATTGCGGAAGGGCATAGAATTGTCCTTCGTTCATCCTGCTTGGCACCACAAAATCTCTGGCCCCTTCCGGGGTTGATTTTATAAGATAGGGGGTTTCTACTTCTATGAATCCCTGTTCAGATAAATAGTTGCGAACCTCCATAGTTACCTTACTTCTAAAAATAAGATTTTCCTTAACCGGATTTCTACGGATATCCAAATAACGATATTTCATGCGGAGTTCTTCCCCTCCATCTGTATCATCTTCAATCGTAAATGGCGGAAGAAGTGCTTCATTTAATACGGTTAACTCCGATACAAGTATTTCTATATCACCGGTACTAAGCTGGGGATTCTTTGAGGCTCTTTCTATGACAGTTCCTTCAATCTGAATTACAAATTCACGACCTAGATTTCTTGCTTCCTTTAGCAGTTTTTCTGAGGTTCTTTCCTGATCAAATACCAGCTGGGTAATCCCATACCTATCTCGTAGGTCTATCCAAACCATAAATCCTTTGTCTCTTACTTTTTGAACCCAGCCGCTTAAAGTAACGTTGGTGTTAATGTCGGATGATTTCAATTCACCACAGGTATGGCTTCTGAACATAAAGTCTCTTCTTTTTTACTGCGGCAAATGTAAGAAGTAATGTTTTCAACCCATAATATACGGCACTATTTTACGAGAAAACAGGCCTATTTCTTCTAAAGAAAACACAAAAATTAATTTAAAAAGTGCAATTTCTTTATTACCTTAAGAAATTCACAACCAAATAAAAACACATACACATGGAACAAAAATTACTTGGAAAGACATTTCTGTGGTTGTTTTTGGCTTTGCCTATGCTGGCATTTTCACAAGGAACAGTCAGCGGAAACATTACAGATTCCAGTTATGGAGGCCCCCTTGCTGGGGTAGACGTGGTGGTAAAAGGAACATCAACAGGAACCATTTCCGATTTTGATGGTAATTATGAGATTACAGTCTCTAATTTTCCTGCTACACTTGTATTCTCATCGTTGGGATACGAGACAAAAGAATTACTGGTAGAAGGACCAACAACACTCAATGTTACATTGGGGGAGTCTGCAACAGGGCTAGATGAGGTCATCGTTACTGGGTTGGGAACTTCTATCAAAAGAAGTAACCTGGCCAATGCTGTTGCCACAGTGTCTAATGACGAGCTTGTTGGGACTACCGCACAAACAACCTTGGATGGTGCCTTATACGGGAAACTAACAGGGGTGAACATTACTTCCTCTTCGGGAGCTCCCGGGGGTGGATTTGCACTACGCTTAAGAGGTATATCCTCTATTAATGGTAATAACCAACCCTTGTATATTGTTGACGGGGTGTACGTAAACAATTCAGAGATCCCTTCCGGACTTCGTTTTGCTTCTGGTGCCAACCGGGGGAATGAAGAAAATTCTTCTAACCGTATTGCTGATTTGGATCCTAATGATATTCAGAATATTGAAGTTTTGAAAGGTGCTTCAGCGGCTGCAATTTATGGGACACGAGCTAATGCGGGGGTTGTAATCATCACAACTAAAAGAGGGCGCCAGGGTAAAACCGATATAAAATTTAGCCAGGACACCGGGTTTAATACAATCATTAAAAAGTTGGGGCTTCGCCCATGGACGGCCCAGGCAGTGGAAGATGCTTTTGGAGCGGCAGAAGTAACCCTTTATAATCAGGCGATTGCCAGTGGAGGATTAATAGATTATGAAGATGAGATTTACGGCGAAACGGGATTAATTACAGATACCCGAATAAGCGCCAGTGGAGGTGGAGAAAAAACAAAATTTTTTGTAGGTGCTTCCTACCGGGATGAAGAAGGGATCATTAAAAACACAGGGTTTAATCGTTTTTCTCTGCGAGCCAATATAGATCACATTATCTCAAATACATTTAGTTTTTCTGCTTCTTCCAACTTTGTCAGAAGTAGTTCCAGTAGAAGTTTTACCGGAAATGAAAATGAAGGGGGCCTTAGTTACGGGTATACACTGGCATTTACCAGACCCTGGATAGATCTATTCCCGGATGACACAGGGGCGTACCCCGATAACCCTAATTATTCTGGAAATCCAATATTTGTAAGGGATTTGGCGCTTAATGAAGATCAGAACAACCGCTTCGTTCAGGGAATGAAGCTTACTACCAACTTATTAAATACAGGGGTAGATGATATAAAATTGATCTTTAACGGTGGGGTAGACTTCCTGGCAAATGAAACCTATGTATATGTGCCCGAGACACATCAGGCACAACGTGGAAATCAGAACGGTTTTATTGGTGTTGGAAAAAATAATTTTACCAACTTCAATTACCAGGGGATTGCCGTTTGGAACCATGAGGCAATGGATGGGGATCTTAATCTTACCACTCAGGCAGGGATGTCCTATTTAGAACAACAAACAGATTTGGTCTTTAATCAGGCCACACAACTAATTCCAGATCAAACTAATTTAAGTCAGGGATCTGCACAAGCCATTACTCAAACCACGGCTACCGTAAAAGAGTTTGGGTATTTTGCGCAGGTAGAAGGAAATTATATGGACCGGTTGATAGGTACTCTAGGATATAGATTCGACAAATCTACCCTCAATGGGGATCCCAATGAGTACTATGGCTTTCCCAAGGCTTCCCTGGCAGTAAACTTTCATAATTTTGATTTTTGGAGTGAAGGCTTTTTGAATCGATTTAAATTGCGTGCCGCTTATGGCGAAACAGGTTCTTCTGGTGCATTTGGGTCTGCTTTTACAGGGCTAAACCAGGTGTCTATTGGTGGAATAGGAGGGTCTTCTATTAATGCATTAAAAGGTGATCCTGATATAGAGCCTGAAACTTCTTCGGAATTTGAAATTGGTTTTGATGCCGGACTTTTTCAAAAAGTAAGTCTAGAGGTATCGTATTATAACAGGGTTGTAAAAGACTTGCTGTTGAGTAGAGCACTGCCTGCTTCTTCAGGATTTGCAGCTGAGACAACTAATTTGGCCGATCTTAAAAATTACGGTTTAGAAGTAGGAATTAATGTAAACCCGGTTCGTGATGAGAATTTCATTTGGACTTCCAATGTTAACTTTTGGTTTAACAGATCTGAAGTTACACGGTTAGAGGTTCCGGCTTTTCCACAACCCGGCGCCGGCTTTGGTTTGGGCTTGGGGACATTCTATATAGAGGAAGGAAAACCAGTTACACAACTTGCGGGTAACGTTGATGGAGTTCCAACACAAATAGGTAATGTAGAGCCAGATTTTCAAATGGGTTTTAATAACAACTTTACCATTGCCAAGCAGATAGATGTTTCTTTCTTACTTCAATGGAAAAAAGGTGGAGAAAACATTAACCTTTCAAAATTGTTGACAGATTTAGGAGGTACTACCCCAGATTTAGATACACCTGAAGGGATAGAGCGTTCGGGACTTGGATTTGTTGCGGAACGTTTTATAGAACCATCAGGATATTTAAGACTTAGAGAGGCGGCAGTTTATTACAGATTGCCACAAACTGCATTGGATTTCTTCGGAGATTCAGTAACAGGAGTAAAAGTTGGTTTTTCAGGAAGGAATATTTTTACTATAACTGACTATAGCAGTTATGATCCTGAAACTTCCACGAATGGGGGATCTGGTTTGTCTTCAGGGATTGAGGTAACTCCGTTCCCGAGTACCAAACAGTTTTATTTTCATTTAAATGTTAACTTCTAAAAAAAAAGCAATGAAAATCATACAGAGATATAAATCAACAGGGGTTATTGTTCTAATTGCTTTATTCACGGCAATTATTACATCCTGTTCTTTTGATGAGCAAGTAGATCCAAACCGGCCTAGTCTGGAAGGAGTTCTTACCGACGCTTCTCAAAATCAGTTAAACAACCTTGTGGTAGGGGTAGAATCTGCCATGCGAAATTCATTGGCAATACAGGCCACTGGTTCGGGGACTATGGCGAGAGAATTGTATTTATTCGATGCCGATCCCAGAAATACGGGGGATCTGTTAGGAGCTAATGGAAGTTCTTTGGACAATAATTCTTTTTATTCAACAGCCCCATGGGGAGGACGGTATGTGTCTATTAAAAATGCAAATATTCTATTGCAATCTGTGGAAAATACGACAGCTGTTACTGATGTTCAGAAAGCGGGTTACAGGGGGTATGCAAAAACAATCATTGCTTATGAGATCATTGAAGTATTAAAGTCATATAATCAGGCGCGAATTGACGTGAGCGACCCGGAAAATTTAGGACCGATCCTTGATTTCGGTACAGCTCTTTCAGCAGCAAGATCCTTATTAGATGAGGGGCTTTCGGACTTAAATGGCGCTGGTTCAGAATTTGCCTTTCCACTGGCAGGTTTTACCGGTTTTGATTCACCAGGTTCTTTTGGAGAGTTTAACAGGGCAGTAGCGGCTGTAGCAGCAGTATATGCAGGTGAGGGCTCCACGGCGTTAACCGCATTAGGCAGCTCTTATTTTGATCTTAATGGGGATTTAACCATTGGACCTAAGCATGTTTTTAGCTTGGATAGTGGTGACCAAACAAACGGTCTTTTTAAAATTCCAGATAATAATGGGGATCAGATAATTGTACATGATTCCTTTATTGCAGATGCAGAAGCAGGTGATACTAGGGTAACAAGCAAGACCTTAATCAGGGCCAACCCAACTACACAGGATGGACTATCCGGGGCGTACCAAACGGCTTTATATGCTACAAATACCTCTTCTGTAGATATGTTGCGAAACGAGGAACTTGTATTGGTATATGCGGAAGCAAATATCCTGGCAAATGATTTGCAGGAAGCAGAGGATGCATTAAATGTAATTAGAAATGCTGCTTCCCTGGCCAATTATTCAGGGGCACAAACAAGTGCTGACCTTACAACAGAGCTATTAAATCAAAGAAGATATTCATTATGGTGTGAAAATCATCGAATGTTCGATCTTAGACGGTATAATTTATCTAATAGTTTACCTATAGATAGGGCAGGGGATCAAATCTTCAATGTTTTACCTGTACCCTTATCAGAAAATGAATAAAGCGAGTATTAAAACCAAAAAAAGCCGCCTTTATAGGCGGCTTTTTTATTGAAATGTAATGCTATTATGCGGCCATGTCTATGGTCTTTTTTTCAGACTTTTTACTGGCCTTTGGTCTAAAATATAGTTTGATGCGATACGTGATATTAAATAATACCGGAACAATAATAAGTGTTAAAAATGTGGCAATCAAAAGGCCAAAAATAACGGTCCAGGCCAAAGGTCCCCAAAAAATAACATTATCTCCACCTATATAGATCTTAGGGTCAAATTCCGAGAACAAGGAGAAGAAATCTATGTTTAACCCAATGGCCAAAGGAATTAATCCAAGTACCGTTGTAATTGCTGTAAGGAGAACCGGCCTCAATCTTGCCTTCCCTCCTTTGATTATAACTTCTGTTACATCTTCCAAAGGTAAAAGGTCTCTATCATTAATGCCTAACGCTACTTTTTTCCGATCGATCAGAATTTGTATGTAATCTAATAAGACCACCCCGTTGTTTACTACAATACCCGCCAGGGCAATGATCCCCATCATGGTCATCATAATCACAAAGGACCACCCGGTTATCATGAGGCCGCCAAACACGCCTATCAGACTGAGGAAAATAGCCGTCATAATAATCGTTGGTTTGGAAATACCTCCAAATTGGAAGATCAATATCAACATTATTAATCCTAACCCTGAAAAGAAGGCACCAACTAAGAATTGCATTTGCTTATTTTGCTCTTCTATCTGACCTGTAAAATCGAGTCGAACATCCGATGGAAGACCTTTAAAATTCTTCATTTCTTTTTCAATTTCTGCTACTATAGCGCCGGCATCCGAAAATCCTGGTTTTAAACCAGAATAAACCGTTACGACTCGTTTGTTGTCTCTGTGTTTAATGGCACTAAAGGAAGAAGTATTCTTTTGAGACGCCACAGCAGATACTGGGATTTCTTTTATTTGACCCGTAGCCGGGTCTCTAAAAATAATGTTTTGGTTAAAAAGGGCACTTTTGTTATAGCGTAAATCCTCTTTAAACCGGATGTTAATATCATAGTCTTCCCCATCAACTTTATAAACACCTGCTTTCTCACCAAATAGAGATCGCCGTAATTGTTGACCAACCTGAGCAACAGAGACTCCCAGTTCCCCCGCTTTTTCTCGGTCTACCAGGACGTTCATTGAAGGTTTTCCTTTATTTACGTCAATTTTTAATTCTTCAATACCGGCAATACTCTTTTTATTAATGAAGTTTCGTATGTTTTCTGCCGTATTGATCAGCACGTCATAATCTTTCCCTTCCAATTCTATATTGATAGGATAGCCGCTGGGAGGACCTGCTGCCTCTTTTTCAACAGAAATGGCAACTCCGGGATAAATACCTATTAATGCATTTTGTATATCCTGCCGCAGATTTTCTGTATTGATGCCGTTTCGGTACTTAAATTCGCGCATCGATAACGTAATCTTACCGCGGTGTGGCATTTCAGCCGAAGAGCCTCCATCCGTATTCGGATTACCTGCTCCTTCACCAACTTGCGAAACAGAGGATGCTAATAAATAATTATGGTCTCCTTCTGTATAGGCCTCTTTTTTGGTGATATCATAGACACGTTTTTCAATAGCTCTCGTAAGTTCATTTGTTTTTTCAATAGAAGTACCCTGA
>Ga0316201_10002923_pt1 | contig 12401 bp, 12 predicted proteins | sample CS6wburrow_MG_FD_204516 | JGI IMG/M metagenome (GOLD analysis project Ga0316201, IMG submission 204516) | Coastal sediment microbial communities from Delaware Bay, Delaware, United States - CS-6 worm burrow | ecosystem: Environmental > Aquatic > Marine > Coastal > Sediment | place: USA... | reverse complement strand
CGCTGGCCTGCCCCGATGCCCGTTTACAGCCGGTATGGGTGACAGACGTCGTGAAAGCGATGACTGCTGCAGTAGTGGACGATGAAACCATCGGTCAGACCCTGGTGATGGTGGGGCCCGATGATTACAGCCTGAAGGAACTGGTCGAGTTCACGGCCTGCGCAGGCGGCCTGAAACGTAAAATCGTCGGGCTGCCGGATGCACTGTCCCGCTTGCAGGGGATGCTGCTGGGTCTGGTCCCCGGCAAACCGTTTTCAATGGATAATTACCGCTCGCTGCAAACCGACAATACCAGTGTCGAGAACAGCCTGTGGCGGTTTGGGATTAAACCGCGATCGATCACTTCGGTCGTTCCGACGTACCTGACGGGCACTCATCATCAGCACCAACTGGATGAATGCCGGAAGTGGATTGACCGCTGAAATGGAAAAAGCCGTCTACCTGGTTGGCGGCGCCGTGCGGGATGAATTGCTCGGACTTGAACCCAGGGAGAGAGACTGGGTGGTGGTCGGCAGTACGCCGGAGGAGTTGCAGAGAAAGGGTTATCGCCAGGTAGGTGCATCGTTTCCGGTTTTCCTGCACCCGGGTACCGGCGAGGAGTATGCGCTGGCCCGCACCGAGCGAAAGCAGGGACACGGTTATCACGGATTTACCGTTGATTTTCATCCCGGCGTTTCACTGGAAGAAGACCTGGTGAGGCGTGACCTGACGATCAACGCGATGGCGCGTGACGCCGAGGGCAACCTGGTCGATCCGTTCGGCGGTGTGCAGGACCTGGATAACCGCGGTTTGCGCCACGTATCACCGGCTTTTTGCGAAGATCCCTTGCGGGTACTGCGAGTGGCTCGATTTGCCGCGCGTTTCGCTCCACTGGGTTTCCAGGTGCATGAATCAACCCTGGCGCTGATGCGGGAGATCACCGGTTCCGGGGAACTCGAACACCTGGTGCCGGAGAGGGTGTGGGCTGAAATCGAAACCGCCATGTCGGCCGCGCAACCGGGTGTATTCGTGGAGGTACTGCGGGAATGTGGCGCATTGGCCGCGCTGTTACCCGAGGTGGATGCACTGTACGGCATACCACAGACCAAAAAATATCATCCGGAAATTGATACCGGCATTCACGTGGTCATGGCCATGAACCTCGCGGCCAGCCTTGGCCGGTCGCCACAGGTCGTATTTGCGCTGTTGCTGCACGATCTGGGCAAGGGGCTGACCCCCGAATCCGAATGGCCCTCGCACGTCGGGCATGAACAGCGCGGTATTCCCGTGGTGAAGCAGGTATGCGACCGACTCAAGGCGCCCAACAGCTATCGCGACCTGGCGCTGCGCGTAGGCGGACTGCACCTGCGTTGTCACCGCGTGGGCGAGATGAGGCCGAAAAGCATCATGAGGCTGATCGAAGATGCCGACCTGCTGCGCCGGCCCGAAGGCCTGGCGGACTTCCTGCATGCCTGCGAAGCCGATTACCGGGGCAGGAAAGGCCGTGAGGATTGGCCTTATCCGCAGGCCGAACTGCTGGAGAATGCCTTGCAGGCGGTCCAGGGGATCCAGGCCAGGGACCTGGACACCGATGGGCTGGATGGAGTGGAAATCGGCGAAATGCTCCGCCAGGCCAGGATCGAGGCTATAGCCGGTAGCGCAGATCCTGCAGGCTAAAGCCACGCAGCGGTCGATCGAGCCCTCTTCCCAAGCCCATCACCTGGAATTTCTCGCCCATCATGCCAGGCAATGTGAGTTGACGAGCCTCGTCCTGCAAGTCGACGCCGCCATCAGGACTGTCGGCCATTTTGTCCTGCAATACCCGGTCCAGGCCACAAGCCAGCAGGAACATGGCCTGGCTGCTGTAACCCTCGACTTCGAGGCTGCACCGGTCGGCCGCTTCGGCCAGAGCGGTGAAATCCACCCAGGCCGTGATGTCCTGCAGACCGGGCCAGAAAAAGATATCATCATGAGCCCGGTGACGGTAATGACACATCAGCGTGCCGTCCTTGCGCTCGGGCAGGTAATACTCACGCCTTGGGTATCCGTAATCAATGAACAGCGCCAGGCCTTTACTCATGCTGCCACTCAGAGCATCGAGCCAGGCCGGCAAATGAAGATTGACTTCGGAACGATAGCCGTCATTCAGTCCCTGCAGGAAATCGGGGTCGATGCAGGCAGCCAGGTGCTCGACCGCGGTGCTGAGTTCGCGGGGCGCCGGGCGATGTGCCCAGTCCAGCCTGCCTTCGTATTCAGCGATGCATAACTGCTGGATTTCACCCGCAGCCCATTGAAATCGTTCCACCGCCAGTGCGTCGATCACCTCGTTGGCGATAATCAGGCCCTGCCATTGATCAGCAGGCGGCCGGTCGAGCCATTCGATCCGGTCCACCCAGGCAGGCGCTTCGGCTGCAATATGCTGGTGCTGTACCTGCCGCAGGTCGGCGCTGCGCTCCAGTATCCGGTAACGTCCCGGCGCTTCGGCGGGATCCAGTTCGCGCAGCAGGTCTGCCGCGAGGCGCCCGCTGCCGGCGCCGACTTCCAGGATGTCGTAACTGCCGAGTTCCTGTCCTACTTCAGCAAGCTGGCGCGACAGGCAGGCTGCAAACAATGGCCCGATCTCAGGCGCAGTGATGAAGTCTCCGGACTCCCCGAATTTGTGCAGGCCCGCCGAATAGTAGCCTGAACCCGGCTCGTACAAGGCCATCTCCATGAAGCGCGAGAACGGGATCATGCCCGCCGCCTGGATTTCGGCACGGATGCGAGCGCTCAGCGCGTCACTCAGTTGCTTGAGCTCAAACGGGGGTTCGGGCAGGATGTGGCGAGACATGACGGAATTGTGATTGCAGCGGAGGATGCATGTCCAGTAGAAAAAAAGCACTGGTAACCGGGGCGGCGGCACGTATTGGAGCGGAAATTGCCCGTACACTCCATGAACGGGATTGCGACTTGCTGCTGCACTATAACTCCAACCGGGACGATGCCAGCAAACTGGCCGGGCAGCTCAACGCGAAGCGCGAGGGCAGTGTCGTGCTGGCGCAGGCCGACCTGTCATCTCCGGAAAGTATCGATAATCTGGCGGAGCAGGTTCGCACTTCGTTTGGGCGGCTCGATATCCTGGTGAACAACGCCTCCCGCTTTTACCCGACCGCCATCGGCAAAACCCTGGCCTGGCAGTGGGAAGATTTATTGAACAGTAATCTTCGCGGCCCGTACTTCCTGGTCCAGGCTTTGCTCGAAGAACTGAAGACTGCGGGTGGTTCGGTGATCAACATCATCGACATCCATGCCGACCGGCCCATGCCAGGCCATGGTGTGTATGGCATTTCGAAAGCCGGCCTGGCCATGATGACCCGCGTGATGGCGCAGGAACTGGGTCCATCGATTCGCGTGAACGGTGTCTCGCCCGGGGCAATTCTGTGGCCCGAAAATGAGCCGGACAATGCCGAAAAACAGTCCATCCTGGGCAGCACCGCCCTGAACCGGATTGGCGACCCGTCGGACATCGCTTCAGCAGTGGCCTACCTTGCGCTGGATGCGCCTTATGTGACCGGACAGAACCTGGCAGTAGACGGCGGCCCCTCCTACAGCTTGATCAATGCAGGTTCTGGATTCTGGTCCCGGAATTCATCCCAGAGCTCAGCGATGGTCTTGCGGCGCACCGGATGCAGTAGCTCAGGCGCCAAGTCAGCCAGCGGCTTGAGCACGTGTGCATATTCCTGAATTTCCTCGCGCGGAATTTCCAATTCAGGGCTGAGCAGGTACAGGTCGTCATACAGCAGGATGTCGATGTCCAGTGTCCTGTCTGAAAATTTCGGCACATCTCTTGCCCGGCCATGCCGATTTTCCAGCTCAAAAAGCCATCGCTTCAATTGGATCGGGCTCAAGTCCGTATCGACTTCCGCAACCAGGTTGATGAAATCACTGCCCTCGAAGCCTGCCGGGGAGCTCTTGTACTGCGGTGAGAGAGCGACGCGGGTGAAACTTTCCTGCAGGGACTGAATGGCCGAGGCGATATTTTTCCTGGCATCGATGTTGCTACCCAGTCCCAGGTAGGCCGTCCTCATTGCGCTTTGCTGCGCTCAATAAGCACGCCAACCGCGCTGGAACCTCGCACCGCGCCCGGTTTGCTCAATTTCAGCTTGAGCCGGCGGACCGGGAATTCATCCAGTACAATCGCGGCGCATTTCTCCGCCAGTGTCTCCACCAGTTGGTATTGACTGGCCTCGATGAAGTGGATCAGCCGCTTGGCGACGGCCTTGTAGTCCAGCGTGTCTTCTATCGAATCGGAAGCGGCGGCCTGGCGGATATCGAAATCCATTTCCAGGTCCAGGCTGACGGCCTGGCGGATTTCACGCTCCCAGTCGAAAATTCCAATGACGGTTTCGACGGTCAGGTTCTCGATAAATACTCGGTCCATGCATGCCTTCCCTCGGATTTCAGCGCAGCGGCGCCAGTTCTTTCATCGGCCAGCGCGGCCGTGCGCGGATGATCTCATCATCGCTTTGCCCGGCCAGCAAGCGGTGGTAGCCGGCATAGGCGATCATCGCGCCGTTGTCGGTGCAGAATTCGATGCGCGGGTAGGATACCGCCCAGCCGTATTTTTTGCCTGCCTGTGACAGGGCCTGCCGTAGCTGCAGGTTGGCGCCGACGCCGCCGGCGATGATCAGCTGCCGGCAACGGGTTTGCTGCATGGCACGGCGACACTTGATGACCATGGTTTCGACAACCGCCTGCTGGAAGCCGGCCGCAATGTCTTCGCGAACGTTATCCTCTGAGGAGTGCTGGTTCCACAGGTTGCGGGTATGGGTTTTCAGGCCGCTGAAACTGAATTCCAGGCCGGGCCGGTCGGTCATCGGGCGTGGAAAACGGAAGCGGTCCGGATCGCCCTTCTCGGCCGCCCTGGCCAGCACCGGTCCGCCGGGATAGCCCAGCCCCAGCAGCTTGGCTGTCTTGTCGAAGGCTTCGCCTGCAGCGTCATCGCGCGTTTCACCCAGCACCCGGTAGCTGCCGATTTCCCGCACCTCGATCAGCATGCTGTGCCCACCCGACACCAGCAGGGCCACGAAAGGAAATTCCGGCGGATCGGGTTCCAGCAGCGGCGCCAGTAAATGCCCTTCCATGTGATGAACGGCAGCGGCAGGGACACCCAGTGAAAAAGCCAGTGCGCGTCCTGCTGCCGCTCCGACCAGCAATGCACCGACCAGGCCCGGTCCGGCAGTATAGGCGACACCGTCGATATCGCTGCGCTTACAGGCAGCCTTTTCCAGGCACTCGTCGAGCAGCGGGATCAGTTTCCTGACATGGTCACGAGAAGCGATTTCGGGAACCACGCCGCCGTACTCTGCGTGAATATGGGCCTGGGAATACAGGGAATCCGCCATCAGGCCCTGTTCGCCATCGTAGATGGCAACGCCGGTTTCATCGCAGGAGGTTTCTATTCCAAGTACTCGCATGGCTACTTTATAGGTGCTGCGGCGGCATACTGCAATGGCTGAATGCTTCCCTGACGGTCACGGTTGCGGACCTTGTTGCTTGTGTTATCTTCAATTGATCGATCTTATGAGACCTGAGCTTGAGTAAAACGTATGGTGTAGCGGCTTCCGGCAGTGCGGAAGTGTCGCAGACGGCAATTGAAATCCTGCAGGCTGGCGGTAACGCTTTCGATGCTGCCCTGGGGGCGTTGTGCACGGCCGCCATTGCCGAGCCGTTGTTGGTCAGTTTGGGTGGTGGTGGTTTCCTGATGGCCCTGCCGGACGGTCAAAAGCCAAAGGTCTATGATTTTTTCTGCCAGACGCCGGCCCACCATCGAGCAGAAAATGAACTCGATTTCTACCCTATCATTGCCAATTTTGGCACCGCCGAGCAGGAATTTCATATCGGTATGGGTTCCATCGCCGTGCCTGGCGTGGTGGCGGGCATTTTCGATGCGCACCGGCAACTGGGCCGCATGCCGGTGGCTGAAATCATGGCCCCGGCCATAGAGCTCGCGCGAAGCGGCTTCCTGGTCGATGCCTTCCATCATTACATCATTCGTATCTTGCGCCCCATCGTCAAAGCGACTCCAGAATCGTTCGCCATGTATGAATCGCCCAGGCGGCCCGGGTCGCTGATCCGCGAGGGAGAATTGCTGCGCAACCCAGATGCGGTGGATGCGCTGAATGCCCTGGTTTCTGAAGGGCCGGATCTGTTCTATCGTGGCGAATGGGCACGGAAACTGGTCGAGGATTGCGAGGAAAAAGGCGGGCAGATCACGCTGGATGACCTGGCAGGCTACAAGGTGGAACATCGCGAACCGGTGGTGTTCAGATACCGCGGTGTGCGCTGCGCGATCAATCCGCCACCCTCTCCGGGCGGATGCCTGGTGGCATTTGCCCTGGGTGTGCTGAGCGACTGGCAGCCAGGGGAAGACGCCTGGGGAAGCCAGGAACATGTCATGAACCTGCTGCGGGGGATGCGGGCGGCCAGCGTCGCCAGGCACGAATTTTCGATGGAAGCGGGCCTGGACCAGAAAACGATGGGGGCCTTGCTCAGCGAGGAGAACATCAGCGCCTGGCAGCGCGGGCTGGATCTGCACTCCCTGTTCAGCCGGGGCACGACCCACATCAGCGTCGCTGATTCGAAAGGCAATATCGCCAGCCTGACCGCGTCGAATGGGGAGGGCTGCGCCTATGTGCTGCCAGGAACCGGGATGATGCTGAACAACATGCTCGGCGAGGAGGATATCAATCCTGGTGGATTCCATCGCTGGAAAGAAGGCAGGCGGCTGGCTTCGATGATGTCTCCTGCCATTGCCGAGATGCCGGATGGCACCCGCTTTGCGTTGGGTTCCGGTGGTTCGAATCGCATCCGCAGTGCAATCACGCAGGTGCTGGTCAACCTGGTGGACTTTGGCATGTCTGCCGAAGAGGCCGTTTCTGCCCCCCGGATTCACCTGGAAGGGGAAATGCTCAGTCTCGAGCCGGGCTACCCGGCAGAATCCCTGGAGACACTGCGGTCAGCGGCGCCGAATTCTCACCTGTGGCCGGACCACAACCTCTTTTTCGGAGGCGTGCACACGGTATCGATAAAACACGGTCCCGTCTTCGACGGGGCCGGCGACCCTCGCCGTGGCGGCGTGGTGGCCTTTGCCCATAAAAAACCCGCCTGATCAGCAATTCAAAAATTTATCTACATTCCTTTGCATCACAGACGCTTTGCTTGGTAAAATATACGGCTACGTTAAACCAACGCCATTTTTGGCAAAAGGAAGAGTGATTTTTAATGCCGAGTGTAAAAGTTCGCGAGAATGAGCCTTTTGAGTACGCACTGCGCCGCTTCAAGCGCTCCTGTGAGAAAGCTGGAGTGCTGGCTGAAACACGTCGCCGTGAGTTCTACGAAAAGCCCACCCAGGAACGCAAGCGTAAAGCGGCCGCTGCCGTGAAACGCAATATGCGCCGCCTGTCGCGGGAAGCGGTTCGTCGCACCCGCCTATATTAAATGTCCCTGAAAGTCCGTATCCAGGAAGATGTCAAAAATGCCATGCGCGCCCACGAACGTGAGCGCCTTGCCGCATTGCGCCTGGTAACCGCGGCGATCAAGCAAAAAGAAGTCGACGAGCGAGTTGACCTGAACGACGAGCAAGTGCTGGCCGTGCTGGACAAAATGGTCAAGCAGCGTCGTGAATCCCTGGAACAGTACTTGAATGCCAAGCGGCAGGACCTGGCCGAGAAAGAACAATTCGAGCTGGACCTGATCCAGGCCTATTTGCCCGAACCCCTGGATGAAGAAGAACTGGAGGCGCTGATCCAGTCAACCATTGAGCAACTCGGCGCCAGCAGCATCCGCGACATGGGTGGCGTTATGAACGCCTTGCGCGCGGACGTCCAGGGCCGTGCCGATATGAAAGCCGTCAGCCAGGCCGTCAAAGCACAACTCACTTCCTGAGTGGAAGGGCCCGTATGGCTGGCCTGATCCCTGATTCGTTTATAGAAGAATTGCTTGGCCGCGTGGATATCGTGGAAGTCATCGAGCGCCGGGTTCCGCTGAAAAAAGCCGGTCGTGAATTCCAGGCCTGCTGCCCGTTTCACGACGAGAAAACCCCTTCATTCACCGTTAGCCCGCAGAAACAGTTTTATCACTGCTTTGGCTGTGGCGCACATGGTTCGGCCATTGGTTTCCTGATGAATTACGAGGGCCTGGAGTTTGTCGATGCGGTAGAAGACCTGGCCCGGCATGCCGGCTTGCAGGTTCCGCGGGAAGCCGTCCGCAAGGCGCGGCCGTCGGCAGGGCTTTACGAGATTCTGGAAGCCGCTGCGAACTGGTACCAGGCGCAGTTGAAGAGCAGCCCCGAAGCGATCGAATACCTCAAAGGCCGTGGCCTGTCGGGTGAAATCTCGGCGTACTTTGGCATCGGCTTCGCGCCGGCAGGCTGGGACAAACTGATCAAGCAGCTTGGCACCGACGAAAAGCGGCTCGGGCTGTTGAAGCGCGCAGGGATGCTGAGCGAGGGGAAAAGCGGCGAGTACGACAAATTCCGGCACCGGATCATGTTTCCCATTCACGACCGGCGTGGCCGGGTGATTGGTTTCGGCGGTCGCGCGCTGGACGATGATGGCCCGAAGTATCTCAATTCACCTGAAACCGAGCTTTTTCACAAGGGCCGTGAACTGTACGGCCTGTACCTGGCCCGCAAAAGCCAGGCCCGGCTGGATCGAATCCTGGTTGTGGAAGGCTACATGGACGTGGCCGCCCTCGCGCAATTCGATTTCCGCAATTGCGTGGCCACGCTGGGAACGGCCACGACCGGTGACCAGGCGGAATTGCTGTTCCGGGCAGCCGATGAAGTCATCTACTGTTTCGACGGTGATCGCGCCGGAAGAAAAGCCGCATGGCGGGCGCTCGAGGCCACTCTGCCGCGTCTGCGTGATGGCCGGCAGGCTCGTTTCCTGTTCCTGCCCGATGGCGAGGATCCGGACAGCATGGTGCGCAAGTCAGGGCAGCAGGCTTTTTCCGCCTTGCTGGACGAGGCTCAGCCGCTATCCGAATTCCTGTTTGACCACTTTACCGAAGAAGTGGACATGAATTCTATCGACGGCCGGGCGAAACTGGTTGGCCTGGTCCGCCCACAGCTTGAAAAGCTACCGGAGGGTGTGTTCCGGGAAATGATGTTCGATCGCCTGGAAACCCTGGCGCAACACCGCCTGGAAGGCCGTGGCAAGAAATTTCAAACAGCGCCTGCAAAGCCACGTTCGGCCGGGAAGCCGGCCCAGCAGCGAACGCCCATGAGGATGGCGCTGGCCCAGTTGGTGCAAAATCCGTCACTGGCAGCGGAGGCGCGTGAAATGAACGTCTTCGAGGGCTGCGAGTTTCCTGGTTTCGATATATACCGTGAACTGGTTGACTTCTGCGCGAAAAGCCCCAATATGACAACCGCTCAGCTATTGGAACTTTGGTACGACAATCCAGCCCGGTCACACCTGGAGAAATTGGCCACCTGGCAATTGCCGGGCGAGGAAAAACGACAGGCACAGGAATTTCGTGATGCCGTGACGGGCCTGGAGCTGCAGTGGACAGATGCCCAGATCCGGCGAATGCCGAAAATCGTCGAACTGGGGCCGGAAGATCGCAAGAAACTGTTGGCCCTGCAGCAAAGGCGCCAGCAGTTGATAGGGGCTTTGCAGGGCGAAGCATCGTAGGGTACCGGAACGGGAATGTAACCATGTCGCCGTATCCGGGGTCTTGAACTATAGTTAGACAGCGCTAAAAAAATTTTATGAACGAAAATCAACAATCACAATTGAAAGAGCTCATCACCAAGGGCAAAGAACAGGGTTTCCTGACCTACGCCCAGGTGAATGATCATCTGCCTGATGACATCGTCGATCCGGAACAGATCGAAGACATCATCAATATGATCAATGATATGGGCATCTCGGTGCATGAAGTGGCGCCGGATGCCGATACGCTGCTGCTCAACGATGCCGCCACCACGGATACCGAAGACGATACGGCCGCTGAAGAAGCAGCTGCCGCACTGGCTGCGGTAGAAACCGAGATTGGCCGCACCACTGACCCGGTACGCATGTATATGCGTGAGATGGGCACGGTCGAACTGTTGACCCGCGAAGGTGAAATCGCCATTGCCAAACGCATTGAAGATGGCTTGTTGCAGGTGCACCATGCGCTGGCGCGTTTTCCCGGCACCTATGCCGCTTTGCTGGTTCAGTACGCCAACTACAAGGACGGCAGGCAGCGCCTGACCGAGTTGATGATCGATTTCATCGACCCGGAGGAGCTGGCAAAACAGGAAATTCCCAAGCCGCCAAAGCCGGCCAAGGCCAAGGCTGCGGAGAACGGGGATGACAAGAACGACAAGGACGACGAGGACGAGGAAGAAGAGGAGCAGGGTCCCACCGGCCCCGATCTGGAGGAAGTCGACGCCAAGTTCGAAGAAATGGCTGCGCTGTACAAGAAGTTCCTCGCCTCCTACGAAAAGAACGGCCCCGCGCATCCCACCAGCATCAAGCTGCGTGAAAAGATGGCTTACATCTTCCTGCGGATCAAGTATCCGGCCAAGATGGTGGACCACCTGGTCGACCGCCTGCGCTACACGGTTTCGCGGACTCGTGACCTCGAGCGCATGATTCTGCAGATGGCCGTATTCCAGGCCAAGATGCCCAAATCGATTTTCCTGAAGTCCTTCACCGAGAACGAAGCCAACACGAGGTGGTTGACACCGATTCTCAAGGGTACGCAGAAGTGGGTAACCCCGCTGAGGGATTACGCGCCGGAAATTCGCGTGGTTCAGGAAAAACTGGGTCGCCTGGAGAAAGAAGCCCGGCTGACCATAGCGGATCTCAAGGACATCAACCGCACGATGTCGATCGGCGAGGCCAAGGCCCGCCGCGCCAAGAAAGAGATGGTTGAAGCCAACCTGCGACTGGTCATCTCGATCGCGAAAAAGTACACCAATCGCGGCCTGCAGTTCCTGGACCTGATCCAGGAAGGCAATATCGGCCTGATGAAAGCCGTGGACAAGTTCGAATACCGCCGCGGTTACAAGTTCTCGACCTATGCCACCTGGTGGATCCGCCAGGCCATTACCCGCTCGATTGCGGACCAGGCCCGCACGATTCGGATCCCGGTGCACATGATCGAGACCATCAACAAGCTGAACCGCATCTCGCGCCAGATGCTGCAGGAGATGGGACGCGAACCCGTGCCCGAAGAACTAGCCGAACGCATGGAAATGCCGGAAGACAAGGTTCGTAAAGTGCTGAAGATCGCCAAGGAACCCATTTCGATGGAAACCCCGATCGGCGACGACGAGGATTCACACCTGGGCGATTTCATCGAGGATGCGAATATCTCATCCCCGGTCGACTCCGCCACCGGCTCCGGCCTGACCGGCACCGTGCAGGGCGTGCTCGCCGGCCTGACGCCACGCGAAGCCAAGGTGCTGCGTATGCGCTTTGGCATCGACATGAACACGGACCACACGCTGGAAGAAGTCGGCAAACAGTTCGACGTCACCAGGGAACGCATTCGCCAAATCGAAGCCAAGGCACTGCGCAAGCTGCGCCACCCAACCCGCTCCGAGCAGCTAAGAAGCTTCCTCGACCTCGACTGAGGCTGCAGGAGGGGCCCATGGCCGCGAACAAAAAGGCGCCTTTCAGGCGTCTTTTTGGTTCCAGGGCCCCAATCTTTACAATATCTTCCTACGCAATTTTCATAAATAGTCGCTGATATCAAGCAAATGAAATTGATACGATTCTCGGTGTCAATTTGCCGTTTTGCTTATTACCGGATATATTACCGGATATAAAAATCAGGAAATTAACGATGACCCCGGCCCAAAAAAAAGCAGTCGAGCAACACCGCAAACGCCAGGCAAAAAAAGGATTCGTAAGAGTGGAAGTTAACGTACCGGAGCGCGACCGGGATCTTATCCGGCAAACCGCAGCAAACCTGAGGGCAGGAGGCGATATTGCTGAACAGACAAGATTGGCATTGTCTTCTGTATTGAACCCATACGAAGGCATGAACTTGAAGGAATTGTTGGAGAATTCACCTTTGGGAGAGTTGGAACTTGAGAGGTCAAAAGAGACCTGGCGGGATATTGATCTTTGAAATATCTACTGGACACCAATGTTATCTCCGAATTGCGAGAAGCCGAAAAGACGCACCCAGCGGTACAGAAATGGTGGTCTGAAACGGATATACAGACGGTCTATATCAGCGTGTTGGTCCTGGGGGAAATACGCCAGGGTATAGAGAGGCTGAGAATCAAGGACCCGCAAAGAGCAGGCGAGATAGAACATTGGATGAAGTTGATCACCAGGTCCTTGGGGGCGCGGGTATTGATAGTGAATCAACAGATTGCAGATACCTGGGGGCGAATGGGAATCAAACGAACCTTGCCACTGGTTGACAGCCTGCTG
>Ga0316201_10002922_pt1 | contig 12401 bp, 13 predicted proteins | sample CS6wburrow_MG_FD_204516 | JGI IMG/M metagenome (GOLD analysis project Ga0316201, IMG submission 204516) | Coastal sediment microbial communities from Delaware Bay, Delaware, United States - CS-6 worm burrow | ecosystem: Environmental > Aquatic > Marine > Coastal > Sediment | place: USA... | reverse complement strand
AGAACGGGGGTGTCCTGTGCGATCTGAAATCCATGCAGATCAAACTTGGCTATGACGTAAATGAGGCGCGACAGCGGGCAGCGTCATCCATTCGAATAAAAACCGCGCTGGACAATGTCTCGAGTTCGGTAATGATGGTGGATAACAACGCCAGTATTATCTATCTGAATAAGGCGGCGCAGCAGCTGTTCAGTGATACTGAGGTTGATCTGCAACGGGACCTGCCGGAGTTTAACGCGACGGCTTTGCTGGGCGTCAGTATCGACCGGTTTCATCAGTATCCCCAGCATCAGCGAGCGCTGCTGGAAAACCTGAAGGAGTCGTTCACCACTGAAGTCGAGATTGGTGGCAGGGCATTGCGACTTATCGCTAATCCAGTAATTGACGATGCGGGAGAGCGGCTCGGGTCAGCCGTGGAGTGGAGCGATCGCACGGCTGAAGTGGCTGTGGAAAAGCAGGTAGAGAACCTGATCAGCGCAGCCAGAAAGGGTGATCTCGGTCAGCGTCTCACGATGGATGACAAACATGGATTCCACCGGAATCTGAGTGCAGGCATCAATGAGCTTATGGATACGCTCAGCCAGGTATTCGATGAGATCGCATCGATAGTGGGTCGGCTCTCGCATGGTGATCTAAGCTGCTCAATAAATCGTGATTTCAAAGGCATGTTCTCCATGGTCAAGGATGACATCAACGAGTCGTTGGGTATTCTCCGGGATATGGTCAGAAAGGTGAGAGATGCCAGTGATCAGATCACCCGATCGTCGGAAGAGATATTCGCCGGTAACAACAATCTTTCGCTCCGCACGGAGGAGCAGGCCAGCATGCTGGAAGAGACAGCTTCCAGTATCGAGGAGCTGACCAGTACCGTGAAGAACAATGCCGACAATGCACAGCAGGCTAATGCATTAGCGCTCCTGGCCTGCAGTTCCGCAGAAAAAGGCGGTGAGGTTGTGAGTCAGGCGGTGAGCGCGATGAAGGAGATCGATGCGTCCAGCGAAAAGATATCGGAAATCGTCAGCCTTATCGATGGGATCGCATTTCAGACCAACCTGCTTGCCTTGAATGCGTCGGTGGAGGCAGCAAGGGCCGGCGAGCAGGGTCGGGGTTTTGCGGTAGTGGCAACTGAAGTGAGAAATCTTGCCGGCCGCAGCGCCACGGCTGCCAGAGAGATAAAGGATCTGATCCAGGACAGCGCCAGTAAGGTGGTGGCCGGTGCAAGCCTGGTGAACCAGTCGGGTAAGACGCTGGAGGAGATCGTTGCTGGTGTCAGGAAAGTTGGCACCATCATTTCGGAAATCGCCATAGTCAGCCGAGAGCAGGCTGCCGGAATCGATCAGGTCAATCGCGCGGTGATTGGCATGGATGAGGTGACGCAGCATAACGCGGCACTGGCTGAGCAAACTTGTGCTGCTTCATCCGCAATGAAGGCTAAGGCCAGCCAGATGGACAGTCTGATGGGGTCGTTCAAATTGGATTCGGCGAGCACTGCGTCTGGAGAGGAGGATGATGTGGAGAGTGATCTCTACAGAGATCGCACCGTGCAAATCTCCTGGCAAGGAACAGAAGCGACAGGTGAGATAGGTATGGATAAAGTTTCCAACGAGTGGCAGACATAGCAGCAACAGAGATGCAACAGCAAGAACCGTCTATCAAAGAGTGCCGCCAGTATCTTGGTTTCACCATCGGGAACGAGGAGTATGGCGTCGATATACTGCGGGTGCGGGAGATCAGGGAGTGGAAACAGGTGCGGGCGTTGCCAGGCACTCCCAAGCATGTGATTGGGGTACTGGATCTACACGGTACGATCGTGCCAATTGTCGATCTTCGTAAGCGTTTCAATCAAGCGACTATCGAATACTGCTCCACAACTGTGATTATCGTGCTAGCGGCAGAAACAGGTACAGGTCAGTTGTTGTTCGGAATCGTAGTCGATGGAGTTTCAGAAGTGCTGGACATAGCCTCTGCCGAGATTCGGGAACCGCCCGACCTGGATGAGGAGATTATTGCACGTTATCTGAACGGTATGGTTACTCTGAATGAACGTATGGTGATCCTGTTGGATGTCGACAGGATAATGAAACCAGAGGAGCTGGCAGCGCTTTGACGCGGGAGAGTATGTCAATGTGCTGTTGGTTACGGCGATAACTGTCCACCATGAGCGTTAGGGGTTCTGAATATGGTTTATAAATCAGCGAGATTACAGTATTGACTATAACCAGTGAGTTGATGAAGGTGCTCGACCTTGAGTCGAGTTTGACCATTTCCGAAGCTGCCTGTTTGCAGCGTTTGATGTTGAATCTGTTTGAGTCGGCGTCGGTGGTGACCCTGGATGGATCTGGCGTCGAACAGGTTGATGGCGCAGGAGTACAGTTGCTGGCGGCATTTATGAAAGAGGCGGCGGAGAGGCAGGTAGAGGTACGCTGGTCCGGCGTGTCGGATCGTCTTTGGTCTGCGGCAACTCAATTGGGCCTGGCCGAGGTGCTGGACTTGAAGGGAGCCGATTGATCTCTTCTGGAGCACTTGGTCGGATACAGGAGGCGCAGAGTTTTCGTAGATTATAATGCAGGAGAGAGTTAGAGAATTTCAATTCACTCGCGATGATTTTAACTTTTTACGCAAGGTTACGAATCGGCGTACCGGCATTGCAGTCGGTGAAGATAAAGCTGATATGGTCTACTCCAGGCTCTCTCGGCGTGTGCGTAAGCTGGGGTTACGGGATTTCAGCGAGTATTGTGAACTGATTCGCAGGGATGGCAGTGATTGTGAAGTGCTGGAACTTATCAACTCCATTACAACTAATCTGACATCATTTTTTCGTGAGAATCACCACTTCGAGTACCTGAAGCAGCAACTCCTTCCCGAACTGATTGAGCGAAATCGAAGAACGCGCCGGATTGATATCTGGTCCGCGGGATGCTCAACCGGTGAAGAGCCCTACTCAATTGCAATATGCTTGCGTGAAGTGTTGCGGAATATTGAAAGCTGGCAGGTCAGGTTGTTGGCAAGCGATATTGATTCAGCGGTTTTGGCGCAGGCGGCCTCCGCGGTCTATTCGGACGACCGGATTGAAGATATGGCGCAGTTGCGCCTGCAGCGTTGGTTTCAAAGAGGCCGCGGCGGTAACAGTGGTCTGGTGAGGTTGAAGTCTGAGGTTAGGGAGATGGTGGAGTTTCAGCGCATCAATCTTATGGATAGCTGGGCGTTCGATGCACCGGTCGATGTGATTTTCTGCCGCAACGTAGTCATCTATTTTGATAAACACACCAAGGAAAGGCTGATCAATCGTTACGCCGATGCATTGAGGGATGGCGGTTACCTTTTCATCGGACACTCGGAGTCGCTGTTCACAGTTACAGATCGTTTTGAGCTGATCGGTAACACGGTCTATCGGAAGCGGGACTGACAGATGGTCAATGTTGACGCGATAAATTGCCTTCCGGAACCTCTGCCGGGGTTTGAAGGGATACGGAGATACTGGGACGGAACTCGCCATATGCCTGCGGCCAAGATACTGCCTGGGGAGTACTACGTTACCGCTCAGAATGAGGTGATCACTACAGTACTTGGATCCTGTATCTCAGCCTGCGTTCAAGATCGGGTGAATCGAATCGGCGGTATGAATCATTTTATGTTGCCGATTTCAGAGGATGGGAAGTGGGAAGGAGCAGGCGACAATTCGGGTAGTGCGACCCGCTATGGAAACTATGCAATGGAGCACATGATCAACGGCATACTGGAACATGGTGGGGTCCGCAGGAACCTGGAGGTGAAGGTGTTCGGCGGTGGCAGGATAATCAGTGATATGGGAGATATCGGCAACAACAATATCGATTTCATTAGAGAGTATCTGCGTCTGGAGGGTCTGCCCCTGGTTGGGGAGGACCTGGGTGGAAGCTATCCAAGAAAAGTTGTCTATCTACCGGCGATTGGGAGGGTTTGGATTAAGCGGATCGAAACCTTGCACAACGATACCCTGTTACGACGGGAGCGGCTGTACAAACAGAATATTGAGAACAGACCGGTTTACAAAGGGGCCTGACTGTTCCGGTAAGGTGCGATTCACAGAGTGAATACAAACTCTTATGGAAGGCAGTGTTTAAGTGAAAAAAGTTCTTATAGTCGACGATTCTGAACTGGTTCGCCGGATGCTGAGTAAAATACTCGATGCCGCACCGGAACTTAAGGTTGTTGGAACGGCTGCAGATGCCTATGAAGCCCGTAAAATGATCAAGATGCTGGACCCGGATGTTATTACACTCGATGTGGAGATGCCGCGCATGGACGGCATCACTTTTCTTGGCAATCTAATGCGTTTGAGGCCATTGCCGGTGGTGATGGTGTCATCGCTCACCGAAAAAGGCGCAGAAATCACTCTGCGCGCGCTCGAGTTGGGTGCGGTGGACTTCGTTGCAAAACCCAACTCAGACACAATCCGCGGATTTACGCTTTACGCCGATGAGCTAACCGATAAAGTGATTGCAGCAGCCGGAGCCCGGGTGCGGGCATTGGAACAGTGGCCCAGGCGCAATACAGATCCAGGTATGGAGCAGAATCTTTCAGCAAAAGTGAGGAGAGTGGAGTTGGTCAGCGGTCGGATCATCGGCATCGGCGCTTCCACCGGGGGTACCGAGGCGATCAAGGAGATACTGCGGGAGCTGCCTCCATGCATGCCAGGTATCGTGGTATGCCAGCATATTCCGGCGGCATTCAGTGCCCCGTTTGCGGCGCGCGCCGACCGGCAGAGTCGATTGACAGTAAGCGAAGCGAAGGATGGAGAGCAGATATTGAAGGGACATGTATACATTGCACCCGGCAACAGGCATCTGCTGGTAGAACGACATGGTCCCCGTTATTTCTGCCAGTTGGATGACGGCCCTGCGGTAAATCGGCATAGGCCCTCGGTAGACGTGATGTTTCGGTCGCTGGCGCAGAATGCCCGATCCAATGCGGTATGTGTTGTGCTGACAGGTATGGGCAGTGATGGTGCTGCCGGCATGGGAGAGTTAAAAGGTACCGGTGGATACAATCTGGTTCAGGATGAGAAGAGCAGCGTGGTTTGGGGCATGCCAGGCGAGGCGGTCAAGCGAGGGTTTGCCGACGAAGTACTTGGTTTGAGAAAGATTTCCAAACGATTGGTGCAGTTGTCACAGCAGTAATCGCCGGACGGTTCAAGTTATACAGGTCGTAGCCGACAATTTGAGAGTTGACATTAACGGGACAGGAGTGGTGAGAAGCGGCGTACTTTTACAGTTTGGTGTTCCTTTGGCGGGTAGTCTGGTTCTACTGTCGGTACTCGCTGCATCGGGTGCGGAGTCGACGGCGGTTGCTGCGGCTGCTGGGATTATCCTGTTGTGGGCCTGCGCAAATGGTTATGCCATATTGCGGCGGAAACGCATGGAAGCGGAACGGACCGGGCTGGAGGGAACCAGACAGAGGATCGGCGAAGAGATACATGGACTGATTCGCGAGTGCGAAGTGAGAGTCGGCCGGTTGTCTGTCGGAGCGAGAGAGGATATGCAGCAGTTGCGAACTCTTGTGCTGGATGCGGTAGATACACTGCAGCATTCATTCCATAGATTGAACGAACTTTCGCAGTCGCAGCAGAATCTGGTTTTGTCCCTGTTATCGGATGTAACAAAGCAGGGTGGAGAGGTGATTGGCGATCCAATCAGTGTCCGGGAACTGGCCTGGGAAACCGATACGGTATCCGGTTGTCTCGGAGAGAGTGCTTTCAACGACAGCTCCGATGCCAGAAGCATCGTCGAGCAGATCAACGAAGTGGCACAGCAAATGGACAAGGCTGAAACCCTTCTCAATGACGTGAAAGATATCGTCGACCGAACCAATCTGTTGGCGCTAAATGCCGCTATCGAAGCCGCCCGCGTAGGCGAGGCAGGAAACGGGTTTGCTGTGGTGGCGGATGAGGTCAAGTTTCTATCGCTTCGCTCGGACCGTTTTAACGACGAGATTCGCGCCTTACTGGAAACGGTTCGGGCAAACATTATCAGCGCCAAGCGAACCGCATCCCGGCTCGGGCGGGAAGAGATGGGTCACGAAGCCCAAATTGATTCCGGGGTCGATGGTGGGGTGGCGCATCGCAGAACATCGAATTCCGAAATTGAGGAGAGACTCGGGAGGCTGGCAGATATCGCCAGGCAGGTCGATTTGGCTGTTGTTGATGCAGTACGCTCGTTACAGTTTGAGGATATCGTCTCTCAACTTACCGACCAAGGCAGGCAAAAGATGGACCAACTGTCAACCCTGATGGTATTGATTGAGGATGGTTTACCAAGGTTGGATATGGCCTGTGGAGTGGATGGAGCTACATATTTGCAAAGCATCTCCGAGATAAAGGAGGAGCTGATTGCAGTGGAATCGGAACCTGGTTCGGCGGGTCATAAGTCGGTTGAGCAGCGCAGCATGTGTGAAGGTGAAGTTGAACTATTCTGAATTTGAAGTAACGGGATTTTCCCAGGGAGATTTCCATGTCAGTGAGTACAGTTGAGTCGCCGGATAGCGACGAAGTCGTTATCAAAGTGTCTGGTCGTTTTGATTTCTCCTGTCATCAGGAGTTCATTACCGGATACAAGGCCTATCCTCCAGGAGAGAAAGGTTATGTGGTGGATCTTTCACAGGCCGATTTTATGGACAGCTCCGCTATGGGTATGCTTTTGCAGCTGAGAGAGTACGGTAACAGGAGGGCAGGAGTCGCACTGGTTAACGGTAGCGACAGTGTTAAGGATATTCTGCGCATCGCAAACTTTGACAAGTTGTTTACCATTGGATAGCGTAGCGCCTGCTGTCTGGACAGACGCGCTGATTCCGGATTTTTTATAAGCAGAACGCCTGATTGGTTCTTGGATCGATAGATGAAACTACTGCCAGTGATACTCTCCGGTGGCTCTGGATCCCGCCTCTGGCCCCTGTCGCGCGAAGCCTATCCCAAGCAGTTTCTGCCCCTGGTTGGCGAGCAGAGCCTGTTGCAGTCCACGGTACGTCGTCTCGATGGAATCAGCGATTCCGATGTGTTGATGAAGCCGTTGATTGTCTGTAATGAGGCGCATCGCTTTCTGGTAGCGGAACAGTTTCGACTGATGCAGCGCGACGCAATGGCCATCATGCTGGAGCCTGTGGGTCGTAATACCGCGCCAGCGCTTACACTGGCGGCCCTGATGGCATTGGAATCGGGGGAGGACCCGATTATGATCGTGATGCCGGCGGACCACCTCATCACTGACGAGTCGGTATTCCAGAAGGTGGTGTCTGAGGGCGCCAGTCTGGCCGACCGACAAAAGGTCGTCACCTTTGGTATCGTTCCTACTGGTCCGGAGACCGGATACGGTTACATTCGCAAGGGAGCGGCGCTTGATGGCGAAGGCGACGCCTACCGGATCGAGGCATTTGTCGAGAAGCCAGAGATAGCCACAGCCAGGGAATACCTGGAGAGCGGCAGCTATCTTTGGAACAGCGGCCTGTTCATGCTCAAGGCCTCACTCTGGTTGGAACTGCTGCGAACTTATCGCGCTGATATCGCCGCAGCCTGCCATGATGCGTTTTCAAAAGGAGCCTGGGACGGTAGTTTTTTTCGACCGGACAACGGGCTGTTCAGCGCCAGTCCCTCCGACTCAATCGATTACGCTGTCATGGAAAAGTTGTCGAGCGCAACGGGCGAAAAGTCGTCGCCAGCGGTGGTATTGCCGTTGGATGCAGGCTGGTCGGATGTGGGAGCCTGGTCAGCGCTGTGGGATGTGAGCGAGCATGATACGGCCGGCAACGCAAGCGAGGGAGATGTATTTGCCCATGATGCCCGGGACAATCTTCTGATCGCCAAACACCGGATGCTGGCCGCCGTGGGCGTCTCCAATCTTATCGTGGTCGAGACACCCGACGCGGTATTGGTGCTTGACAAGGATAAAGCGCAGGATGTGAAGGCGGTGACCCGGTATCTGAAGGAGGCGTCGCGCGATGAGCACGTATTCCACAAGCGCGTGCACCGGCCCTGGGGGAGCTATGAACCGATCGATCAAGGCAAGCGCTTCCAGGTAAAACGCCTGACAGTCAATCCGGGAGGTTGCCTGTCACTGCAGATGCATCATCATCGTGCGGAGCACTGGGTCGTGGTCAGCGGGACGGCGAAGGTGACAAGGGGCGAGGAGACGCTGCTGTTAACGGAGAACCAATCAACCTATATTCCGCTGGGTACGCTTCACCGGCTGGAGAATCCCGGCCAGATTCCTCTTGAGATCATCGAAGTGCAGTCGGGAAGTTACCTTGGTGAGGACGATATCCAGCGCTTTGAGGATATCTATAATCGCAGTTCCAGCGATTGATCGTCACACGAGTGCAACTGGTCTGCTGAAAAGCAGATTCTCTATCTGCTCCTGATGTTCTGGTAACCTGGGCCAATTTCCCCTATCCTCCCCGTTTTTCTTCCAGGTATAAGTTCATGGGTTTCAAATGCGGTATCGTGGGTCTTCCGAATGTGGGGAAGTCCACCCTCTTCAATGCACTGACGCAGGCAACAATTGCCGCCGAGAACTACCCGTTTTGCACTATTGATCCCAATGTTGGCATCGTATCTCTGCCCGATCCACGTCAGGATGTCATTGCAGCTATCGTCAAGCCACAGAGAGTTGTCCCCACGACCATGCAGTTCGTGGATATCGCCGGGCTGGTTGCCGGTGCTTCCAGAGGGGAGGGGCTGGGCAATAAATTCCTGGGAAATATTCGTGAAACAGATGCAATCTGCCATGTGGTGCGCTGCTTTGACGACGATGATGTGGTTCATGTCTCCGGCAGGGTTGACCCGAAATCGGATATTGAGGTGATCAACACCGAATTGGCACTGGCGGACCTGGAGTCGGTAGAGAAAGCCCTGGACAAGGCGCTCCGACAAGCAAGGACGGGCGACAAGAAAGTATTGGCTTTTAAGACGCTGCTGGAGTCGGTGCGTGATCATCTCAACACGGGCGCGCCGGTGCGCGCAATGGCGCTGGACGATGAAGATCGGCGAGCACTATACGACCTGCATCTGCTGACCATCAAGCCCGCCTTCTATGTTGCAAATGTGGCTGAGGATGGATTTGAGAACAACCGGGCGCTGGAAAAGGTAACCGAATTGGCTGCGTCGGAGGGTTCGTCTGTGGTCGCGGTCTGCGCAGCAATAGAGGCTGAAATTGTTCAGTTAGAGCACGAAGAAAGGGATGAGTTTCTGGCTGAAATTGGTCAGACCGAACCGGGTCTTAACCGGGTTGTCCGTGCCGGGTACCCGCTTCTTGGCCTGGAGACCTATTTCACGGCAGGAGAGAAAGAGGTGCGCGCCTGGACCATTCCGGTGGGCGCGACTGCGCCGCAGGCGGCTGGCGTAATCCATACCGATTTCGAACGAGGTTTTATTCGCGCCGAAGTAATAGCCTACCAGGATTTTATTGCCTGCAACGGCGAGCAGGGTGCCAAGGCGGCAGGGAAACTGCGGCTGGAAGGTAAGGAGTACATCGTCCAGGACGGCGATGTGATTCATTTCCGCTTTAATGTGTAGCGGGGCCCAAGGAACATCTTGCCCTTATCCCGTTGCTTACAATTTGACAGCGGCCAGCGTGACAGCTATATTTCCCGCCCTCTCCGGCTACGTAGCTCAGACGGTTAGAGCGACGGACTCATAACCCGTAGGTCGGTGGTTCAATTCCACCCGTAGCCACCAATAACAAATCCAAAGTGATCCAAAAAAGACCGAAAGCCCGCATAAAAGCGGGTTTTTTTACGTAAGGTTAGTCTAGTATCGTCCATCGACATCCATTGGTAGCTAGCGTCATCTGGCGGTAGGTTTGACGGTAACCGCGATTACCGTCAAGGGTGTTGCCGTCATGCCTCTCACAGATCCCGCCGTTAAAAACGCCAAACCAGGCGAAAAATCCCGCAAACTTACTGACGAAAAGGGTCTCTATCTGCTGATCAGTTCGAAAGGGGGCAAGTGGTTGCGGTTCGATTACCGTTTTGGAGGGAAGCGGAAGACCCTCTCCATGGGGGTTTATCCTGATGTGGGGCTGAAGGATGCACGTGACCGCCGTGACGAAGCCCGCATGAAACTTGCTAATGGCATCGACCCCGGGTATGTGCGTAAGGTTGAGAAGATTGCGGAGACTGATGCGGATGAGTTTGGAACAGTCGCCAGATAGTGGTTTGACAGGCAGAAAGTCAGCTGGGCGACGGGTCACGCTGATAAGGTGATCCGGCGGCTGGAAAAGAATCTATTTCCCAATATCGGAAACCGGCCCGTTAACGATATCAAGGCGCCCGAGTTGCTGGCGGTACTCCGGCGTATTGAGAGGCAAGGGGTGCGGTTGAGACCGCGCACAGAACCAAACAGGCCGCTGGGCAGATATTCCGCTACGCGGTGGCGACAGGGAGGGCAGAGCGCGACCCCACCGAGGATCTGCAGGGAGCACTGAATCCTAGGGTGAAGGGCCGGCACGCTGCAATAACCGATCCCAAGCGGGTAGGGGAACTGCTGCGGGCAATTGATGCCTATGCTGGTTCTCCGGTTGTCAGGGTGGCACTGCAACTCTCCCCGCTGGTAATTATTCGCCCCGGGGGAGTTACGCCAGGGTGAGTGGTCGGAGATCGACTGGGGTGCCAGGCAATGGCTGATTTCGGCTTATAGGATGAAACGCCGGAAAGCTCAGAAGTCCGATCCAAACGGCGATCATATCGTTCCACTGGCAAGCCAGGCGGTAGCGATCCTGGAGGAGCTGAAGCCCCTAACGGCAATGGCAGTTACATATTCCCCGGAGCACGATCAGACAACCGTCCGCTCAGCGATAACGGCGCCTGGACAGCACTTCGGGCCATGGGGTTTACCAACCGTCGCTTCGCTCTCCTTGGTTGGCAGCGAGTGACCAGAATACGAAGATTCTGCTCTTCCGCAAATCTAACAAAGTTGTCACGGAATCGGATTCAATAAAAAACACCTTCATAAATACAGCAGCTTAGCGTTAATCAAAAAGTTACAGATGGTTATTTCCATGTGATAGTTTCGTGATTTCCGCATGCCAGACTTGCTCCCGTGTATCGGCTCCCATGCAGGGAACCGGTACGACCCGAAACCTCTACAAGGAGCACAAGCTATGAAAAAGACAGGATTGCAATGGCTGGCACCGATGATTCTCGGCGGCGCGATGTTCAGCGGCACGGCGCTGGCGGATTCCTTTTTTAAAGTCAGCGTAACCAACATCACCAAGGGCGCGGTGTTCACACCGGTGATGGTGGCAACCACCAGGAAGGGTGATACCTTCTTTCAGTTGGGAGAGGCAGCCAGTGAAGCACTGGAGACTCTAGCCGAAACGGGCAACCCGGATCCGCTTCTGGCGTCGCTGGACCCCTATGACTTCTCCAGTGCGCCAGATTTTCTCGGCCCCGGAGAGACCGTTACACAGTTCGTGGAGACCCGCGGTCGGTATAGACACATCAGCGTCGCGGCCATGGTGGTTCCCACCAACGACGTCTTTTTCGCGGTCAACGGCATTGCCGGCCCTAAAGGCAAACGGACCATCACGGTCACTTCAGCGGCTTATGACGCGGGCACCGAGTTGAACGATGAACTCTGCGTCAGCCTGCCCGGTCCCGGTTGCGGCGGTGATCCGGGCCCCGCATCGACGGGAGAAGGCTTTGTCTACATCTCCCCCGGCATACTCGGTGTCGGGGACCTGGACGCCGATGCGCTGGCCTGGAACGATCCGATTGCGGTAATTCAGATTACACGCGTCAACGAACGTGAAGACGAGGGTGAGGAGTGATTGACGCAGTAGCAGAATAGGCCGATGCAGCCTGTCGCCAGACTTCTCTGACGCCAGGCTGCATGTTCTTTTCATTGCGGAAGATTACAAGGTTGGTTCGGATAGATGCGGCAAAGGCAACTGGATGTGCTGATCAACAACGCCGGCTTCTTTCGCGCATCCGAACCGGTTACGCAAGACTGCCTCGATGTGCGTTTCGTAGTCAATACCATCGCCCCCTATCTGCTGGCGCAGCGCCTGCTGCCGCCTGATGAAGATCGGGAGCGGTATGCTTTCGCTGAAGAGGAAGCGCGGACCAAGGGTGCAGGTCTTTGGAGTGGACCCAAATCCTGTTCACCGTGGGAGTGGCGGAAACGTCAGAGACTGGAGCTTCCGATTACGAAACAACCGGACGGTCGAGCTTAGCACTGACGATCGTCGGCTTCCGGAGGTGGAGCAGAAAGTTCCGAAAGGTTTCCGGGTGGCGGGTCTTCGGCCTGAGCTGCCGTTCCAATGACCGTTACGTCGAAGCGATAATCGGCTGGTTGTGGCGTGCGCCGTGCTAAGGCGGCGTTTTCCCAGTGGGTGCAAAACCGACCCGGCAATTTCGCTCCAGCCGGAAGCACA
>Ga0316201_10002921_pt1 | contig 12402 bp, 11 predicted proteins | sample CS6wburrow_MG_FD_204516 | JGI IMG/M metagenome (GOLD analysis project Ga0316201, IMG submission 204516) | Coastal sediment microbial communities from Delaware Bay, Delaware, United States - CS-6 worm burrow | ecosystem: Environmental > Aquatic > Marine > Coastal > Sediment | place: USA... | reverse complement strand
GCGAGGATACGCGCGAGATCGAACGCCGGGTTCGGCACAAAATTGCCGTAGTGACCGCTGTGCTGGGCGACGCGCGGACCGTAGGCGACGAGCGTAGCAGTCATGATGCCGCGTGCACCGAAAGTAACCGTGGGCCGGTTCGACGCATGCGGCGGCCCATCGAAGATCAGCAGCAGATCCGCCGCCAGCAGCTCTCGGTGCGCCCTGATGGCCGCCGCCAGGTTCGGCGAACCGAGTTCTTCTTCCGTATCGACGATGACCTTGAGGTTATACGAGGGCGCTGCGTCGAGCTTGTCGAGCAGTTCGACCGCCATCATGAACTGTGTCATCGGTCCCTTGGAGTCCGATGCCGAGCGCGCGAACACGCGCCAGTCCGGGTCGAACCGTTCATCGAGGACTTCCCAGGGAATTTGTTGCCAGTTGCCCTGCTCGTCCCGGGTCTTCAACACCGGCACAAACGGATCCGCCTGCGCCCAGGCCGAGGGATCGACCGGCTGGCCGTCCGCCTGCAAGTAAACGAGCACCGTTTTTGCCGCCTCATCATGCTGGCGTTCTGCGAACAGGGCCGGGTTGCCGCTCGTCGGAATTCGTTGTGTCCGAAAACCGCGTTCGCCGAATGCCCGTTCCATCCAGGCGACAAGCGCTTCTATGTCGTCCGGATGCAACGCATCGTTCGGGAGGGCGAGAAATTCACGATAGAGTGAAATGGCGTCATCGACGTTGTTGTCGACCGTACTGCGAATGTCCTCAATGGACAGGGGCTCTGCCCACACAGCGCTCGTCAGGAGCAGTACGGTTGCAACTACAGCCGGGTATAGCTTTGACATCAAGCTTCCTGGCACCTTCAGAATCGCAGTAGCGTGGAACCCCAGGTGAAACCGGCACCGAAGGCCTCGAACAGCAACAGCTCGCCGCGCTTGATGCGGCCGTCGCGGACGGCGACATCGAGCGCAAGCGGTATCGAGGCTGCCGACGTATTGGCGTGCTCATCGACGGTAACAATGACCCGTTCCATGGGCATGTCGAGCTTTTTCGCGGCCGCCGAGATGATGCGCATATTCGCCTGGTGCGGAACGAACCAGTCGAGGTCGTGCTTGTCGATGTTGTTCTTTTCCAGCGTTTCCCGGGCGATCGAGTCCAGGGTTGCCACGGCGCGGCGGAATACCGCGTTGCCGTTCATCTGGATGAATGCCTCGCCCGCGCGGGTCGCGTCGTAGCCGCTGGAGATGCCCTGCGGAACCTGCAGCAGGTCTTCGTACTGCCCGTCCGCGTGGATGTGCGTCGACAGGATCCCGGGTTCGTCGGCCTCCTGCAGCACGACCGCGCCGGCGCCGTCACCGAACAACACGGCCGTTGTACGGTCTTCCCAGTTCGTCAGGCGCGACAGCGTTTCCGCGCCGATGACGAGCACGTTCTTTGCGGCGCCTGTGCGAATATAGCGATCCGCAAGATCGAGCCCGTATACGAAACCGCTGCAGGCCGCCTGGATGTCGAACGCACCGCAGCCGCGGATGCCCAGGCGCCGCTGCACGATGCAGGCAACGCCCGGGAAAACCTTGTCCGGGGTCGTCGTCGCGATGATGATGAGGTTGATGTCGTCCGCAGCGATGCCGGCCATATCCAGCGCCTCGTTGGCAGCCGCAAGCGCGAGATCCGACGTGGCTTCCCCATCGGCAGCGATGTGCCGGCGCTTGATGCCGGTGCGCTCCTGGATCCAGTCGTCCGAGGTATCCATCATCTCCTCGAGGTCGTGATTCGTCAGGACTTTCTCGGGCAAATAGCTGCCCGTGCCGGCGATACGTGAGTAAGTCATAGTGTGGATCCCCGTACGGGCGGTTTTCAGCGCCTCATGAATTCGGCAATGTCGCGCAAGGTCGGATGATCGAACAGGTCGCTGATGTCGAGCTTGCCCGGGTATTTCTCGTCGATGGCGAGGACGATGTCCGTCAGTGTGAGGGAGCTTACACCGACTTCAAAAAGATTGTCGTCCGGCCCGATCTTGCGATCCTTGGAAAACTCCCGGCAAATCGCCTCCAGCTCAGCCACCAGCGGGTCCTCGTCGAGGTCTTCGGCCACGTCACTTTGCGGCGTGAGTTTCGCAATGACGTCTTCGTATTCGCCGTCGAGGTAAGCATTGAGAAGATGAATCCGCTGCACCTTGCCGCTCGTTGTCTTCGGGATTTTCGGCACCGGCAGCACGTGGTCGACCTCGAGAGCCGCGTGTTCGCCGATCACCGCCCTGACCTGTTCCGCAATCGGCAGGAACGATTCGAGGTCCTGGCGATAGAGCACGAATACCAGCAGCTCTTCGGTCTGGCCGCGCGAAGGTGTTGCACCCGCAACGACGACCTTGCCGAGATCCAGGCCGTCGACCTGTGCCACAATTTCCTCGATGTCATGCGGATAGTAGTTCTGGCCGTTGACAATGATGATGTCCTTCTGGCGCCCGGTGATAACGAGCTGACCATCGACAACCACGCCGACATCACCGGTTCGCAGCCAGCCGTCTTCCGTGAACAGCGCAGCCGTAGCCGTGTCGTCACCGTAGACCCGCTCCGTGACGTTCCCGCCGCGCAGCTGGATGTTGCCGACGCGGCCGGGCTCGAGCTCCTTGTCGGCGTCGTCGGCAAGCCGCATCTCGCAATCCCGGATGGGTGTGCCAACCTTGACGAAACTGACGGCATCGGCGTCGCCGGGCTCAGCGACTTCGTAGGGCTCGCCGATGCGCAGGCTGTGGCGATGCATGACGACACGCGAGTACAAATCACCGGGCGTGCCGAAGGTAACACCGACGGTCGCCTCCGCGAGACCGTAAACGGGGAACATCGCCGTGCGCGCGAGTCCGTATGGCTCCAGCGCGTCGAGAAACTCTTCGCAAAGATCGTACGAGATCGGTTCGGCGCCGTTCAGGATCAGCCTGACGTGCGACAGGTCGGTGCCGTCCGGAAGCCCTTTGCGTTCGAACAGCTTGAGGAAATGTTTGTAACCGAAATTCGGGGAACAGAGCTGTGTAGCTTGTAGTTCGGATGCCTTCTGCATCCACAGCAGCGGTCGTCGAACGAATACGTTCGTGTCCATGACGGCATGACTCATGCCGGCCGCCAGAACGCTCAGGTGGTAACCGATGAGGCCCATATCGTGCGTCAGCGGCATCCAGCTCAGGCTCTTCTCGTCTTCGTTCCAGCCCGTGCCCTCGACGATGGCGCGTATGTTGACGCACAGGTTGGCGTGAGTCAGGCACACGCCCTTCGGGTCGCTCGTCGAGCCCGAGGAATACTGGATGAATGCGAGGTCGTCCGGAGACGCACTGTATACGTCACCGCTGTCGCCGGGCGTGACGTCGCTAATCAACACCGATCGCGATTCGAGGATCGCCGTGATGTCGCCGAGCTCCTGTGCCTTGGCGAAGTCGAGCAGTCGTTGCAGCAGGTCCATCTCGGTGAACAGCGTGCCGCGCTCGAGCTGAGTCAGGATTCGAAACAGCTTGAAGCGATGTTCGTCGCTGATACCGACGGCCACCGGCACCGGCACAATCCCGCCGAGCATCGCCGCCCAGTAGGCGACGACGAAATTCAGATTGGACTTCGAAAAGATGACGAGCTCGTCGCCAGACTGCATACCGCGCGCCTGCAACGAACCCAGGAGCGCGAGCGCGCGGTCCCACAGATCGTCGAATCGAATGATGGTCTCGTCAGTCTCACCGTCGATGAAGCGTATCTCGCGATCTTTGCCGCGCGCTTCCTCGAGCAGCTCTGTCAGTGTTGCGTAAAGTTTCATGCGGTCCTTACAGCGGGTTGCAGCCAGATGTCTGACGCGGAACGCAGGTTCACCGCCAGCTCCAGCCCGGGATCTTCGTCATTGGTCCGAATCATACGGAATCTTGGCAGCAATAGGCCAAGGTGTACTTTCATTTCGAGAAACGAGAAATACTCGCCAAGGCAGCGGCGCGGCCCCAGTGAAAACGGGAAATACGGCCGCTCGTTCTTCGCCAGCCTGCCTTCGGCGAAGCGGCCCGGATCGAAACGCTCCGGGTCCGGCCAGAACGCCGCCGTGCGATGCAGGATGAACGGCGAGAGGTAGATATCGGTGTCGTCGGGCACGTCGAATCCTTCGAGTTCGTCGTCTTCACGCGAGCGACGCGTGAACAGCCACACCGGTGGATACAGGCGCAAGGTCTCTTCGAGCACCTGCTGGGTGTACTGCATGTCCGCAAGGGCTTCCGCGTTGACGGTTGAGACGGTGGGAATGGTGCGGCGACTCTCCTCGACGACTTCGTCTTCGATGTCCGGGTGACCGGCGAGCAGGTACCAGACCCAGTTCAGCGTGTTGGCCGATGTTTCGAATCCCGCAACGATGAGCGTAATAAGTTCGTCGAGCAGCTCGTCGTCGGTGAACGTCGCACCCTGCTTGTCGGTTGCGTGCATATACATCGACAGGAAATCGTAGGTCTCGGCATTACCGGCGTCGCGCCGCGCTTCGATGATTTCCAGCAGCAGGCGCCTGAGGTTGCGAGCCTTCATGACAACGCTGAGGTCTCGTGTGGAATCGCTTGCCAGGAATGCGAACGGATTTTCTCCCCGCGACAGTATCTTCGACTCGTAGTCGTCTCCGAAGATACTGATCAGGATCAGTTCGAGCGCAAAGTCGCTGGTCTCCGCGGTGATATTGATGGCTTCACCCTTCTTCGCCGCGGCCGCCCAGCGCACGGCAAGCGTGTCGCAGCACTGCACCATCACCCTGATCAGCCGGTGCACGTTCTGTCGGCTGAAGGCCGGCTGTATCATCGTGCGTGAGCGTCGCCATACGTCGCCGTCGCTGACGATCAGTCCGTTGCCGAGCAGCATCTTCACACGCTCGAACCCAGGCCCCTTCACGTACTTGCCGTGCCTGCGCACGAGAATCCGCCGGACTTCCACCGGATCATTGATGAAGTACGCCAACCGACCGTTACGGCGCCGCATGCTCACGATGTCGCCGTACTCATCGCGGACACGCAACAAGGTGTCGAGTGTTTCGGGATCGATACCCAGGTGGACCTGATCCTGCGGGCCCGGCGGTCTGCGAACGGCTGAACGGGTATCAGTCATCGGATGGGGGAAGGCCTCCGGCCTGCGGAAAAGCAGGCGCATTCTACATTGACCGGCGCTTGACCGATACTGCAAACTGGAAACGTTCCGTATTCGGAAAGTCCATTGAACGAGCAGAAACCCGTCGATTTCGATTCAGTCGAGTCGCGCCGCAGCACAGCATCCATGCGCCGTATGACACTCTCGCGGCGGGTCTACTATTTCCTCGGTCTGCCCTTGCTGCGATTCATCAACTGGGCGTTGCTGAAGACGTATCGCTACCAACCGGTGATCGGCAAGGAGCATGCCGATGCCCTGCTCTCGTCGAACACGGTTTCCGCACCCTGTTACTGGCACCAGCACCACGTCGTTTGTTCCGCGTACATGCGGACCTGGCTGCGCCGTAACTACAAGCTGTGTTTTCTCATTTCCGGATCGGTCGACGGCGAAGTGCCTGAGCGCATCGCACGTTCCTGGGGCGCGGAAGTCATCCGCGGCTCGGCCAACCAGAGTGGTGCGCTGGCGCTGCGTGACCAGCAGCAGATGCTCAGGAAGGGTTACTCGATCGTTACCACCGCGGACGGCCCCAGGGGGCCAAAATACGAATTCAAATCGGGCACCGTGCTGATGGCGCGCATCGCCGGCGTACCGATGGTACCGGTCGCCTGCGCCGCTGATCGCGCCTGGTACCTGAATCGCTGGGACGACTTCATGATTCCGAAGCCGTTCGCACGCGTCGTCGTTGCCGTGGGAGAACCCTACCTGGTGTCCAGGGACGTGAAAATTGACGAAATCGAGCCACACAGGCTGAACATTCAGCGTAGAGTCATGTCCCTGATGGAACAATGTGAGCAAGCATTGGGCAACCCCCAGGGACACTCGACTTGAAGATAACACCGGTACTCCGACGACTACTGCCCGTCGCCCTGTTCTGCCTGCCGTTAATGGCGGCGGCAGCGACCGTAACCGTGCGGGCCGAACAGGCGTTGGCGCCTTATTCCGCCGAGTACACAGTCAAGATCAGCGTGCTCAGCGGGCGCCTGACGACCGAGCTACGCCCGCTTGCGGACGGCTTCGAGGCAATCCACGTCATCGAGCCGAGCGGGCTTGCGAGCGTATTGAAAAGCGGCGAAATCAACGAACAGTCGCGATTCACGCCCTCCGCCGATGGCGTTCGGGCCACCTGGTACCGCTCCGAGGACTCGCTATCGAGCGACGAGACCCGCGCCGAAGTGACTTTCGACTGGTCGGCCAATGAGATATCGGGCACGGTCAACGACGAGGACGTTCGTATAGTGCTCGACGGCATCGTCCACGACCGCGTCGCCATCCAGTACCAGTTGATGCACGACCTGCAGAACGGCGGCCCCGACGAGCGCTATGTTCTTTTCGATATCGACGAATTCAAGACGCTGGTCGTGCGCAATGTCGGCGAACGCCAGGTCAGTACGCCGGCTGGTGATTACACCGCGGTTGGCATCCAGCACCAGGCGGAAAATTCCTCGCGCGTCACTACCTTGTGGTGCGTGGAGGAACTCGGTTTTCTGCCGGTCGTCATCGAGCAGCATCGCAAGGGCAAACTCAGGATGCGCGCGGAACTCAACAGTTACACCGCGCTCGCGACCTGACGTCAGGTCTCAGGTCAGGGTGATGACCAGCTGCATCACGAGCAGCATCGTCGCCGTTACCAGTCCGCTCAGGAATGCACAGCCGATCCACCGGGCAAGCGCCGGTGCGTTGACGACGCCCGCGATCAGCGGAACTGCCGGCAACACGGCAATGCAGGCAACGGAATACGCAATCATGGCCAGCCTTGGGTAGTGCCAGGCCCACCCCCTCAATTCCGGGCGCGCGGTGATTTCAGCCGAAATTCGGTCGAGATCACCCAGCTCACGGCATGCCTGGCATTCTGCGTCGTCCCGATCCAACCCTGTTGCTACAGCCTCGTCCACGAGGTCGTCGTAATGATCACCGAGCTCCAGGACTGTTCGCCGCACGTTTCGCGGCGCGACGCCGGCGCGTAATAGACCCGTGCGCAGGGCCTCGAAATCAGGCCGGCGCATGCCCGGGACCCTCGAGGGCGTTCGTTATGCCACCCTGTACGCGGCGCCATTCGTCGGTGAGTTGCGCGAGCCGGCGGCGGCCTTTTGCCGTCAGAGAATAATAGACGCGCGTCCTGCCGCCGACGCTCCTGCGCTTCGATTTCAGGGCGCCATTGCGCTCCAGGCTGTGGAGCACCGGGTAGATTACGCCCTCCCCCAGCGAGATTGCTTCACCGGTGACCTGCCGGATAGAGCGAACCAGTTCGTACCCGTACATCTCGTGTTGCTGCAGCAACCGTAACAGCAGCAATTCCGGTACGCCGCTCATAAACGGTGGGTTTGTCTGGGCCATGGCAGTCAATATACCTTGAACCACAAGGTAACTCAATGTATAACATAAATACCTTGTGATTCGAGGTATCGACAATGATGACACGCTACTCTACGGCCATCGGCATGGGCGCCATAGCCACTTTTGCCCTTCTGTTCCTGATGCAGGCGCTGATCGTCTTGCAGCCCGGCGCCTACTCGGAGCCCCGGCCACGATCCAAGATCCAGATAGTCCGGGTAAAAAAAGACGAGCAAGTCAGAACCCGCGAGATACCGAGGCCGGACGAGGCGCTGAAAACAGCCGAGCCATTGCCGCCCAGGCCTGTCACTGAATACGGTGACCAATTGTCGATAAGCCGGGCCATTGCACCACCCCCGGCACCAACAAGTTCTCGCGCGGTAACAGCCCTCCGCATGACCGACGGGCCGCTGGTCGCGATCGTCCGGGTACAGCCCGTCTACCCGGCCATCGCCGAAGCCAGGGGACTCGAAGGCTGGGCTCTTATCGAGTTCGATGTTCTCCCTGACGGCCGTGTCGCGAATGCCTTCATCGTCGACTCGAGCAGCCACCTGTTCGAAAAGGCCGCGCTGAACGCAGCGTACCGGTTCCGTTTCAAACCGCGCGTAGTGGATGGCGAACCGGTAACGACTACCGGGATTCAGAACCTGTTCCGGTTCGAAATGCCGGACAGGTAAGGACCGTCGGGCGGCGATTTACCGGTTAGCCTTAACTTCCCGCCGGGCTACCCGTTCTGATCGCCGCCCGCTTTACTCCACGCGAACGTACATCTGCCGCAAGGACAGTATATTTTCGTTGTCGTAGTCGACCGAGACGGTCCTGATGAGCCCGTCTCCGCCGGGTTCCAGCGCGTAGGTTTCTTCAAGCAGCGCGCCTTCGCGGTCCAGGGTCTGGATGACGTACTTACCTTCCACCCAGCCGGACGCGCGATCCGCTTCGATGGGCCCCACGTTGACGAGGCGATGCTCCCTGAATCGGTATTCCTCGACGACCGAGCGGTCGAAACTCACGAACAGCGCGTAGGCGGTATGCGTGATCTTGAGGCGGGCGCCGGTCCTTAGAAATACGTAAACCGATGGTCCGTCGGCAGCTCTCCGGCCGCCGCCTGACCGGTATTCGGCCTCGCGGATTCTCTTTTCCGCATCGTCCGTCCGGGCACGCAACTGCCAGCGCCCCTCGAGGCTCACGCCCGCCGGAATCACGTCGCCGATAGGCGTCAACCGTGGCGGCGCCGACCCCGCGCACGCCGACAGCGCGAGCGACAAGAACGCCAGGCTCCAGGCGATTTTCGACATCCTTAACCGCTACCTTCGAAACGAACTGACGCAAAATACACAAAATTCCGGCACTTAGACAGGCCGGCATGGAAAGCGGCGACTAGCGCACGGGCAGCGGGACAAAGTCGGTCTCTCCGGGCACGCTGTCGAAACTCTGCTCGCGCCAGTCTTTCTTTGCCTGTTCGATGCGCTCTCGCGAACTGGACACGAAGTTCCACCAGATGAAGCGCTCACCTTCCAGGGTATCACCACCGGCAAACATGACCCTGGCCGCCGATTCGGCGGTCACAGTGCCTCTTGCGCCGTCATGCAGAACGGCCAGCACGCCCGCCTCCACGATTTCGCGGTTGATGGCAACGCTGCCCTCCACGACATAAACGGCGAGTTCTTCAGCCTCGGGAATGGCCACCGACTGGCCGGGCTCGAGAACGGCTTCGACGTACAGCGTTTCGCTCCGGGTCGACACGGGCGACGAGACGCCGAACGCGGAACCGAGAACAACGCAAATCTGCACGCCGTCCACACTGACGGCCGGAATATCTTCGGCGGGGTAATGCTCGAACGACGGCTCCACTTCCTCGGCTCCCGCCGGTAACGCCACCCAGGTCTGCAGGCCGTGCAGGCGCTGACCGCTCGCGAGAACTTCTTCCGTTACTTTCTCGGAGTGCACGATACCCCTGCCCGCGGTCATCCAGTTGACGGCACCGGGACGGATCGGCTGTACATAGCCGAGACTGTCACGGTGCAGCATCTCGCCCTCGAACAGGTACGTGATCGTCGCGAGCCCGATGTGCGGATGCGCACGCACGTTGACGCCCGTGCCCGGTTCGAATTCTGCGGGACCCATATGATCGAAGAAGATGAACGGCCCTACCCGTTGCCGGCGGCGGTCCGGCAAAGCACGGCGCACTGTGAAGTCGCCGAGGTCACGTGCCCTGGTTTCGATCATAAGGTCAATTACACTGTTTACGGACATGCAATGTTCCCCGTTTCAATGTTGAATAGCGTCAGCCAGCGCACGGGCAAGGCTGCCTTTGCGGCTTACGCGAATAGTGTCAAGAGAGAGCCACTCGCTCAATGCCCGGAGTTCGGCCGCGAGGGCGTCGGCGACGTCGGCAACCGGCACCCCGGGTTCCTCGTGAGCCGCCAGCACCTGCAGCTGCCCGAGCTTGCGATCCGCCTTCAGGTCCACGCGGGCGACGATACGATCGCCGAGCCGGAACGGCAGCACATAGTAGCCCCACTTGCGCTTCGCAGCGGGCACGTAGATCTCGATGCGGTAATGAAAATCGAACAAGCGCTCCGCGCGCGGCCGGTACCAGACGACCGGATCGAATGGCGACAACAGCGACGCCCCGTCGATGCTGCGGGGCAGCCGCGCGGAGGCGGACAGGTAGCCCGGCTCCTGCCAGTCTTCCACCTCGACGCGCGATAGCGCGCCCTCCTCGACCAGTTCCTCGATGCGCGGCGCCGTCTCACGGGGCGACATGCGAAAATAGTCGGCGAGGTCGCGATGCGTGGCAACACCCAGCGCCACCGACGCGCGCCGCAGCATCTCGCGATCCGCCGTTTCCCTGTCCAGCGCGGCATGCAGGTGATGTCGCGGGATAAGGCGTTCCGGGAGATCGTAAACCCGCTGAAAATTGCCGAGGCGATGCGAAACCGCGAGGTCGCCACGGGCGAAATGGTATTCCAGCGCCCAACGGGGTATCGAGCGGTGCCAGTCGCCGGGTTTGCGCTTCGGCCCCGGCACAGGCGGCAGATCGGCCGCGGTCAGCGCGCCGTCGCTCTGCACCTGCTGCAGGACGGCGTCGAGGTAGCGGCCCCGGCTCCTGAGTTTGTGAAGCGGGTTGTGGCTTGAAGGCTCGTACGCGGCGCGGCGGTGTGCAAGCAACGGCCACGTGTCACTCGGTACGATGGACGCCTCGTGCGCCCACTGTTCCGTGTAGTTGCCGTGCCCGTAAACGAAGCGGTCGAAGCGCCTCCGGTCGTAGCTGCCGAGGCGCGACCAGAGGATGAGGTAATGGGCGGGCACCAGCACATTGACGAAATCCAGTTGCAATACCTGCAACGCCCGCAGCGCGCGGCGGAAGTGGCGCGCGTCCGGCGTGCACCCGGGTCGCTTGCGGTGCATGTCCTGCGCCGCGAGCGCAATGCGACGCGCCTCCCCCGCCGAGAGTCGGACGCGTCCTTTCATTCCTCGTCGGTGTTACGCAGTCCGCCTGTCACTTCGCCCGCCGCAACGGCGAAACGGCCGTCCACGGCGACTGTGTAGTCCCGCGCGTGCACGGTATCGATCAGGTGCCATTCGGCTATGCATGCGTCGCTCGTCACGGAGAAATGCACCCACCCCCGCCGCCGTGTATCCATGTAACGCACCGCCGGATTGACCGCGCGCGTCGCCTCGCTCAACGCGCCCGGCTCGCGCAATGGCAAATATTCGTCGAAGCCCGGAGACGAGACGGCGGGCGGCATGATCTCCACTGTCACGGGCTTGTCGCTGCCGTGCCGGTAGACGTCATTTGCCATCGACGTGTGCAGGTCGCCGCTCAGTACGACAGGATTGCGAGCGAATTCGTCCAGGTCCCCGAGAAACGCCTCGCGCGCATGGGGGTAGCCGTTCCAGGTGTCGAGCACCATCGGCGGGTTGCCCTCGCTCAGCGCCACGTAGTGGTCCAGCTGCTCCCGCGGCAGCATGGACGGACGCTCGAGGTCGAGTATCGGGCCGAGTTCGGGCGCGCGTACCGGCGCCAGCATCACCTGCTGGCCGATGACCTGCCATGTCGTGTCTGCATTGGCCGCGAGCGTGCGCCGCAGCCAGCCTTCCTGGCGTGCCCCCAGCATGCGCCTTTCCGGGTCCTGCAGCGCGGCAGACACCGCCTCCGGTGTGACCGAATCACCGGCATCCGCTTGCCGGTCGCGGCCGTAAAGACGGGTATCCAGCATGATCAGCGACATGAGGTCGCCGTAGCGAAAATCACGGAAAATGCGCGTATCGGCGCCCTTCGGAGCGCCCCGGACCGGCATCCACTCGAACCAGGCGCGCAGCGCGGCGTCGCGGCGCTCGCTCCAGCGGCCCTCGTCGTCCTGGTGGTTCTGTGCCCCGCCCCGCCATGCGTCATTGGCGATTTCATGGTCGTCCCAGACGGCAATCAACGGGTGTTTGCCGTGCATTGCGATTGAGTCCGGGTCGGCCTTGTACTGCGCGTGGCGCCGCCTGTAGTCGGCGAGCGTCGTCACCTCTCCCGACGGCTCGGGAAGCCTGCCGAGCTTTTCGGCGTGCTCGGTCGCATAGTCGCCCAGCCCGTACTCGTAGATGTAGTCACCGAGGTGAACAACCGCGTCGAGATCGTCCTGCCGGGCGATGTCGCGATACACGTTGAAATAGCCCGCCGGATGATTCGAGCAGCTTACGACCGCGAATCGTGCGGCGGCGACGGCGCCGACGGGCAGCGTTCGCGTGCGGCCCACCGGGGAACGGGCGTCATTGATCTCGAAGCAATAGAAGTACGTGGATCCCGGCGTGAGGCCGCGCACGTCTACCTTCACCGTGTAATCAGACCAATCGTCGGTCCAGACAATGCCGTGCCGCTGGACCTGTTTCATGTCCGCGTCGCTCGCAACCAGCCACCGCACCGGCAGCGAACCGCCGGCCGCGCCGCTCACGC
>Ga0316201_10002920_pt1 | contig 12404 bp, 13 predicted proteins | sample CS6wburrow_MG_FD_204516 | JGI IMG/M metagenome (GOLD analysis project Ga0316201, IMG submission 204516) | Coastal sediment microbial communities from Delaware Bay, Delaware, United States - CS-6 worm burrow | ecosystem: Environmental > Aquatic > Marine > Coastal > Sediment | place: USA... | reverse complement strand
ATTTCATAAGGTTCATTATAGGACTGATGCAAGAGACTCTCCAACAGTTCCCGAATTTCATCAGGCCTGTTGAACACAGGTATAATTAAAGAAAAATAAAATTTCATATCCTAATTAGGGTATACATAAAAGCCATCCCGTACTGGGATGGCTTCCTAATTTTTTAAATGCTGCTATTCAGCAAAATGCTCAATTACCTCCTGACTTACACCTGTACTTGAAAATCCCCCATCATGAAACAAATTCTGCATCGTAACCTTTTTTGTAAGATCTGAAAAAAGAGATACGGTGTAATCCGCACAATCCTGAGCCGTTGCATTGCCCAGTGGAGACATCTTTTCTGCATAATTAATAAAACTATCAAAACCTTTGACTCCCTGTCCGGCGGTAGTTGGTGTAGGAGATTGAGAAATAGTATTGACCCTTACCTTTTTCTCTTTTCCAAAAAAGTAACCAAAACTCCTGGCAACAGATTCAAGATACGCTTTGTTATCGGCCATGTCATTGTAATCCGGAAATGTTCGTTGGGCAGCCATATAAGTTAATGCCACTATGCTTCCCCAGGCATTCATCGCATCAGCTTTATACAGGCTTTGCATAACCTTATGGAAAGAAAGTGCAGAAACATCCCATCCCTTAGTTGTAAAGTCATATTTTTCATCGGTATATAAACGACCTTTGCGCACATTAACAGACATTCCAATTGAATGTAAGACGAAATCCAGTTTTCCTCCCAAGATCTCCATTGATTTGGCAATCAAATCATTCAAATCATCTTCATTAGTGGCATCTGCAGGAATTATTTGTGACCCGGTTTTCTCTGCCAGAGCATTGATCTGGCCCATACGCATGGCAATTGGAGCATTTGTCAGAACGAATGTACCGCCTTCTTCATGAACACGTTCGGCTGTTTTCCATGCAATTGAATTTTCATCAAGTGCTCCAAAAATAATTCCCTTTTTCCCTTTTAATAGATTATATGCCATATTAACGTGCTTTGGTTTAATTTGAAGTCAAAGATATCTAAAAAAGTAGAAACAAAATTGCTCCGACAGGTTATTTGAAACACAATACAAAAGGGAAAAATAAAACTTATTGAGGTTTCGCTTTTTAATTCAAAAGCTCTCGTGCATGTGCAAGTGCAGAATCAGAAAGACTTTTACCCCCCAGCATTTCCGCCAACTCAAATACTCTCTCATCCTCCAGCAATTCTTTCATTTGGGTTTGAGTACTATCTTTATTATCAGTTTTAAATACTTTAAAATGATGATCCCCCTTTGAAGCAATTTGAGGAAGATGGGTTATTGAAAATACCTGCATGTTACGACTCATTTTATGCATAATATCTCCCATTCGGTTGGATATTTCACCCGAAACACCACTATCTATCTCATCAAACATTAATGTAGGTAAATGCTCATAGCGCGCAAGTATAGATTTAAGTACGAGCATTATACGTGATAGTTCTCCTCCTGAAGCAACCTTTTTTAAAGTATTGTAATCTGACCCCTTATTAGCAGAAAATAGGAATATCAGTTTATCAGTGCCATTAGTATTATACTCTTCAGCAGGTGCAATCTCAATCTTGAAAGTGGCATTGGCTAGTCCCAGGGAGCTCAGAGAAGTTTCAAGTTTTTTCTTTATTTCCGGAATCACTTTCTTTCGGCGAACAGATAGCGCATTGGCATCTTTATCCAGATCTTTCTTTAATCCTTCAATTAAACTTTTCTTATGTTCAATTTCTTCTTCAAGATTTTGTGTTGCACTAACCTTGTTTTCGAGTGTTTCCTTTATCTCAATTAATTGAGAGATATTAGAAGCGTCATGTTTCCTTTGCAGGTCATATATAAGCTCTAATTTAGTATTGATTTCTTCAAGTTTACGGGGATCTGGTTCAATAGATTCCTGTAGAATTTGCATTTCCTCGGCGATGTCTTTTAATTCAATAAAAACTGAATCAATGCGCTCCTTAAGTGTCGTAAAGTTGTTTCCAATACGGGACAATTTTACCGAAATTGACTTAAGTTCTTGAAACAAACTTAAAATTCCTATTTGTTCATCCCTCAATATCTGATCTCCTTTAGATAAATTTTCAAGAACAGTCTCAACATTATTCAATTGTTGGAACTGATCTTCCAATTTGTCCTGGAGTCCTTCTTCTAGATATATTGCATCTAATTCATTTAATAAGTAGGTATTGTAATCATGTTCTTTATTTGCATTTTTTTGAAACTCAAGGAGCTCTTCAAATTCCTGTAAAGTAGTTTTATATTTCGCTAGTTTATTGGCGTAGGCATTCAGGATGATTGTATTATCGGCAAATGCATCAATTAGTTTTAATTGAAAATCGTGCTCTGTCAACTGCAAAGTCTGGTGCTGAGAATGAATGTCAACAAGTCGATTCCCTAATTGTGTCAATATGTCTAACGTAATAGGAGAGTCATTTACAAATGCTCTGGATTTTCCACTTGGATGTATTTCTCTTCGTATAATAGTATTGGAGTCATACTCCAGATCATGCCTTTTAAAAAATGGTTGTAAATTATAATTTTTGATATCAAAAACGGCTTCAATTACACATTTGCTTTCTTTGTCTTTTAGCGAAGACAAATCTGCGCGTTTACCCAAAACTAAAGACAAGCCTCCTAAAAGAATAGACTTTCCAGCTCCTGTTTCGCCTGTAATTGTTGTAAATCCCTTCGTGAAGTTTACGTTGAGATTATCAATTAATGCATAATTTTTTATAGAAAGATTTATCAGCACAGTTAACTCATATGATCTGTAAAGATAAATTATTATTGGAATGAAAAGAATCTGATTAATATGTTATTTCATCCCAGGTAGAAGAATAAAATGGTGCTACTTTATTTAACGTTTCTTTTAGCGCAACAACATCTATTTTAGGTCCATCAGAAAAGATATCTTGAATTTCCTCAGATTTGGCATCAAAGAAAGTTTGAATTAAGAATGCATTGGGCCTTCTTTGAGTTAAAGTCTCGAACAATCGCATGGAACCTGCAATTACCTGCTTGCCTGTGCTATTGTTATCCCCTAATATATCTAAACCTTTTCGATGATAATTGTACATGGCAATCCTATATTCTCTAAAAGTATTGGACAACAGGTTATCTACCAATACAAATCTTGTTCTATTATTCGAAGCTGATTGGCTCCAGCCCGAAAAGCTCGATCCCTGAGCCTGGTTTACAATTTGTTGTGCTTCTTTATAGAATTCTGTACCTCCTTCCAGGGTAAAAGTATCGGCATCTAACCCTAGTATTATGTAAACATAATAGGAGATAACTCCTACCAAATTAGATTCAAAAACATTTCGGTTATAGACTAAAGGTTGAAATTCTATATAACGAAAATTGAACTCATTGTCCTTATAATTAAATATGGGGCTTTCATAAGAGGTATTAAAAACGGGACGAGAAGACTGAATCTGGATATTTGCACTAAATCTGTCAGATGCGTAATCCGTAACGGTAATAAACATTCTGGCATTAACTTTCTCATTTTCCTTGTAAATCCTATTCGTCCATTGGCTTTTATTGACAAAATCATTCAAAGCCCGTTCTAATGTCAAAAATATTTGCCTGTTGGTCTGATTAACCTGATCTGCGTTAACCGTAATTTCGCAGTTAAGTTCCTGGGCATTGCTATAATTGGTAAAAAGAAGGCTAAAAAAGAGAATTAAAAAATTACGCATGACCCCTGTTGATGATTTCGTTCAATATGTCTAAGGCTACTTCGGCCTTATTCTTTACTTCAAACGCTTTTATGTTCAAATTCTTATCTATAAATGTTATTTTGTTTGTTGATTTCCCAAACCCTGCATCTTTGTCATTTAGTGAATTAAGAACAATGGCATCTAAATTCTTTTTGAGTAGTTTATTTTTTGCATTCTCAAGCTCGTTTTCAGTCTCCAACGCAAAACCTACTAAATATTGATTCTTCTTCTTATCTCCCATTGACAAAAGAATATCCTTATTTTTAACTAAATCAATTTGAAGGGTTTCGGAGTCTTTTTTTATTTTCTGTTCAAATACACTGCCCGGTCTGTAATCAGATACTGCAGCAGCGCTTATGGCAATGTCGCACGATTCATAATACTCATGAACCGCATGAAACATTTCCTGAGCAGATACCACCCTAACAATTTCTATAGACGGGTTATCGGCAGATAAGTGAGAAGGTCCTGAAACCAAAACAACTTCCCCTCCAAGATTGGCTGCAGCTTTTGCCAATTCAAATCCCATAAGACCTGTTGAATGATTACCAATGAAACGAACCGGGTCTAAAGCTTCATAGGTAGGTCCGGCTGTAATTAATATCTTTTTTCCTTCTAAAGGTAATGTGCCAGAAATATATTCCTGCATGAACTGAACAATATCTTCCGGTTCTGCCATACGCCCTTCTCCAAATAATCCGCTTGCTAATTCGCCTTCACCGGCAGGAATCATGATATTACCAAAAGTTTGTAATTTGTTAAGGCTAGCTTTTGTTGCCGGGTGCTTATACATGTCGAGATCCATGGCCGGAGCAAAGAATACCTGACATTTAGCCGAAAAATAGGTAGCCAGTAATAGATTATCACAAGTACCATTAGCCATTTTACTTAGCGTATTGGCTGTAGCGGGGGCAATAAGCATAATATCTGCCCACAAGCCAAGTTCTACGTGGTTGTTCCAGTCCACACTCCCTTCTTCTTCCTGTATAAAACTGGTAAGTACAGGATTCTTTGATAAGGTTGCTAATGTAAGAGGGGTAACAAAAGAAAGAGCGCTTTCAGTTAAGATAACCTTAACTTCAGCGCCTGCTTTAATTAATAATCTAACCAGAAAAGCGGTCTTGTAAGCAGCGATACCTCCGGTGATACCTAAAAGGATTTTCTTGCCGCTCAACATACTACTGCTGGTCTTTCTCAGTATTCCTATAGTATATTTTATCTTCCAACCATTCTATTACAGCTAAAGCATGCGGTTTGGGAAGTTTTTCGTAAAATTTTGAAACTTCAATTTGCTCTTTATTTTCAAATACTTCCTCCAGACTATCGCTATAAGTGGCAAATTCTTCAAGTTTCTCCAAAAGTTCCTTTTTAATTTCAGAATTAATCTGGATTGCCCTTTTGGCTGTTACAGATATGGCTTCGTAAATATTATTTGTTTTCTCATCAAACTCGTTTCTGTTGATGGTAACTGTTGAAACAGGTGCTTTGGAATTCTTCAAATCGTTCATATTCATTTTGAAAGGTTTTCTTGTTCGGAATAATTGTTTAATTGCTCATCTACTTTTTCAATCAATTCATTGACAACGTCTGTATATTTCGTTTCCGGAAAGTATCTGAACAAATTGTTGTAAGCTGCTTTTGCATCCTCCAGTCGCTCTTTTTTGCGATTCTCTGTACTATTAAAGGCTAAATTTGTAGTTGCTTCAATTTTCAGATAAAGTGCTTCCTCGCGATATATTGAACCTGGGTTGTCTGAAATAAAATTATCAAGGGCCGCTATTGCAGAAATACTGTAATCTAAAATATAAGACTTGCCTAGTTTTGTAAATTGTTTGGCAACTTCAAACTCTTTGCGTTCTTTCTTAGTTGTTAACTCCTTTGCCATTATATTTGCCTCTTCAAAATACTCAGATTCCGGGTAAAGATTTATAAATAACTGCAATTTAGTAAGGGCCTTATCAGTATCAGTCTGATCTACGGAATACTTTGGTGAAAGCATATAATAACTTTTCGCTCCAAGAAATGCAGCTTCTGAAGCCTTATCACTTTTAGGATACGACTTTAAAAACCGTTCAAACTGATAGCCAGCAAAATTGTAATCCTCAATTTCAAAGTAACTATTTGCAAAGAAGAACATTACCCGCTCTCCCTGCGGTTTTCCTACATAGCTCGGAGCTATTTGTTCTAATAAGCGATTAGCCTTTTTAAAGTCCCCTTCGTCATAGAGTTTTTCAGCAAGTTCATATTTCGCCTTAGTATTAGGCTTTTTTAGTACCTTCTGGTATTCACCACATGAATTTAGGAATACAATAACTAAAAGTAGAAAAGAAAAATATTTAGTTCTGAAAAACATTTTGCAAAATTAGGAATAATTGCCGGAATAAAAAACATTAATTCAGAGCTAAGGTAACACCTGAAAGATCAATAAAAAGGGATATGTAAGAAGTTTTAACCTAATTTTGGCTTTTTCAATTCTAAAGTATTTGGTCAAATTATCGCAACAGGCAAAATACCTACTAAAAACTACACTTTGATTTTTGAAAAAGTTCTTAAAAATTCGTCTATATGTATTTTAAGTTTTCTGGACGCTTCTACTAAAGGTAAACGAACCGTTGGTCCACATAGTCCTTGGGCTTCTAAAACCGATTTTATCCCTGCTGGATTTCCTTCCTGAAAACTTAATCTCATTCCTTCTAACATTGAATTATGTAAAGCATAGGCTTCTTTTTCTTCACCTTGTAATCCCAACTTTATCATTCTTGAAAATTCATTAGGCAGACCTTGGCCCAAAACAGAAATTACGCCTACCCCACCTTCCATAACAGTGGACAATGCTGTAAAATCATCTCCTGAAATCACTAAAAAATCCGTCGGTAAAATACTTATTAGTTTTCTCAATTGAATCATATCTCCTGAAGCCTCTTTAATTCCAACAATGTTGGAACAATCCTGCGCAAGTCTCAGCACCGTTTCCGGTTCAATATTGCTTCCTGTTCTGCCAGGGACGTTGTACAAAATCACTGGTCTTTCAGAGGCTTGTGCCAAAGTTTTATAATGGCGGTATATTCCCTCCTGAGTAGGTTTATTGTAGTACGGTGAAACGGATAAGACTGCCACAAAATCTTTGAGATTGGTCTGTTGAATTTCCTCAGTTAAAAGTTTTGTATTGTTACCTCCTATGCCAATAACAAGAGGCAGTCTTCCTGCATTTTCCTGAACTACAACATCAATAACTATCTGTTTTTCAGCCCTTGTAAGCGTTGCAGATTCTCCTGTGGTACCTAACAAAACGAGATAATCGACATTTCCCTCAATGCAAAAGTTTACTATGCGCTTTAAAGCGGCAATATCAATTGATAAATCAGGGTTAAAAGGAGTAATCAATGCAACCCCGGTTCCTAATAAATTTTTCATAATTATTTACATCAAGCATCAATCTCACCCAAAACTTTTAGATACTTTTTAAGTTCCTTCTTAAAGGTATTAAAGTCCGCGGGTGGCGTCTCTAATATTAGATCATTATATCGTTCGTCTATTTCAGCAAAACCCACATTTATTCTTGCCCTGGTCTTCACAGTCATTAACTGGAGCATTAAATTCTCCTGATTATAATAATTCACCAACATATCGTATTCCCTGCTTAAAAACTCCAGGGCGTAACTATTCTCTATGTCCCCATTCCAACCAAGATCCTTATCTGAAAAAACAGGGGTTGCATAAGGTGAATTCTTATCGTAATAGTTTTTATAGCCAATAATTTTAACAGCATTAGGCCTTAATTTAAAGTCTTCTACAAACTCATAGAACAATTCCGCATTATCAAATTGATCCAGATCTACAATAACGGCAATTGAGGTAATACCACTTTTACGCACTACTGCTTCCGGAGGACTTTCAATTTGTTGCTTCAGATATTTTAAGCCAGATTTGTATTTAAATTTATCTTTAAGTGCCTTTAAAAACATGTAACTTTGCGTTTAGGCAAATGTAATTAATATCCAAGCAACTAGTATGCTAAGATAATAAGGATAATGATTTTAAAAATACAACATTTTGTTATTTTTGCAACAATTTTATGTCTTTGTGCTTGCAATGACAGTTCGAAACAGCTTAGTAAAATATCTGGCGAGCAGATACCTATAACAGATTCTATAAAAGGAACGGATTCCATAGATTTATTCGTAGCGCCTTACAGAAAGCGTATAAACGAGGTTTTAGATAGTACATTGGCATATGCCCCGAAGCAAATCACCAAGAATGATGGTGAATATAACACCTCAGCAGGCAATTTAATGGCTGATGTAATGCTTAGTGAAGCAAATCCAATTTTTAAAGCGAGAACCGGCCAAGAAATAGATTTTGTGATTTCCAATCTCGGAGGAATTCGAAGTATTATATCTGAGGGTAAAGTAAATGCAAGAACGGCTTATGAAGTAATGCCATTCGATAATTCAATAGTGGTTGTAGCTCTGAAAGGCAAGGATGTCAGGGATTTGGTTTCCTTTCTGATTAATGCAAAAAATCCTCATCCTATTGCTGGCATACAGATTATTTTGAATAAAAACGAAACCCTTAAAAATGTGAATATTAATGGGTTGCCTTTTGATGAAAATAGAACCTATAATGTGGCAACTTCCAATTATTTGGCGGATGGAGGTAGTAATATGGGATTTTTTAAGGATAGCCTAAAAACCATTGACTTAAATTATTTAATCAGGAATGCAATGATTGATTATTTTAAAAAAATAGATACCCTTACTGCTGACGTGGACGACCGTTTTATTAAAATTGAACAGAAATGAAAAGACGGGACTTTGTAACGCATTCAATCGCCGGAGGTACCTACATAGGTATGGGAGGCCTTGGCCTGAATAGTTGTAATTTTCAGAATTCCAAATGCATTACGATACTTCATACGAATGATGTGCACAGTCATATAGATCCTTTTCCCAAAGGACATAGTTCGTTTGCTAACATGGGGGGCATTGCCAGGAGGGCTAACTTAATTCAAAAAATCAGAGAGGAAAATCCAAACACCCTTTTATTGGATGCAGGCGATATTTTCCAGGGCACACCCTATTTTAATTTTTACGGGGGAGAATTGGAATTTAAGTTGATGAGCATGCTTAAATATGACGCGGCAACAATTGGCAACCATGATTTTGACAATGGAATTGAAGGCCTTTTGGCCCAGTTGCCATATGCCAAGTTTAAATTGCTCTCGGCCAATTATGATTTTACAAATACGGTAATGAATGGATTTGTGGAAGCTTATCAAACATTTTTAGTTGAAGGCATTAAAATTGGCGTATTTGGATTGGGAATAAAACTGGCTGGCCTTGTTGGCAAAGACCTATTTAAGGAAACCGTGTATCTTAATCCAATTGAAATTGCCCAGGACATGAGCGTTTTGTTAAGAAATGAAGAAAAATGTGATTTAGTAATTTGTTTATCACATTTGGGTTACTCCTACGAAGATGCCCAAAGGCCAAGTGATCTGAAGCTGGCGGCAAAAACAGATAATATTGATCTTATTATAGGCGGACATACACATACTTTTTTAGATAAACCTGTTACCAGGCAAAACCGTTTGGATAAATCTGTTTTGGTAAATCAGGTCGGCTGCTATGGAATAAATCTGGGCAGAATCGATTTTTATTTTGATTCTAAAAAAAATATTAAGTCTGAAGGGGTCTCCATTACAGTTTGATTTTTATTAAGGTGCTATTTTAAAGGATGTCATGAAAGTAAATGGGCTGATATGTAAAGGACATGGTGTGGCCTCCGGTATATCTGATAATAAAAGATATCCAAGGGGCACTTTGTACGAGCAACTTCCCTATTTTAAGAAAAGAGGCTTAGATCTGTCTTCTTACTTTTTGGGAACTATTAATCTGGATATTGACCCTTATCAATTTGAAATCCAAAACCCGAAATATTTTTTTAAGGCCATACCATGGTCCGGTTATATCCCCCCGGAAAATTTTTATTTTTTTGATGTTAAACTCTTCTTCAGACATAAAGAATACAAAGGATTAATTTATATGCCAGACCCAATAACCAAGGTTGATCACATTCAGGAACAATCAATCCTTGAGTTAATGCTACCAAAAATTTTCGGACTTGATTATGGATTGAAGGTTTGTATTGAAGTTAGAGATGAACAATTACTATTGTTCAAGCGGTAGTATTCCTTGGTCATTGAGGTGATCTATCATTTTGACCGATTCAGAGACTCATTGTTGATAACATATTCAACTAACATTTTGAATTCTTCTTCCGGGGTGAGGTTCGGGCATTTCCTGTTTGCCCTTCGGTACCAGTAATCGGCATTGAATTGATCGCCTTCCTTGCGATGCAGATAAGCATGTATCCAAGAACCAAGAATTGAAAGCATATCCTGGGCAATATCATGCGAAGCAATCCAGTTCCCTTTCGCATCATACCACAGTGCCTGCAATCCTTCTGGCCAATCCGCTGGTGGACCTTCATTTTGGCAGGTTTTCAAAAATTCTTCAAAGCTAATAGGCAGGTTCATTTTGAGCTTAGATAAATAATTTGATTAGTTCGGACATATTTTCCCGTGCTTGGTCCTTTGTTAGTTGAATTATTAGACTAATAATCTTTTCTTGAACCGAATAAATAATCACTTAAAATTAAACACAATTATCATGAAAAAAACATCAATTACTTATTTACTAATTGTTTCGCTCGTTTTGGGTACCCTAACAATGGTTAATGCGCAGGACGCAGTGGCACCCATGTGGGAAACAATAGTCTTAACGCCGGATAACACTAAATTAAAAGTTCTCGGCGAAAATATGAGGGCACATAACAAAAAATACCATAGCGAAGGTGCATATAAGGCTACAGTTTACAATATTTCTAGCGGTCCGGATATTGGAAAAATTATTTGGATGATGGGGCCATTAAAATATGCTCACCTCGATACCAGACCTGCCGAAGGAGGACATGATGAAGACTGGAGAGATAATGTCATGGCTTATGTAAAGAAAATGGAACATGGAGAATATTGGAAAGGCGATGTTAAACTTTCAAATACCGATATGCTAACGGATGATCCTTCACTCTATCCCATTCAATTCATCAGATATTGGGAAGTTAATCGTGAGCACTCGCATAACGCTGAGGCCATGTTAGAAATTATTAGCAAAACAATTAAAGCCATGGAAGGTAACAATGCATGGGGTGTTTATTATAACGAATTCAGACAAGGATCTGCAATAGGCCGGCATATTGCCACTGTTGGGTTTTATAAGAATTGGGCTGAATTTGATGAAGATTCTACCTTTAGGAAAACCTATTCAAAAGTTCATGGAGATGACTCCTGGGATGCTTTCGTTCGCAATATGCAACAGGTAATGGATAATAGCTGGGATGAAATCTGGGTTTATAATAAAAACATGAGTGGCGATTAATTCTCCTAAATACAGTTTAGTAAAACCCTCTTCTTATTTACAGAGAGGGTTTTATTTTATCATTGTTAAAAAGTCGTCCTCCGAAATAATTGGGATGCCCAATTTATCAGCCTTATCTTTTTTACTTGGTCCCATATTGGCTCCTGCGACAACATAAGAAGTCTTTGAAGAAATTGAAGAGCTAACTTTGCCGCCGTTATCTTCAATATGTTTTTTTAATTCTGTTCGACTTAATTTTTCAAATACCCCGGAAACCACAAAAGTCTGACCCTTAAGTATTTCTGTTTGTCCATCTAATTGCTCATCCGTAAGTGAGAACTGAAGGCCATACTCCTTTAGTCGGTTTATAATATCCCTGTTTTTTTCCTCGCTAAAGAAGTTTACAGTGCTCTCCGCAATCCTCTCTCCAATTTCATCCACCAATACCAATTCTTCTGCTGTAGCTGCCATTAATGCATCTATGTTTTTATAAGCTTTCGCAAGTTTCTTAGCTACTGTTTCTCCTACATACCGAATACCAAGCCCAAATAATACACGTTCAAAAGGAATACTGACAGATGCTGCCACACCATTAATTAAATTCACAGCAGACTTCTCTGCCATACGCTCTAAGGGCATTAACTGATCTTTGGTTAGGGTGTATAAATCTGCATAATTATTTATCAGGCCTTCTTTGTAAAGCAATTCTACAGTTTCACTTCCCAAACCTTCGATATCCAGGGCCTTTCTCGAAATAAAATGTTGAATTCTCCCGGTTATCTGGGGTGGACAACCGTTTTCATTAGGGCAAAAATGCTGTGCCTCCCCCTTTTTTCTAATCAATTCCGTTCCACATTCCGGACAGTTTGTAATATAGTGCGTTGGTTTGGAGTTGACTGGGCGTTTAGACAAATCAACACTTACAATCTTCGGAATAATCTCACCCCCTTTTTCTACATGAACCGTGTCTCCTTCACGGATATCCAGCTTGGCTATTTGATCTGCATTGTGCAAAGAAGCTCTTTTAACCGTGGTCCCTGCAAGCAGTACCGGTTGTAAATTTGCTACTGGTGTAATGGCCCCGGTCCTACCAACCTGATAACTAATTTCATTGAGAATTGTAATAGCTTGTTCCGACTTAAATTTATATGCAAGAGCCCATCTCGGTGACTTTGCTGTATAGCCCAGTTCTTCCTGATGCTGAAGACTGTTAACTTTTACAACCACACCATCGGTTTCATAAGGAAGGTTAT
>Ga0316201_10002919_pt1 | contig 12406 bp, 10 predicted proteins | sample CS6wburrow_MG_FD_204516 | JGI IMG/M metagenome (GOLD analysis project Ga0316201, IMG submission 204516) | Coastal sediment microbial communities from Delaware Bay, Delaware, United States - CS-6 worm burrow | ecosystem: Environmental > Aquatic > Marine > Coastal > Sediment | place: USA... | reverse complement strand
GCGAATGGGCGATCAAGACGCCCCTGGCCGGTGTTTTGCAGCGGGTTTTTGTACAGGAAGGCGACCGTGTGAAGACCGGTGACCCGCTTGTCGTGGTGCGCAGTGCAGACATGGTGGCCCTGCAACGGGATTACTTAAAAGCGCGCGCCGAGGTCAATCTGCAGGTAGCGAATCTGCAAAGGGATAAAAAGCTGGGCGAGGCAGGTTCAATCTCAGATCGCCGCTGGCAGGAAACCCGCTTTAGTCACGATACGGCACAGGCTGAGTACGCGGGTTTGAGGGGCCAGTTGATGCTTGCCGGGTTCTCCACAGCCGATCTGGAGCGTCTCTCTGACGACATGGAGATTGGTCCGGATATTATTTTGCGGGCGCCTGCCGATGCCATCGTGCTCGACAGGCCATCCATGCTGGGTGATCAACTTGACGGCAGCGAGTTGCTGGTCAGGCTTGGTGAGCCGGAAAAACTTATTTTGGAGGGTAACCTGTCAGCCTCTGCTGCTGCATATCTGAGTGCAGGCAGGCAAATTGCCTTGCGGGGTAATGGCGTCCGCGCAGAACTCACTTATGTATCCCAGGTTATTGACGCGCAGACTCAAACGATACATGTACGCGCACAACCCCTAGATGCCGCCAACCTGCAAGCAGGCCAGTTGACCCGCTGGGTCGTGTTGTCGGAGGGTGATTTACTGACCGTGCCTTCCAGCGCGGTGGTAAAGCTTGACGGCAGGGATGTGGTGTATGTGACGGTGCCGTCGGGCTTCGAGGTACGCGATGTCGATGTGAAAAGCACGGGCAGCGGGGCCTGGATCGTTTTGCATGGTCTTGTGCCGGGTGAAAGGGTTGCCGTTAGCGGCACTGCCGTGCTGAAGGCAATGAGCATGGGTATTGGCGGAGGAGACGAGTAGTGTCCCTGGCCGGCCTTGTGCGGTTCTCGCTGACACAACGGATGTTGATGTTATTGGTGGTGGCATTGTTGATCCCGGCGGGCTGGTTTGCATTTGTCAACATTCCCATCGACGCCTTCCCGGATATCTCGCCAACCCAGGTAAAGATCATCATGAAGGCACCCGGTATGACTCCCGAGGAGGTGGAATCCCGGATTACACGCCTGATCGAAGTGGAGTTGCTGGGTGTGCAACGCCAGACCATGCTTCGCTCAATTGCCAAGTATGCGTTGACGGATATCACCGTCGATTTTGAAGAGGGCACCGATATCTACTGGGCGCGGCAGCAGGTTGCCGAGCGCCTGGCGGCGGTGCGCGATGATCTGCCTGAAGGTGTCAGCGGCGGATTGGCGCCCATGAGTACACCGTTGGGCGAAATGTACATGTTTACAGTGGACAGTCCGGAGCTGTCAATAACCGAACGCCGCTACCTGCTGGACTGGGTGATACGCCCCGCATTACGCACGGTGGCCGGGGTGGCGGATGTCAACGCGCTGGGTGGCAAGGTTAAAACTTATAGCATCAGCCCGAAAACGGACGCGATGCTGGCCCTGGGTGTGACGACCGGTGACCTGTCCGAAGCGCTCGCAACAAATAACCAGAATGATGGGGCCGGCCGCCTGGCCCGTGGTGAAGAGGCATTGCTGGTGCGCTCCGAGGGCGCGCTGAATGGCATTGAATCGATTCAAAGCACCCCGGTCAAAAGCCACGAGGGCAAACTCATCACCGTTGGCATGGTTGCGGACGTTTCATTGGGGAGTCTCGAACGTTATGGTGCGGTGACTGAAAACGGCACCGGCGAGGTGGTCGAGGGCCTGGTCGTGAGCCTGCGTGGCGCGAATGCGCGCGACGTCATTACCGGTATCGAGGAAAAGCTGGACGAGTTGCGTGAAAGCCTGCCCGATCATGTCTCGATCAATGTCTTCTACAACCGCAGCCACCTGGTTAACCGTGCCGTTTCGACCGTTTCAAAGGCGTTGGCCGAAGCGGTAATACTGGTCCTGATATTGCTTGGACTTTTTCTTGGAAACTTTCGCTCGGCATTGACGGTCGCACTGATCCTGCCGTTGTCGGCCATGGTGACCTTTATATTGATGCGGGCAACGGGTCTGTCGGCCAACCTGATGAGCCTCGGTGGCCTGGCGATCGCCATTGGCCTGCTGGTGGATGCCGCGGTCGTCGTGGTTGAAAATATTGTCACCAAAATGTCCGATACCAGCGGCCAGGTTCTGCCCAGGCTGCATGTCATTTACCGCGCGGTGAAGGATGTCAGTGTACCGGTTACGTCGGGAATACTGATTATTATCCTCGTGTTTTTGCCCCTGCTGTCGCTACAGGGTCTGGAGGGTAAGCTGTTCAGTCCGGTTGCGCTCACCATTGTGTATGCGCTGGCGGGATCACTGCTTTTGTCGCTCACGGTCATACCTGTACTGGCGTCATTCCTGATTACGTCGGGTGTTCACAAGGAGCCATGGCTGCCGCGCAAGCTCTCTGCGATTTACCGCCCAATGTTGAACAAAGCCCTCGATCAGGAGAGCCTGGTAGTTCTGCCGGCAGCGGTTTTGCTGGTGGCGGCGATTGTCTCATTTCCTTTTATTGGCAAGACGTTCATGCCGACCATGGACGAGGGTGACATTATCGTTCAGCTGGAAAAACTGCCATCTATCAACCTGGATACCTCCATTCAACTGGACGGGATGGTGGAAAAGGCGCTGATGGAGCAGGTGCCGGAAATCCGCCGTATCGTTGCCCGTACCGGTTCGGATGAACTGGGCATGGATCCGATGAGCCTGAACGAAACGGATATGTTCCTCGAGTTGAATCCGCAGGAACAGTGGCGCATGGACAGCAAGGGCGAGCTGGAGGATGCCATCCGTGTCGTGCTGGAGCAGTTCAAGGGCATCAACTACGGCTTTACCCAACCCATCGATATGCGCGTTTCCGAAATGCTGACCGGTTCGAGAGGCGACCTGGCGGTCAAGGTTTTCGGTCAGGACCTGGAAATCCTCAACGGGCTGGCCGGTGAGGTTGCCGGGGTGTTGAGCGGTATCGAAGGCAGCACCGACGTACTCACCGGCGTGAACGAGGGTATGCAGTATATCGTGTTGCGTCCCAAACGGGACATGATAGGCCGCTATGGCGTGGACCTGATGCAGGTGCTGGATCACGTGAAAGTACTGGTGGAGGGCCTGCCGGCCGGCACGGTAATCGAGGGATCGGCACGGGTGCCTGTCATTTTGCGTTATACGCCCACCGACAGTGACCCGCTTGAGAAGTTTGCTACGGAATTGATGAATCTTCCCGGCGGTGGCCACGTGACGCTGTCGACACTTGTAGATGTCGAGCGCGTGGAAGGTCCGGTATCGGTAAAACGTGAAAAGGGCCGCAGGTTCGTGGTGGTGATGTCAAACGTTAAAGACCGCGACCTTGTCAGTTTTGTAAAAGAGGCCCAGTCAAAAATCGGTGACGCCATTGAGCTACCTACCGGCTATTACATGGAGTGGGGTGGCGAATTCGAAAACCAGCAACGCGCGGCGCGGCGCCTGATGCTGGTGGTGCCGGTGGCGGTCGTGCTGATTTTTCTTTTGCTTTTCTCGACGTTTCGCTCCATAACACAAGCCGGACTGGTCCTGGCAAATGTCCCCCTGGCGCTGATCGGCGGTGTGCTGGCGCTCGCTATTTCCGGCGAATACCTGTCGGTGCCGGCCTCGGTCGGGTTTATCGCCCTGATGGGCATTGCCGTGCTCAATGGTGTTGTCATGGTCAGTTACTTTAACCAGCTTCGTGAAAGGGGCCTGGCAATCGACGAAGTCGTAAGGCTGGGCTCCGAGCGGCGTTTGCGCCCGGTTTTGATGACTGCGTCTATCGCGGCACTGGGCTTGTTGCCGTTATTGTTCATGACCGGCCCGGGCTCGGAAATTCAAAGACCGCTGGCCGTGGTTGTCATCGGTGGCCTGATCACCAGCACCGCCCTGACACTTTTCATCCTGCCGGTGCTTTACCGGCGCTTCACGAGGTCTGATCTGAAATGAAACAGCAATGCCTTTTGCGATTGAATATACCGCCGACCCTCGAAGAGGATGTGGTAGACCTGTTGCTGACCTCGGATGAAATTCCCGGGTTTCAGTCATATCCTACCCGTGGCCATGGACAGGTTGGCGCCATGACGATCGCAGAACAGGTCGAAGGCCGCCGTAACCGTATTCAATTCGAAATAGTACTGGATACCGAAGTACTGGAAGCACTTTTGCAGAAGCTGAAAGGAAAGCTGCCCGTGCCTGATATCATCTATTGGGTGATGCCGATAGCGGCAAGCGGGCGTTTGTACGAAGCACCCTGACGGCTCACGCCAAAACGACACTATCCCAAAGAGATGAAGACACTGTCGCTAAACCTTTACGGTAAATCCAGGCACCAATGAATTACATTCGCACCAAGATGGTGCACCAATAAATACTCCGCTCTCCCCTTGTCAGTTCTGTAATCACCTTTTTTCATAATTTTCCATGGTTTTTTCACCCTGATCGCCGGTGGCGCGATTCCTGCATATAGATAAATACCGCGTAACCATGCAAGGATTTATGAAATGCAATTAGTCACAGCAATTATCAAACCATTCAAGCTTGACGATGTCCGCGATTCCCTGTCACAGGTCGGCGTCAATGGCATAACAGTGACCGAGGTCAAGGGCTTCGGACGACAGAAGGGCCACACCGAACTCTACCGGGGTGCGGAGTACATCGTCGACTTCCTGCCCAAGATCAAAATCGAGACGGCAGTTACCGATGACCTCGTAGAAAGGGTTGTTGAGGCAATTGTCCAGGCTGCCGCGACCGGCAAGATCGGTGACGGCAAGGTCTTCGTGCATAAGCTTGAAGAAGTGGTGCGTATCCGTACGGGTGAAACCGGCGCACAGGCTATATAGAGGAATAAAGACAATGGAAAACCAGATTTTTGAACTACAGTACGCAATTGATACCTTTTATTTCCTCATCTGCGGGGCCCTGGTCATGTGGATGGCGGCCGGCTTTTCGCTGCTGGAATCCGGTCTCGTGCGCGCCAAAAATACCGTCGAGATCCTGACCAAGAATATCGCGCTCTACGCGGTGGCCTGCATCATGTACCTGGCGACGGGTTATGCTCTGATGTACGGTGGCGGCTGGTTCCTGCAGGGGATCGAGGCGTTTGATCTTGGCGAGGTGCTTGCGTCTTCCGCCGAAAATGGGTTTGACGGGGACAGTGTTTACTCCCCGGCATCCGATTTCTTCTTCCAGGTCGTATTCGTGGCAACCGCCATGTCGATCGTCTCGGGTGCTGTTGCCGAGCGTATGAAGCTCTGGGCCTTCCTGGTATTTGCGATGTTCATGACCGGTTTCATCTACCCGATGGAAGGCTCATGGACCTGGGGTGGAAATGACGTGTTCGGTATGTTCAACCTCGGTGATATGGGGTTCAGTGATTTCGCCGGCTCCGGCATCGTCCACCTCGCAGGTGCTGCTGCAGCCCTGGCTGGCGTACTTTTGCTGGGAGCCAGGAAAGGTAAATATGGTAAGGACGGCCAGGTCATCGCGATACCCGGCGCCAACCTGCCGCTGGCGACACTCGGCACTTTCATCCTGTGGATGGGTTGGTTTGGTTTTAATGGCGGCTCTGTTTTAAAACTAGCAGATGCGGCCAATGCACACTCGGTCGCGATGGTGTTTCTGAATACCAATGCCGCTGCTGCCGCAGGCCTGGTTGGTGCACTGTTAACCGCACGGGCCCTGTTTGGCAAGGCCGACTTGACCATGGCGCTAAACGGCGCGCTGGCAGGCCTGGTGGCGATAACCGCAGAACCGTCAACACCGACCGCACTACAGGCATCGCTATTTGGCCTGATCGCAGGCGTCATCGTCGTGTTGTCGATCATCGGCATGGATCGATTGAAGATCGATGATCCCGTCGGTGCAATCTCGGTACATGGCGTCATCGGCCTGTTTGGTTTGTTGCTGGTTCCGGTAACCAACGGCGATTCGAGCTTTACCGGTCAGCTGGCTGGTGCTGCGACCATTTTCGCCTGGGTGTTTGTTGTCAGCATGGTGGTCTGGTACGTGTTGAAACTGACCATGGGTATCCGCGTCAGCGAAGAAGAGGAGTACGAGGGACTGGATATCGGCGAATGCGGTATGGAGGCCTATCCCGAATTCACATCTTCTTCTTAGGGTAAGGAGTAACTCGTTACCCGCCACCGGGTTCAGATTTCAACCCTCGAAACAAGTGGGTAACGAGTTAATCACTACATCGTTAAACGACAGGGCGGGTAATTTACCCGCCCTGCAAGGTTTCTGGCTCCAGCATGTAAGGTATGTCTGATCAGGAACATCCATTATCACCTCCAGAAAGAAATGTAGTTCCGGTGATAGAAATTTGCTTCGCCGTGTCACCTAAATAATTATTGAATTCAGGGTCATATCCGAACCGTGTATTTTTCTTCCTCGATCCTGTCATTACTTACAGTTATACGTCTACCCGCGCTCCTCCACACTTCACACCAGTACTCGCATTGTATTTAGTTTTTATAAATACAGGCTTTCACAGTTAATCCTCAGGATGAGGATTAAAAGTCTAAGTCGAATTGGCAGCTTGTAACTGAAAAATAAAAGAGGAGACATGGATTGTTGAAGCCCCTGGCGAGAACGCACCTTCGTGTATTAGGCCTGTTCGCTGCTCTTGCTTTGAACTCATGCAGCACGCCTGAACCTTCACCCGAACCTCCGGTAGACATAGATGGCGATGGTGTTTACCAACCTTTTGATAATTGCCCATCGACTCCCGCCAGTGCGCGGGTAACGGAAGATGGATGCCCTGTTGACACTGATGGTGACGGGGTTCCCGATTACCTTGATGAATGTCCTGACACCTTACCCGGCGCAGCAGCGTGCGCGTACGGTTGTGAACTGAGTGAGCCAATCGTCATCAACCTCGTCAACGACGAATTTGATTTTGACAAGGCTATTCTGAAACCCGAGATGAAAGCGGCACTGGATGATGTGATCGGCCAACTTGCCGTTCAAGACAGCATCGTCGATCTTACGGTTGTCGGTCACACCGATAATGTCGGCACAGAGGAATACAACATGGGCCTGTCTCTGCGCCGCGCCCAGGCAGTGGTTGACTATTTGCGCGCCCACGGATTGCAGGAATTGAAATACGTGCAGGTTGGCAAAGGTGAATCGGAACCGGTAGAAGCTAACGATACTGCGCAGGGAAGGGCAAATAATCGTCGGGTCGAGATTTACTCCCATTCCCCGGAGCAGCACTAAGGCTGTGTATTTTTCTCTAAAACCAGTACTGGCTTCAATGATATTGCCGGCACTTAATTTGAGCAGTGATAACTCAAACAGGTAGGAAACTGATGATACGTTCCAATAAATTAGTAACTCTGGCATTGCTCTTGTTTTCAGGATTGTCTTTCAATGTGCTCGCTGCGGATGGACTCATGTATGTCGAGACCGCTGACGGAAACCGCTCATTGAAGACCCGGCAACTGGTTCAGTGGACACATTCCAGAATGGTGTTCAACAAGGATCTGACCCGGGTGGCGGTAGGCCAGAGCGAAACGATGGAAGTCGAAATCCTGGGCGGACGTGAAGTTCTCATTCTCGCCAGGGAAGTTGGCCGCACCAGTCTGATTGTCTGGTATCCCGATCAGACAACCGAAACATTTCTTTTCAGTGTGATTCAGGACTTGTCCGTGCTGAAACGCGCTTTGAACGACGTGCACCACGGTGTTCGAATTGAACTGGCGCCGGACCGTGAGGCCCTGGTTTTGCGGGGTACGGTTCCAACCATGACGCAGCGCGCTGCGGCTGAAGCGGTGGCCAGGGAGTACCTTGGTATCGGCAACACCTCGACGGTGCTGGCACAAAATGACAGTGATACTGCCGATGTGCGCATCGCCGTCCCGGGCAGACAGGTTAATGCCCAGACTTCACCGGTGGTCATCAACCTGATCCAGGTTGAAACCCTGCCGCCAACCACAAAAGAAAAGATAGAACTGGCGATCAAAGACATCGGCGGTGTCGACGTGACCGTGGAGCGCATCATGCGCGGTGACGTGGAAGATGACGTCGCCGATACGTTGTTGCTGAAGGGGCAGGTCAAAAATCAGATCGCGCTGGTACGTGTCCTGAACGTGGCTTCGCGTCTGTTCCTCGGTATGGACAATGCAGTGAACAGCCTGGATGACATCAAGGCCGTAGCAGACGAATCCGGTGGCCTGATAAGCCAACGCGACGATGACAACACCAATTCAGGGGGCAACAGCGGTATTAGCCGGCTGGTAGGCAACAACAATGCGGGCCAGTTAGACAACGAAATAAAGGCGAACATCGGCCGCGCCAAACTCCTTTCGGTGGCTGAGGGCCGGATACTTTCCATGATCGAAGTCCTTGACCTGCCGCAGGTGCGGGTATCCGTGCAGATGCACGAAGTCAACCGCAGTCGCATGAAGTCCTGGGAACCGGGTATTAGCGCGGTTTCGAATGAGTACATGGCCAATTCGATGACGCCTTCAGGGGCTGGTCTGAATGTACAACCCGATGCTTCACAGCGTATTGGTGCATCAGGATCGCGGCAGGTGGAAAATGCCCTGCAGATTCTCGGCGGCACGCTAATCAATAACCTCCAGATAGCCACTTCAAACGCGGCCTTTGACCTGTTGTTCTCGCTGATGGAGGCGGAAGGTATTTCCCGCTCGCTGTCGCGTCCGACCCTGACGGTCCTGGCTGGCGAAACGGCCTTGTTCCAGGTGGGTGGTGAAGTGCCGATCCCAAGTTCCTTTGCCCCTGTCGGTGTGGACAGCAGCGGAGCCGGTGTTTTTAGCGGTACGGAGTTTCGTGCATTCGGTGTGCAACTGGAGATTCGCCCGATGGTTGGCGAAGATGACCGCATCACGCTGGATGTCCGGCCGTCTGTTTCCATGCCGGATACGGTATTGACACAGGAAATTGCCGACTCTTCGGGCTCCGGTCTCAATTCAACGGCATTTAACACCCGCAGTCTCGAGACCACGGCACGTTTACGCGACGGTCAGCCACTGGTGATCGGCGGCTTGATGTCGCGTGGTATCAGCGACAGCAAAAACTACACGCCGGGTATACACAATGTCCCCGGTATAGGTTGGATGGCAAAGGATTCTCAAACCTCGGATTCCGACCGCGAACTGATCATTATCGTGACACCGACCATCGTTCGTGAACCTTTGCAGGACATCGCCATGTGGCAGTTCCCGGATTCCCGTGAGTTGCTCAACCGCTCAGTCAATACTCCGCAAGAATTGATCGGCGGGAAGGGAGAATGACCATGAATAGAAATAAAATCATCGTGCGGATTCCAATGCTGCTGGCTGTCCTGACACTGGCGACAGCATGCACAAGCATGAACCACTACCGCGACAAGGATCCCGATCCCAACCACCGCCTGGATGCTTTGCTGAAATCCTACGAGACCGCATCTGACAAAGGCGAAGCGTGCCTGGAATTGTGGCGTGTCGATAGCGCGACCATCGACTGCAGCCGCATCATGCGCGAAGTCGAGCGGTTGTACGCGGAATATCCGCGTAATCCACGTATCCTGATGACCAATGCCGTCATGAACTATGAAACCGGGCGAATTGAAAACGCGCAGTTTCTGCTGGACGAGCTTCTGGCGCAGAACGGCGCTCATCCCGAGGCAGCAATTCTGCGCAGCCATATCGCCATGGAAGAAGGCAACAGCCGGCTGGCGCGTGACCTGCTGAACCGGCAAATCAACCTGGCGCCGGATCGCGCGGATCTGCGCGAAGCATTGGCGGCCACGTACTTCGTCGATGGAGACTACGATACTTCACGGGTAATGCTGGGTATCGCCGGACGGCTGGGTACACCGGGCTGGCGGCTTTCCTATCATCACGGCCTGTTGTGCGAGGCCGAAAAAAACTGGCAGGAAGCCTGCCGGTTCTACAACACGGCGCTGGACCAGAAGGCCGACTATTTGCCGGCCCAGTCGAGACTTATTGGACTGTCACAGCACAAGGTATGCCGGGAACAGGCGCCAGAGATCAGCCAGCTCCCGGTAAATCCGGAGACCGTCTCCGAAATGCGAATTAAACAACCACCGGTTGTCGACGCCGAGTCGCAAAGCAGTGCGCAGGTTGACGACGATGTGCCGGGTGCAGGTGTGCAATTGTGGCCGCTTGCACCAAGGGGTGGCGGGGACTGAACGTATTTTCGAAATTGGGAAGCGGGTGTTTATGACCTGTTCCCGGTTTCAACCCCGGTCGGATACAAGCTGACCGGGGGGGAATTTACCAGAAAGCGGGTATTCCCGCATGACGGTAAATACATTTTCCGCATGTTGCGGGAAACGGTAAGGGTGAAACCAAACCAAGCATACCTATTGCGCGGATCCGGTTTGCTCGATTAACTCATAGATGAGGAAAAGTTATGAAAAATCTAAACTTGAAAGCGAAGAAACAGGGTGGTTTCGTCCTGACCGCAGAATTGGTCTTGCTCGTTACGATCCTGGTATTTGGTGCGATTGTCGGCATGGTTTCCATGCGTGATTCGCTGAATGCAGAAATGGAAGATGTATCCGAAGCTCTTGGTTCTCTGGACCAGGGTTACGAGTATAACGGTATCACAAATGGTCAATTGACCGGCACCATCGCAGGCTCAAGCTTCACAGATCAGCCTGATGTCAATGCTGGTGATTTGACTGGCTTCAATTTTGTAATTTCCGACGGACTAGAAGCTACCACGGGTACCGTTGCGACTCCTTCAGACGCTGCAAATGCCATTGGTGTGGTTACAGCAGCTCAGTAAACCGAATTCTTATTTTGAATTTGGGTAAGTTCCGGTGGCTGTCCGGGTTTTGTCCGGGCAGCCAACGGGGGTTCATAATTCGATATGAGCGTCTCATTGATTAATTAGGCCACCGGGAGGTGCAAGTTGAAACAAAAACGCATGACAGGCAGAGCCAGCGCCCTGGTGGCAGTATTCGTCATCACAGGTATCCTGGTATTGGTGCTCGGTGCCCGGCAGGTATATCGTCTTACGACCTCACCCGCCTGGGTTGCCAGTAGCGACCTCGAAGCGGGCCATGTCATTACTGCCGAGTCGCTCAAACGCGCTCGCAGCGGTGACGACGGTGGAATTGAAAACCCGCGTGCACTGCTGGGCAAACAATTGGAAGTGGACAAGGAAAAAGGCGACGTATTCCGACCAGCCGACCTCACCACTGCACCAAAATCCTGGCTCTCCGCCAAAGTGCCGGAAGGCCGTGTGCTATATACATTGACTCCAAAACAAACGGCAATTCCACATTCACAGATTCGCTACGGCGATCGCCTGGACATTCTGGCCAGAGGCCGCGGTGGAGTACGCACTGTTGCCAGTGATGTATTACTGATGGGTGCCTTGGCGCAAAACAATGGTGCCCCAACCTCAGCCAGGGGTCGCGGTATGTTGACCGCTTTGGCGGCACAGCCGGGCAGTAAATCGAGCGGTGAAAACCAGGGTATACCCTTGGTGCTGGCCGTGCGTCCTGGCGACATTTACCCGCTGGCCGGTATCGGGCAAAGAGAAGAGATATCGATTGTCCTTCACGGAGAGGCGGAACTGGCAGCGGGCGAGTTACTTAAGATCGCGCCATCAGCCACGCATCGGCAGATAGAAGTCGTCTCCGGGCTGGAGCGCACTAAAAAAGTCGTACGGAACTGAACAGACCGTGTCAGCGCCGCTCAATACCGGTGCACGGGTTCGTGATGGGAGTCCGGCCGGCGCTGGACGCAACCAGGGTATGCAACGTTGCGCTGCTTATATGCCAATAGATCCAGGGACGGGACACGTGATAACAGATTTGAAAAATTTTGACGCCAGTGCACTGAACGCTGCGGATGCTTTCCGCAGTTTACGGCGTCAAGTGCACCGGGAGCTGATCGAATCGATCGAAAACGAAGGTGCGAATGTTCTGGACGACCGCAATGAGGTACGTAAACGCATCAACTGGATCCTCGATGAAATTATCTCGGTGCAGGATGATGAGGTATCCCCGAAGGATCGGGAAAGACTCACTCTTGAGATTTTAGAAGAACTCGGAGGTTCAGGCCCGCTTGCGCCACTGATGATGGATCCTGATATCTCGGACATCCTGATCAACGGACCTGATGAAGTCTGGGTTGACCGTTTTGGCAAACTGGAAAAGTCACCGGTGCGATTCGATGATGAATCACATCTGAGAAGAATCATCGACCGCATGGTCTCCGCACATGGTCGCCACCTCGATACCGGTTCGCCCATGGTTGATGCCCGTTTAAACGATGGCAGTCGTTTGCACGCCATCATTCCCCCTTTGTGCGCCCGTGGTACCATCGTTTCGATCCGCAGGTTTCGTGTGAAACCGTTCTCACCGGCAGAGTTGGTTGAGACAGGTTTTCTCAATGA
>Ga0316201_10002917_pt1 | contig 12408 bp, 9 predicted proteins | sample CS6wburrow_MG_FD_204516 | JGI IMG/M metagenome (GOLD analysis project Ga0316201, IMG submission 204516) | Coastal sediment microbial communities from Delaware Bay, Delaware, United States - CS-6 worm burrow | ecosystem: Environmental > Aquatic > Marine > Coastal > Sediment | place: USA: Delaware... | reverse complement strand
TTTGTAGGATTAAAACTTTGCTTTAAATTTGCAGCCGTTATTGGCCCATGGTGTAATGGTAACACTCCGGTTTTTGGTGCCGTCATTCAAGGTTCGAGTCCTTGTGGGCCAACAAAAAAGTTCTCAATTTATTGAGAGCTTTTTTTGTTTAAGTCGACTCTCTTAATACAAGATTTGTCTGTATAACTTTTGTCTTAAATTCCCGTGAGCTATTATTATTTAATCGAGTAATTAACATGTTAACGGCGTTCTTACCTATATCCAGTGCATTTTGCGATACAGTTGTTAAAGTTGGGAATGATAACCTGGAAATTTTATCGTCAGAAAAACCTATAACTGCAATGTCTTTTGGAACAACCAAGCCTTTTGAATTCGCAATTTTTAAGGCGGTTACTGCTGAAACATTACCTGTAGCAAAAATTCCGTCAAGATCTTTGTGATTATCAAACAATGAGGTAATAGCAGAATGATATTCGGTTTTACTGTTAATCTTAATAACCAATTCTTTGTTTTTATAGTTCTTATTATCTTTTAAGGCTTTTCTGTAGCCGTCTCTTCTTAATTTGCCGATGTTCAAATCATTGATAGTACTCAATAATGCTATTTTTTTACGTCCTTGATTTAATAAGTAAGAAGTAGCATCATAGGCGGCATCAAAATCATTAATGATAACTTTATCACATTCAATTTTGTCTGAAACTCGGTCGAACATAACAATGGGATAGCCCTGTTTAATAATATCTTTAAAATGACTATTATGCTTTTTCAATTGCGTTTCTTTGGCTATAGATAGTATAAAACCATCAACACTTCCATCACTTAATAATTGTAAGCTTTCAGATTCTTTTTGATATTGATTATTAGATAGGCAAATAATGATATGATAACCATGTTTATTGGCTTCTTCCTCAATGCCTAGCAATACCTTAGAAAAGAAATAATTTAAAATATTGGGGATGATAACACCTATGGTCTTGGTCTTACTACTTTTTAAACTAAGGGCCATTCGATTTGGCCTATAGTTATATTTTTTCGCCAAGGCTTTAACTCGGGCAATGGTTTTTTCATTTATTTCATAACTGTCTTTCAATGCCTTTGAAACCGTAGAAATCGATAAACCAAGTTCATCAGCTAGCAGTTTTAAAGTTATTTTTTTTTGCATTTATGACAGTATAAATTATGAGCAACATTCAAAAATAGGCAATTAAATGTATTAATAATATATTATAAGAAGAATCTCGATCCTATTTGATATACTGTAGAATTAAATTTTAAATGTTATTACAGGTCTAAGGGCATGATTTGCTAAATCCTTACTAATACTTTCACTAAATAGTTGTGACAAACCACTTCTTCCATGTGTATTAATTGCAATTACATCAGCATTAATTTTTTTTCCAAAATTTAAGATTCCTTCTTCTATAGAGGGGTCATTATAAACATTGAGGGTTGGATTTTTAATTTTTAAACGAGAAACAAAGTTTTTAAGTTTCTTTTTTGTGACTCTTGTTGGCTCAAAGTTTCGAATTGAAATAATGTGCAGTAAATGAACATTTGCATCGAATATACGGGCAAATTTTAAAACGTTTTTAAATGATTTTCTACTTTCATTACTTAGGTCGGTTGCAAAAACAAGATCTTTGATATCAAAATCTTTTACTTCCTGTTTTATAACCAATACCGGAATATTAGATTTTCTAACCACTTTTTCGGTATTAGAACCTACCAAAAGTTCCTTTAATCCTGTGGCACCCTGTGATCCCATTATAATGAGATCTACCTTGTTCTTTTTACTTTCTTCAATTACTCCTTCAAAAGCTTTATGAAACTTAACTAACTCGGTTACTTTTATTCCTTCAAAAAATGGCAATGCAATAAACTTTTGAATTTTTCTATGAATTGCCTTCATATAAAAAAGTGTTTGTGCACCACCTCTTAAACTACTTGCTTCTGCAGGATCTATGGTCTCAGAAGGTAGATCCAACATGTGTAGTAAAATAATTTCACTTTTTGTTTTTCTGGCAATATCGGCGGCCACTAAACAGGCATTTTTAGCTTGCTTAGAGAAGTCAATGGGGACTAAGATTTTTTTCATAAGTATTTTTAGAATGTTTTCTTTTTCTCGAAAAATCTGATTGAAGATAAGTGTTTTTTAATAAAATAATTAAATTTTAAAAGTTATTACTGGGCGTATCGCATGGTTAGCCAGCTCTTTACTAATACTTTCACTAAAAAGTTGAGATAGGCCGCTCCTTCCATGAGTATTAATTGCAATAAGATCAGCGTTGATTTCTTTTCCGAAATGTAAAATACCTTCTTCTATTGTAGTGTCATTATAAATATTCAAAGTATAATTCTTAAAGTTAAAGTCAGAAATGAAATTGTTTAACTTGATATTTGTGATTTTTGTAGATTCAAAATTGTGGACCGTATTTATAAATAACAGATGGATTTTTGCTTTAAAGATATTTGCAAAATCCAATACATTTTTGAACGACTTCTTACTTTTAGCAGTAAAATCTGAAGCAAAGATCATATCCTTAATATCGAAGTTCTTAATATCTTGTTTAATGACAAGAACAGGAATATTAGAATGTCTTACAACTTTTTCGGTGTTAGAACCAACAAGCATTTCTTTTAATCCTGTTGAACCTTGTGAGCCCATCACAATAAGGTCGACTTTATTCTTTTTACTCTCTTCAATCACGCCATCAAAAGCTTTATGAAAACGGACGGTCTCATTCACTTTAACTCCTTTAAAGAATGGTAATTTTTTAAATTTTTCAAAGCGTTTGTGAATACCTTTCATAAAGAATACGGTTTGAGGGCCTTCATATAGATTGCTCATTTCAACCGGATCTACAGTGCTAGAAGGCAAATCTAACATATGTAAAAGATAAATTTCGCTCTTAGTTTTTTTTGCAATTTTGGCTGCAACTTTGGCTGCATATTGGGCTTCCTTAGAAAAATCGATGGGAACTAGTATTTTTTTCATTTTTTGTTTTTTTTATTCGGATTACATAAAGATATGAATTAATAACGATAAAAAACCATGATTCTTGTCATTGTAAAATATAGTTTGTATATTTGCCCCGCAAAATAAAGGTGTTAAGAAATGGGAGGGGACGTAAAAGTCCCCTCTTTTTATACAGATGATCGAGAAGAAAATTGTAGAAAAACTGGTTGAAGAAGCCCTTAATGAAAATCAAGAATTATTCTTGATAGAATTAAATATTTTGCCCGATAATAAAATTACTGTTGTGGTTGATGGTGATAATGGAATAACCATTAAAGAATGCATACGTATAAGTAGGCACATTGAGCATAATTTAGATAGGGAAGAATACGATTTTGCCTTAGACGTTACATCCCCGGGATTATCTGAGCCTTTATTAAATATAAGGCAGTACAAAAAAAATTTGGGAAGAACCTTAAAGATCAAAACAGATTCTGAAACTTTTGAGGGAAAACTTACCCGAGTTGATGATAAAGAGATCGAAATTGAATGGAAAGTTCGAGAACCAAAACCTATTGGCAAGGGTAAGGTAACAGTCCTTAAAAAAGAAACCTTACCATTTGAGATTATAAAACAAACAAAAGTGAAATTAATTTTTTAATTTGAGAGAATGGAAAACATCGCATTAATAGAGTCTTTTTCTGAGTTTAAAGATGACAAAAGTATTGATAGGGTTACGCTTATGGCAATACTTGAAGATGTGTTTAGAGCAGCATTAAAAAGAAAATATGGGTCTGATGATAATTTTGATATTATTATAAATCCGGATAAAGGAGATTTAGAGATTTGGAGAAATAGGGTAGTTGTGAATGACGGTGAAGTGGAAGACCCTAATGAAGAAATATCCTTATCGGAAGCACGAAAAATTGAACCTGATTTTGAAGTGGGCGAAGACGTTTCTGAAGAAGTTAAACTTGAAGATCTAGGTAGAAGGGCTATTTTGGCACTTCGTCAAAATTTAATTTCGAAAATACATGAGCATGACAATACAAATGTATTTAAACAATTTAAAGACCTTGAAGGTGAAATATACAGTGCCGAAGTACACCATATTAGACATAATGCTGTGATCTTATTGGATGATGAAGGGAATGAAATTGTATTGCCCAAAAGCGAACAAATAAAATCTGATTATTTTAGAAAAGGAGAATCGGTTAGAGGTATCATCAAGCTGGTAGAATTACGAGGAAATAAACCAACAATTATTATGTCTAGAACGGCACCAGAATTTTTGGTTAAATTATTTGAACAAGAAATACCCGAAGTCTTTGATGGTTTAATTACTATTGAGCGCGTAGCAAGAATACCCGGTGAGAAAGCTAAAGTTGCCGTTGATTCATATGACGATAGAATCGACCCAGTTGGCGCTTGTGTTGGAATGAAAGGATCTAGAATTCATGGAATTGTTCGTGAACTAGGCAACGAAAACATTGATGTGATAAATTACACAAAAAATGACAAGATTTTTATTGCAAGAGCCCTGAGTCCTGCTAAAGTAGTTTCTATAGAGATAAAAGAAGCTGCCGAAGGTGAAAAACCGAGGGTTAATGTATTCCTAAAACCAGAAGAGGTCTCTAAAGCCATTGGTAAAGGCGGGGTTAATATTAGATTAGCAAGTCAGTTAACCGGTTATGAACTAGATGTTCAACGGGAAGGTATAAGTGATGATGACGTTGAGTTAACTGAATTTTCTGATGAAATAGAAGGATGGATCATTAAAGAATTAAAAAATATAGGCCTAGATACGGCTAGAAGTGTTATTGATCTAGATGTGAGTGACCTGGTTAAAAGAACAGATCTTGAAGAAGAAACGATCATCGAAGTTCAACGCATTTTAAGAGAAGAATTTGAAGATTAATTTCTTCACAAAAGAAAGTTAAATTAAATAATTGTATGGCTGATACAAAAACATTGAGGCTTAATAAGGTTTTAAGGGAATTAAATATTTCATTAGATAGGGCAGTAGAGCATCTTTCAAAAAAAGGATTTGAGATAGAGCATAGGCCTACAACCAAAATAACCAATGAGATTTATAATGTCCTTTTAGATGAATTTCAGACCGATAAGAGTAAAAAAGTAGCTTCAAAAGAAGTTGGTGAAGAAAAGCGTAAGGAAAAAGAAGCCCTACGAATAGCTCAGGAACAAGAATTAGAAAAAAAACGATTAGAACAAGAAGCGAAAAGAGAAATATATAAAACCGATTCCGAAAAGCTTGCTGGTCTAAAACAGGTTGGTAAAATTGATATAGGCGCGAAAAAACCTGTTAAGAAGGTAGAAAAGCCAATTGTGGAAGCAGAAAAGACGGTTGAGAAAGAAGAGAAAATTGAAGTCAAAAAAGAAACGGTCAAAACCCCTAAAGTAGAACCGAAAACCAAAGTAGAAGTACCAGAAGAAACAACTGAGGAGCCAGAAAGAATTACAACTAAATACAAAAAACTTTCCGGACCAAAACAGGTAGGTGAAAAAATAGATTTAAAACAGTTCGAGAAACCTAAGAAAAAAGTTGAGGCGAAAGGTGATAAAAAAACAGGAAGTAAAGAATCTGCTTCGAAAAGTACCGACCGTAAAAAAAGAAAACGTATACATAAACCTTATGCCGGAGGAGGAACGGCTGGCCAAAGAGGTGCTGGATTTAAATCGGCAGATAAGGGCCGTGGCAGAAAACATATCGTTAAAGCCGAGCCTTCTGAAGAAGATGTTCAAAAACAAGTAAGAGAGACTTTAGAAAAATTACAAGGCAAATCGAGTAAGTCTAAAGGTGCGAAATATCGTCGTGAAAAGAGAGATATGCACCGTCAGCAAAGTGAAAAAGACCTTGAACAACAGGAAGCAGAAAGCAAAATACTAAAAGCAACCGAATTTGTGACTGCCAGTGAGTTGGCAACAATGATGGATGTTTCTGTAACTCAAATTATTTCAGCTTGTATGTCTTTGGGAATGATGGTAACCATGAATCAACGCCTGGATGCTGAAACGCTTTCTATTGTAGCAGAGGAATTTGGTTATGAGGTAGAATTTGTAAGTGCTGAAGTAGAAGAGGCGGTAGAAGAAGAAATAGATAAACCAGAAGATCTTAAACCTAGGGCACCCATAGTAACAGTGATGGGACATGTTGATCATGGTAAGACTTCACTTCTGGATTATATTAGAAATACGAACGTAATAGGAGGTGAATCAGGTGGTATTACCCAGCATATTGGTGCTTATGGGGTAACTTTGTCTAATGGACAGAAAATAGCCTTTTTAGATACACCAGGGCACGAAGCATTTACCGCAATGCGTGCACGTGGAGCTCAAATTACAGACATCGTAATAGTTGTTATTGCTGCTGATGATTCAATCATGCCTCAAACAAAAGAAGCTATTAGCCATGCGCAAGCAGCCGGCGTACCAATAGTTTTTGCTATTAATAAAATAGATAAGCCCGATGCGAACCCCGAAAAGGTGAAAGAAGAATTAGCACAGATGAACTTGTTGGTTGAAGATTGGGGTGGTAAAGTTCAATCTCATGATATCTCTGCTAAAACGGGTAAAGGAGTTGATGAGTTATTAGAAAAGGTATTGCTCGAAGCCGAAATGCTTGATCTTAAAGCTAACCCTAATAAGAATGCTATGGGAACTGTCGTTGAAGCTTTTCTAGATAAGGGTAAAGGATATGTCTCTACCATTTTAGTTGAAGGAGGTACTTTAAAGATCGGTGATTACCTACTAGCCGGAAAGCATAGTGGTAAGGTAAAAGCCATGCAAGATGAAAGGGGAAAAAATGTTAAAGAAGCAGGACCTTCTACTCCGGTTTCCATTTTAGGTTTAGACGGAGCACCACAAGCGGGTGATAAGTTCAGGGTATTTGATGATGAGCGTGAAGCAAAACAAATTGCAACCAAAAGAGATCAGTTACAACGTGAGCAGTCAGTTAGAACACAGCGCCATATTACACTTGATGAAATTGGACGTAGAATTGCGTTGGGAGACTTCAAAGAATTGAATATAATCCTTAAAGGTGATGTTGATGGTTCGGTTGAAGCATTGACTGATTCATTGCAGAAATTATCTACAGAAGAAATACAAGTGAATATTATTCATAAAGGGGTAGGTGCCATTACGGAATCTGACGTTCTATTAGCTTCTGCATCTGATGCAATCGTAATAGGATTTAACGTTCGGCCTTCTGTTAGTGCACGTACTTTAGCAGAAAAGGAAGAAATAGATATTCGAAATTACTCAATTATTTATGATGTAATTAATGATATTAAAGACGCCATGGAAGGAATGCTTTCGCCTGTAATGAAAGAAGAAATAACTGGAAACGCTGAGGTTAGAGAGACTTATAAAATCTCTAAAGTGGGTACGATTGCAGGTTGTATGGTAACTGATGGTAAGATATTCAGAAACTCCAAAATAAGAATTATTAGGGATAGCGTCGTTGTCTTTTCAGGTGAATTAGACTCTTTAAAACGATTTAAAGATGATGCAAAAGAAGTGGCTAAAGGTTATGATTGTGGTATCCAGATAAAGAATTATAACGATATTCAAGAATTGGATATAATTGAAGCATATAAGGAAGTAGCCGTTAAGAAGAAATTAAAATAATCTTATTATTAGATATTAAAAAAGCCGCGAATAGCGGCTTTTTAATTTTGTAGCGTTTTTGTAATATTTTAATTCAACATTATATTGTTTGTTCTGTCGATATCAGCCATTAATTGTTTTGGGTCTATTTCAACAGATTTAACTGTTTTGTGCACTGAAATCTTATATATGGGTTCTACCCAAGACCAATCTTTCAATACTTTAGCGTCTGTCGGTTTATGACCTAGCATCATCCTTAAAGGGATATTAAAGTTTTCGAAGGTTCCATCAATATAGGTAACTTTTAAATCAATAGGCATGGGCATTTCACTTCTATTTTCTAAAATAATCTCTTTATCGTTAACTGTTTTTACAGCATAATCAATTGTGTTTGTAGATTGGGTCCATTCGTTTAAATACCAATCAAGTTGCAATCCTGAAACTTTTTCGGCTGTTCGTTTAAAATCGTTTGGTGTTGGATGTTTGAATTTGAAATCCTTAAAATATTTTTTTATTGTCTTTCTCAAATTATCTTCTCCAATGATATAACCTAATTGTGAAACGAAAACCGCACCTTTATTATAGGCAGAATAAGCAAAATTATATTCATACCTATCTGCATAAGTTGATTGAGGTTGTTCTAAGCCCGATTTTGCTAATGTAAAATAACTGTTATAGGCACCTGCAAACGGATTATTACCAGTTTTATTTAAAATTTCATGAACAGCGAGCTCACCTATATAATCAGTAAATCCTTCATCCATCCATTCGTGTTTTGCCTCATTATTGGCCAACAAGAACTGAAACCATGAATGGGCCAATTCGTGAGCCGTTGTCCCAACAAGACTTCCAAAGCTTCTCTCACCCGTTATAAGAGTACACATTCCATATTCCATACCGCCATCACCACCCTGTATTACCGAGTATTGCTTGTAAGGATACGGCCCTACATGCTTGTTGAAAAAAGCGAGAAGCTCTGCAGTTAATGGTTGTAATTTTTTCCAGTTATCTATGATATTTGGATTGTTTTTATAAAGAAAATGAAGTTTAACATCATTTTCGCCAATTAGGATATCATGATTATAATCTGGATCTGCAGCCCATGTAAAATCATGAACTTTAGGCGCTTTAAAGTGCCAGGTCAATTTATTTCCCTTTGGACGATTAACTTTTCCGGTTTCATAACCATAACCAATTTCGTTAGGGTTTTGAAGATATCCTGTTCCGCCTAGAATATAATCCTTGTCAATAGTAATTTTCACATCGTAATTTCCCCAAACGCTGTAAAATTCTCTACCTATATATGAATTCGCATGCCACCCTTCAAAATCATATTCTGCTAATTTAGGATACCATTGTGCCATAGAGAGTGCTACGCCCTCTTGGCTTTTTCTTCCTGATCTTCGCACCATAAGTGGAACTTGACCATCAAAAGTCATATCAAAAACAGTTTGTTCACCTGGTAGGATCGGTTTGTTTAATGTTACTTTTATAATCGTACCGAAGGTTTCAAAATTCAATTCTTTACCATCTTGTTTCAAAGTTTTCACTTTAATAAAACCAATTTCATCCGGTTTTAATTTAGCGATTTTACTTTCTACTATAGGTTTATATTGCGTTCCAACATTATTAACCATTCTTATATCCGGGTCTAAGATGTTTTGAACTCTAATGTCCATTTCACTTCCCGGTTGGAATGCATTAAAAAATAAATGATAAAAAACTTTATGAAGTGTGTCTGGAGAATTGTTGGTATAAACAATTTTCTGGATCCCCTTATATTGATAATTTTCAACATTCATGTCGATCGACATGGTATAATCAACATGTTGTTGCCAGTATTGGTTTGTTTGTGAATGTGATAATGTAAATGCGCAGCAAAAAATTACAATAAACAGGTGTTTTTTTATGTGTTTCATTCCGTAATATAAATTGAATTTAGCAATTTTAATACCAAAAAAGGCAAGTTCTTTATGCAGAACTTGCCTTTTATATATTGTGTGCGGGTTTATAATTTTAATGACATTTTTTCTGCCATTATCAAGGCATTGTAAGCATTTAATATCTTGCCAGAAACAGACAATTCAGTAAAATTAATTTTATCTTCGCTACTACCCGGTTTAATTACTTCCCCGTTAAATTCGATACCGGAATTCATAATGATTTTTTTCACCTGGCTTGCACTTAGATTTGGATAATAAGAGCGAACCAATGCTGCAACGCCGGCCACTTCGGGCGAAGCCATTGAAGTACCCTGAATAGATTCATAACTATTTTTAGGATAGGTAGAATAAATTTCTAAGCCTGGTGCAAAAATGTCGACGTTTTTCTTACCATAATTGGAAAAAGAGGCTACTAAATTTTCATCAAAATGACGTGTCATAGCTCCAACGGTAATTACATTATCGGCAAATTCATTTAATTTATCTTTAGAATCGTTTGGATAACCATCTTCAGTATCAGAATTACTGCTATCATTTCCTGCAGCATGTACTAGTAAAACATCTTTATCTGCCGCGTATTTAATGGCATCATATACCCATTCTGCGTTAGGCGAGTAGCCCTTACCAAAACTCATATTAACAACTTTGGCGCCATTATCAACAGCGTAGCGAATGGCAAGTGCGACATCTTTATCATATTCATCACCATCTGGTACGGCTCTTATTGCCATAATTTTTACATTATTCGCAACGCCATTCATTCCTATACCATTATTTCTTTTTGCAGCAATAATTCCTGATACATGCGTACCATGAATTTCATCGTCTTTTGAACCAATAACATATCCGTTACCATAATTGGTATCCGTAATATCATAAGGGTCGTCTCCGGCAATTCTTCCGTTAAAATCAATTTTGTATTGGGAATTTAACTGATTGCTATAATGAGTTTCAATTTCCTTAGCGTTATCTATAATAGCATCTAGTTCTTCATAAACAACACTAATTTGTTCACCGGCGTCTAATACTTTCATAATCACCATTTTTCCGTATAGTAGCTGCTGATCATCAAAATTTAGGGAATTTACATTTTCTAAAGTAACTGGTTTATCTACTAATAATTTTCTTATGGTATCATTTGCCTTTATAAGCATTTGCTTGATATCAGAATATTGGCTTATCATATTGTTAGCCTTTGTTACCTGATTTTGCGCATTAGAATTTTTATCATTGATAATTTTTGTCAATTTTTCAAAAAGCTCGAAGTCAGACTTGTCGGCCTCTGAAATTGAATCTGCCGTTTTACCTTCAAATCGGGGCATCCATTTTTTAACAATTCTGGTCATTTCTAATTGTTCTGGATTTGCCTGTCCTATTTCACCACCCAAGAAATTCCATCCATTTATATCATCTGCATAGCCGTTATTATCATCATCTTTTCCATTTCCGGCAATTTCATTTTTATTAACCCAGATCACATCCTTAAGATCTTCATGTTCAATATCGATACCGGAGTCTATTACACCAACAACTACTGTTTTTCCTTCTTTGTTTTTTACAAAATCATAAGCTTTTGCGAGGCTCATACCCGGAACTGAATCTGTAAATACATCCATATGTGGCCAACTCTTTATATCAGCTTCACTCATTTCACCTTGCTTAGCAATAATGTTATCTGTGGCGCTAATTATGGCTATTTCTTTGGTGCTATTTGTATTATACGTTGTTGCAGTTTTTGTAGAACTACAACTTGCAAGTGTCATTGAAGCAATGATCACAAAAGAAATTGTTTTAAAAATTTTCATGTTTATAATTATATTAATTAAATACTTCATTAAATGAATAGGTTTGCTCTAATCGAACCCCTTTTTCGGTATGTTTTACGGTGCATAAATCGTTATAAGGATCATGCTCCAGGAATAAGATAAAATTCTTATCAGCAGCTAAATTCAAAAACTGTTGCTTTTCATTCATGGTTAAAAGTGGTCTTGTGTCGTATCCCATAACATATGGTAGCGGAATATGACTCGAAGTAGGTATCAAATCTGCCGCAAAAACCAATGTTTTATTTTTGTAAGTAATATGTGGTATCATTTGTTTATCGGTATGACCATCAACAAATAAGATGCCAAATTCTAATTCAGATCTCTCTAAGAAATTAGTTTTAGGCATTTCTATGAAATATAATTGACCACTTTCTTTAATGGGTTGGATATTTTCTGTTAGAAAAGATGCTTTTTCTCTTTGATTAGGTTTGGTTGCCCAATTCCAATGGTCGGCATTACTCCAAAATTTGGCATTCTTAAAAGCAGTTTCAAACCCTGTTTTATCTTTATTGAATTGAATACTACCGCCACAATGGTCAAAATGCAAATGAGTTAGAAAGACGTCTGTAATATCGTCTTTGTGAAATCCTAATTTGGCCAAAGAGGTTTCGAGAGAATAATCACCGTGCAAATAATAATGACTAAAAAATTTTTCTGATTGTTTATTACCAACACCAGTATCAATTAAAATAAGTCTATTACCATCTTCAATAAGCATGCATCGCATACTCATATCAATTAAATTATTACTGTCTGGAGGATTGGTTTTTTGCCAGATAACTTTTGGTACTACGCCAAACATTGCACCGCCATCAAGCTTAAAATTACCGGTTTCTAATGGATAAATTTTCATTCTATATAAAAAGTCTACAAATATCCAGAAAATAAGACAAATAATTGTTAAATAAATTAAAAAAAACCTCCTTGAAGAGGAGGTTTTTTTGAGGCGTCGAGCGGATTCGAACCGCTGTACAAGCTTTTGCAGAGCTCTGCCTAGCCACTCGGCCACAACGCCAATTTTGTGGGTACAAATTTAATGAAATTAACTACTTAC
>Ga0316201_10002916_pt1 | contig 12409 bp, 7 predicted proteins | sample CS6wburrow_MG_FD_204516 | JGI IMG/M metagenome (GOLD analysis project Ga0316201, IMG submission 204516) | Coastal sediment microbial communities from Delaware Bay, Delaware, United States - CS-6 worm burrow | ecosystem: Environmental > Aquatic > Marine > Coastal > Sediment | place: USA: Delaware... | reverse complement strand
TGTTCGACCTTTGCCATTGATAAGGTCGCGCACAATTTCGTCCTGGTTTGGTGGGGGTGGCGGGACGCCACCGCCACCGCCACCGCAGCCATAGAGGCTGATCAGTGCCAAAATTACGGCTAGCAAGACAGGCAACAATCGCTTGATGAAGCCGTCCGAGATACTCAGGTTATTGGTCGCTGTAGCCATTTTTCTGCTCCTGTTGGGGCCGTTGGGGCTCGGCAAGTTCGAACCTCGCCGAATACACGTTTAGAATGCGGACAGCAGAGCGCGCGAGCATTGCCGGATCGTGAAACACTCTGAAATTGCCTGAAATCGCAACGGGAAATTCCGCAAATGCCGGACACAGAGACGAAATCGACCTACATTTTCGGAGAATTCCGGCTTGCACCGGCACAACGGCAGCTACGAGGCGCCGATGGCCGGACCATCGTCCTGCGAGGCAAGGTTTTCGACCTGTTGTGGTACCTGATCCGGCATAAAGGCCGCCTGATCGGCAAGACCGAGCTTCTGGAGGCCCTCTGGCCCGATACCGTCGTCGAAGAAAACAATCTCAACCAGGCGGTCTCGGCGTTGCGGCAGGCGCTCGGCGACGACGCTAAAACGCCGCGCTACATCGCCACCGTCAAAGGACGTGGCTACCAGTTTGTCGGCGATGTCAGTCGCGAATCGGCGTCGGGCGACAACAACACAGACGCAATTGACGCTGCAGCGTCCGGCATCGCCCGGTACTGGCCCTTGCTGCTATCGGTGGCCGTCATCGCCAGTGCCGCATTCCTTTGGATGAGCCGCGAGGCGGAACGCGCGATGCCGGCCACGCCAATCGTCGAGCGCTTTGCGGATGCGACGTTGTCCATCGTTACCGATTACCCGGGGTCGCACTCGGCACCGACGCTGTCACCCGACGGCCGCATGATGGCCTATGTCAGCGACGCCAGCGGCATGTCACAAATCTGGGTAAAGAATTTGCAACGCGGGGACCCCATCCAGATTACGGACGGCCGCTACCCTGCAGGCTCCCCGACCTGGTCGCCCAATGATGATCAGATTCTTTTTGATCGTACCGGTCCCGAAGGCATCTCGATTTACAGCGTCGGTACACTTGGCAGTCCCGAAGCGACGATGATTATTGATTACGGATTTGCGCCAAAGTTTGCCAAACACGCCAATGCATTCGTTTATGCAACCGGGCGCAAGATCTGGATCGCCGAAAACGACGGGCGCGATCGCGAGGAAATACTGGGCGTTCCTTCAAGTCAGGGCTTTGCAGCACGTCAGCCGGCGCTCTCGCCCGATGGAAAATCTATTGCCTTCATACACGCCGACGAAGGACCACTGGGGACTCTGTGGTTGATTGCCTCGGAGGGCGGCGAGGCGCGCCAGCTAACGACGCTCGAGATGAGCGGCGGTGTCGCAAGCGCGCCGGAGTGGAGCAATGACGGCAAGTTCATCCTTTACAGCGTCGATGCCGGGTTGACCGGCGGCCAACTTTGGCGGTTCGACATTGACAGCGGCGAAGCGACTGCACTAACGGCGGGGGCGATCGGTGCCAATCAGGTGGCTATTTCGGCCGATGGCCGTCGACTGGCCTACACCGCGACGCGCGCGATGTGGCGGCTGACGAAACTAGACCCGTTGACGGCGAATACGTCGACAATATATGAAAGTCGGGCCCCGATATTGCTGCCGATTGCGTCTCCGGACAGGAAACGGATTGTGTTCTTCACGCGCAAGTCCACCGGCATGCAAATAGTCACGATCAATAGCGACGGCAACAACCTGCGGCAATTGACGTTTGATGAAGGGGGTGAAAATGCGTTACCAACGTGGTCCGGAGACGGAGCCGATATTCTTTACTATCGTGGCCGTGCACTGCACCGCTTGAGTCCTGCGGATGGCTCGGATACGCAGGTTTTTGCCGATTTCCACTGGTCGTCGCGTAACTGGCTTACCGCCTACGACGATCGCATCAGCTATCACTTTATTGATCGGCCAAGCAGAACGCAGCGGACGTTGGTCAGGGAACTGGGCGAAAGTGCGGAAATCGAGTTGCCGGTGCCGATCGAAGCCGCACAATGGTCGATCGATGGGAAAGAATTGATCGGCTGGTTTCGGCAGACAGGTGAACTGCTGATTTGCAATGTTGCAGCTGCTACGTGCCGCAACATTGAGAGCGACGGTAAGAGTGTGATTGGCACGCGACCGCAGTGGTCGAATGATGGGCAACAGATTTACTACCTCCGACGCACCGACGAGGGAGAGTGCTGCACGTTGTGGCGCATCGACGCCAACGGGGCAAACAAGAAACAGATCGCAGAGCTTCCTGACCATGATCTGCAAAACAGCTATTACGGCATCGATGCCGACGGAAATATTTTCTACAATCACCTGGATACCAGCACCGACGAGATCTGGTTGGCGGTTATCGATGAGTGACTGATTAAGGGGTCGAACCGATTTTCGTATAGCCAGACTTGGCCTGTCCCGATCCGCTCGGCCTGGAAGAATTGTGGCAACGTCAGCTCTCTCCTAATGCACTACAATCACGCCTGATCCGACGCACGAATAGACCTGGCGGTCCCTATGAACTCCGATGCACACCTTTCCGGCAACCTGCGAAAAATGCAAACCCGACTCGAGGATGTCGCGCACTACACGCTGGTGCTGGATGACATTTCGATCGACATGAACGCGAAGATCGGCAAAACCATCAAGCTGAGTTTTGACGGCACAATCAACTGCATTGCCTGTGGCCAGCTGATGAAGAAGTCTTTCGGGCAGGGATTCTGCTACCCGTGCTTTCGGGATGCTCCAGAGTCCAGTGAATGCATTATCCGCCCGGAGCTATGCCGGGCACACGAAGGTGAGGCGCGAGACATGGCATGGGCCGAGAAACATTGCCTGGTCGAGCAGATTGTCTATCTCGCGAGGAGCTCCGCGGTCAAGGTGGGCATCACGCGGAGCTCGCAAATGCCCACTCGCTGGATCGATCAGGGCGCAACCGATGCCATCGTGTTTGCTCGCGTCCCCAATCGCTACACGGCCGGCGTCGTTGAGGTCGCCATGAAAGAACACCTGACCGATCGAACAAACTGGCAGCGCATGTTGAAAAATGAGGTGATCGATGCAGATCTCGTCGCTAAGAAAGCATCGTTGACTGGCACGCTCGACCCCGACCTGCGGCGGTTTGTCGACACCGATGACACCGTCTGCTCGATCAACTATCCCGTTAATCGGTACCCGGAAAAAGTAAAGAGTGTCGGCTTTGACAAGCATGCGGAGATCGAGGGTTGCCTCGCCGGCATCAAGGGCCAGTACCTGATATTTGATGACAACCGCGTGTTGAACATCCGTAAGCACAACGGCTATCGCATAACGATGACGTAATGAAGTATCTACATTGGCGTGGCATTGCCGAATTGTCTTCTGCTAGCTATGCCCATTTTCACATAAAGTGTCGTTTAACTCGGTTCGACCCGTAGTTTTTCTAAAAGAACGGTGGCCAGGGGCGGAGTGGACTCGCTGCGCTCGCCCTTCGGGCGCACTGCGTGCGTCTGTCGGCGCTACGCGCCTCGGTTGAACCTCGCTCGGAATAGCTCTGGACCAGTCGATTGCGTTAGAGTTGATCCATGCAGGACACGCGGATTTTCAGTCGGGAAAGGCGCTGCTCAAAGCTTTAATTCTGAATAGGATACCGGGGCGCCCGTTGCCTTATTTGCAGTACCGTTCATAGCGATGCACAACTGATATACGCAAAATTCACGCAAGGCGTCTGTTGCGTTCGCGTTGCAAGTGTGACGATGTTCAGTACGACACGTTTCGAACTAGCTCGCACCAACGACGTTTCGCCAATAGCCTCGTCCATTTTCTATAACGATATGATCGCCGCCAACTTCCCTGGACAGGGTCTGCAAACGTCGCAAAATCCGCGATGCGTCGCCGCCTGTCGCGATGCGCGGCCGTCCACGCGTTGGTGCATGTTTCGATGGGTCGTCGCTGCTCTCGTTGAGCACGACTGGAACGATTTCCAGCGTCTTAAGATTCCCCCGCTCGTAGTTGCAGTGTACGACCGCCGTCTCCCAGACCTCGCTCGGGTAATGCCCAACCGGCGTTCTTGACTGGAACACCAAGCTGCCCAGACCGAAGAAGAGCACACTGGCGCCGTGGCTTGCGATGCCATGCAACAGCGGCGCGCCATGACTCATATAGATATGAGCGCCTGCATCGGCACAACGTGCAGCCCACTGTCTTGCCCAGGGTCTTGTGACTTTCATGTCGTTACCCCAGTCATGATTGTGGTGATAAGCAATGACGATATCGGCCCGACGCCGCGCGCGGGTAATTGATTGCAGTACTCGTCCCGCATCAGCGGAGTCCGGCTCGCCGTCTGCAAGGCGCAATTCGTTCACACCCGCACGACTCGCTGTTGCCGCCGCGCCGTCACGAATCTTTCCCGTCGCCATCGCTACGATGGCAACACGCTGTGCGCGCGCATTGACGAACGCAGGTGCCGCCGCTGCCTCGAGGTCAACGCCGGTTCCTGCCGCAGCAAATCCTGCCTCAATTACGGCCGACCGGGTTGCCAATACGCCATCGGTGCCGAGGTCCCAGGCGTGATTGTTGCTGAGCGCGAGCGCAGTGAAGCCCATGGTCCGGAGGCAGTCCAGAGTAGTAACGGGTGCAGTGTGCAGAAAAATGGTGTCCCGTGTCGGCGCACCTGACTTCGCCGTCTTTATGGCGACCTCGAGATCGGTAAAAACAAGGTCGCCCTTGCGCAATTCCGCGACGACCCCGTCGAGACCATCGTAAGGATTCTCACACAGTGGGTAGGACATAAGCGCCTGGCCCGCAAGTGTGATGCGCAGACTGCCGATGTTGTGCGCTCCACGCACGCAACCCATCACCGAGAGTAACGGCAGCAAACCAATTGTCTTAAGGACGCGTCGGCGGTTGTTCATTACAGCATTCTACTGATCAGTCGCGGTTGGCAATTGCAGTCGGGACGGATAGCGCGCGCCAAAATGTACTCGATTGGTCGCAACCCGGAAATCCACGGCACAACCTTCCGCCGCCCCTGTATTCGGATTCATGTCGAAGTGCGGGAAATTGCTGCTCGAGACGTCGAGTCGCAGCCGGTGACCGGCCTCGAAGCGGTTAGCAACGGCAAACGGCCGGACCTCGATCCGATAAATTGCGCCGGGCTCGGCCATGGTTTCGCGTTCCCAGCCATCGCGATAGCGCAGGCGAAAGATGCCGTCGGTAATATTCATTGCAAAACCGTCCGGGTAGTCGGTGCTGGCCGGGTAGACATCGATGAGCTTCACTGTGAAGTCGGTATCACGACAGTCTGATGATACGAAAAGTTCTGCGACGATTGCGCCGGTGATAACCAGCGCCGTGTCGAGCGGCGGAGTTTGAAAAACCAGCACGTCATTTCGCTCGGCCAGCGGTTTTCCGTCGGGCACACCGCGATATTTGAAAACCTGCTTCGACTCGCGTTGATCAAACGCGCCGCCACGCATAACCGGCTCGCCGGACGTCAACGCTCCACCAATGGTGGGTACCGGATCTTCCGGGTCGTAGCGGTAGCTCAGTTCACTTGATTCCGCCGGCTTGTGGGCAATCAGACTGCCGTCGGCGTGCAGATACAGGGTGTATTCTTTCGTCCCCGGAGGGGGCCATCCGGTCGCGCGGCGCCAGCGGCCACCGTGTTCGAGCCGGCCCGCGTCGTTAGGCCTGCCGCTGCCGCCGCCCATCTCGAAATACCGGACGGCTGGCTGCCTCGCCTCGCCGTCGGCGCCCTTCAGCCAGCGGCCGAACCAGGCCAGTCGCAGCGCCCGGTAATCGGCCGCGATATTGTTATCGAGCGTTGCCTCGGGCCCGAAATCGACATCCCCTGCATAAGTGACCGACCGATCGCCGTGCGTCCACGGACCCATGATCAGTTGCGTCGGCGACTGGTGCCGTTTCGTAAGCTCGCTAAAGTTCGTCAGGCAGGTCAGCACGTACGGGTCATACCAGCTGCCGACGATCGCGGTCGGCACGTCGGGAAAGTGATCGTAATAACCTTCGGCGTACAGCCCGGGCTGCCGCCAGTAATCAGAGAAGGTGCCGGCGCGCCACTGCTCGAACAGATACTCTTCGTATTCGGGCGCGGCGCTCAACGGGGAATGGCCCGGCCGCCAGGGCATCCGCCGGAACCATTCGCGGATGTCTTTCTCCTTGAGCTTCGCTTCCCGGACAGGATCGGCCAGCGTTTCAGGGCTTCTCAGGGCGTGTCGATAGGCCCAGGTCGCCTGCTTGAGTTCGAACGCACCACCGCGCCGAATGCCGCCGTGATAGGCGCTCGCGAACCCGCCGGAATCCATGAACATGCAGGCCAGCCCGGGAGGACCTAGTCCCGCGAGCGCGCACTGCGTGTGTGCGCCATACGACAGGCCCATCGTGCCGACCTTGCCGCTGCACCAGGGCTGTTGCACCAGCCACGCCAGCGTGTCGTAGCCGTCCTCGGCTTCATTGATGTATTTGTGAAACTCGCCTTCGGAGTTGTAGCGGCCACGGCAATCCTGCATAACCACGGCGAAGCCGTGGCGCGCGAAATACGTCGCGATCTCGACGCGACTCGCCGGCTTGGGATCGGCAACGCTGACCTCGGACCGGCTGATCCCGCGCTTGTCGTACGGCGTGCGCTCCATGATCACGGGCAGCGACATGGCGTTTTCGCCGCCGGGAAGCTGCGGCAGCACGATGTCGGTCGCGAGGCGCACGCCGTCGCGCATCGGCACCATGACGTCGCGTTCTAAAACCAGCTCGATTTGCGTCGTCACGTCGTCCACTGCCGCTATCCCTGCTGCACGGTAGCGTGGCGGCTCAAAAGTTGATGCCGACGGCGATCGCGAGTAACGCGATGGCGATTATGATGTAGATCGCCCACAGCCGAACGATGAAGCGCGCCCACTCGACCCAGCCGACCTGCGCCGTCGCGAGATACGCGAGCAAGGTCCCGGAGGTCGGAGTCAGCATGTTGGTGATGCCGTTGCCGAACAGGAACGCCAGCACCGTCGTTTGTGGATTCACGCCGGTGAGCTGACCGAGGGGTCCAAGAATTGGCATGCTGACCGCGGCCTGGCCCGACGTTGATGGAATCAGGAAATCCAGCAACAGCTGCGAGACGAACATGCCGACCACCGCAACGAACGCGCTGTCGCCACCGATCAGTCCGGTCAGCGAGTGCACGATGGAATCGAGAATTCGGCCCTCTTCAAGCACAACGGCCACGGCGGAGGCAACGCCGATCAGCATCGTTGCCATCAGGATCTTCTTCATGCCGCCGACAAACGCTTCCGCAGCGGCGCTCGGCGCGATACCGCCGGCGGCAGCCGCAACGATGCTCAGCACGATGTAGTACGCCGACAGTTGCGAATGGGCCCAGTGCCAGCGATTGGAGGCGAAGACGAGAAACGCAACGCCGACGATGAGCGCCAGCAACACGAGCTTGTGCCGCAGCGACAGGTCGTCGTGGTTGATCTCCAGTGACGTCGTCGCGCTGACGCCTTCACGTCGAATCATGTACAGAACAAACAGGATGCCGGTCGCAAGGAAGACCAGGAAGAACACAAACCGCACGCCCGCGCCACTGAATATCTGCAGGCCCACCAGCGGCTGCGCGATGCTCAGCGGGATCGGGTTGGTCACTGACGACAGGTAACCGGCTTTAACGGCCACCGTGACAATCGCGAGGCCGATCACCTTTGACAGGCCGAGCCGCGTCGCCATCGCGACCATGATGGGAATGATCAGCAGGTATTCAGAAGCCAGTCCCAGAAAACTGCTGCCGGCACCGAACACCAGCATCAGCGCCGGCACAAGTACGTAGACATTGCCACGGACACTGCTCAGCAATTTCTCCAAGCCCGCGTCAATGGCGCCTGTATGGGTCACGATGCCGAACATCCCGCCTATCATCAACACCATGAAGATCAGGCCCGCCATCCGTTCCAGTCCCTCCGGGATGGCGAGCGCCGTGCCGATCAGGCTGACTGGAGCAACCTCGTCATCCGCCGAGGGCACGGCGAACAAGCCGAGTACGGACACGTCTTTCGCCAGCGGCTGATAGCTTCCCGGTATGACCAGGCGGCCGTCGCGTTCAAACGCGCCCGAGCCAACGACGTAGGTCAGCGCCGTGGCCAGCAACAGAATACCGATCATGATCACGATCGGGTTGACATGCTGTGCGATTTTCGGCGTGTCGGGCGGCTTCTTCATCGGGACCAGGGTTCCAGGCAGGCGCGTTTCGGATACTACGTTATCGCGGCCGAAGTGAGGCACCACCGCCCGAATTCCGAATTCGGGCGGCGGCACTTCAACTCATCAAAGCGCCGCGTCAAACGTCAGCTGCACGTACCAGAAGCGTCCGACCGGATTGTAGGTATTCTGATCAAAGTTGATGTTGGTATTGGTTAGTGAAGACGGCGGCTGCTTGTCGGCAACGTTGTCGATGCCGACGCGCACTCTCCAAGCATCTTTGAACTGGTAGATGCCGGCAATGTTGTGGTAGGTCACCGACGATATACCGCGCGGCGTGCCGCCAGGGAATTCGGTAGTGTCGCCGATATAGCGCGCGGAGTAGTTGGCGCTCCACGCGTCCCGGCTCCACTGTGCCCTGAGCAGCCCACGCCATTCCGGATAGGACTCGCGGCTGGCCGACGTGCCGACTTTGTCCTCGACGAGGATGCTGCCGTCGCTTAAGGTCGACTCGATCGTCAGATCGTTCAACTTCGACATCGACAACTGGAAGTCGAGATTGCCGAAACTGACGTCCGTGTTGTAACGCGCAACGATATCGATGCCCTCCACCGAGGTGCTGTTGAGGTTGATCGGGCCATCGATCACGTTGACGATTTCACCGCTCGAATCGCGCTGGATAAAGTTGCAGCGTTGGCCGCTGACCGCGCACAGATCCAGCAGGTTCTGCGCGCCGTACTCGGAGATCGTGTCGTCGATCTGGATATCGTACCAGTCCAGCGTCAGGCTGCTGCCCTCCAGGGATTCCGGCGTCCAGACAAAGCCGAACGAGACGTTCTCGGAAGTCTCCGGCTGCAGCGTCGGATTGCCACCCACGGTGGCTGGCGCGTTGCCTGCTATTTGCACGTAGGTGTCCGGAACGCCGGCACAGCCGGGCAGTCCGGCGCCACCGCCGCTGCAGGGATCGGTGACCGGAATACTCGTCGCGCGCGTCCCTTCGAACAACTCCAGCAGGGACGGCGCCCGGAAACCTTCCGCCCAGGTGCCGCGAATCAGCAGGGAGTCGACGGGACGGTAGCCCAGTCCCACCTTGCTGTTAGTCGTGCTGCCGAACGTGCTGTAGTCGGAGTAACGTGCCGCAAGATCGAGCGTCAGGCTCTGTGCGCCCGGCTGGTCGGCCAACAGCGGCACACTAAACTCCACGTACAGTTCGTTGAGGTCGTAATCCGCGTCGGTGCCATCGCGCGGCGCAGACGAAGTCGCCCGGTACGAATTGATGCGCGGGTCGGCATTGATATTGGAATCGGGCGTATCAAGGCCTGATTCCTTGCGATGTTCGAATCCTGCGGCAAAGGCCAGCATGCCGGCCGGCATCTCGTAGAGATCACCGGTGACATTGAACGTGAAGTCGGTCTGCTCCGCCTTGTTGACGTCATTGCCGGTGAACTTAATGTAGTCGACAATACCCGGCGTCAACGTATTGAAAAGATATACCGGCACACAGCCCGCGGCGAGATCCGAAACATCAACGGCTATACCGGTTGTATCGCAATTCAGCAAGCCAAGCGCGAGACGATCGAGGTCAACCTGGTTGACCGAGGTAAAGGTCGCCTCGTTTTCGGCATACGACAGGAAAGCGTCCCAGCTCCAGCCGTTGCTGAACGCGCCGTCAAGTCCGACGCCTATGCGCGTCGTCTCGACGTCCTGTACGTTGTCGCGCTGGCCATTTTCGAGCATGAAACTGTCATGACGGAAATCGGATCCCGAGAACTCGATGCCAAACGGATTGACGGCCGGATCATTGGCAATCGAGAAACCGCGGCTGCCACGCACGGCTGACAGTGCTGCCGAGAACAGCTGGTCCGATTTACGTTCGTTGTACATCGCCTCGACGCTGAGCGACAAGGTATCGCTGATTTCAGTCGTACTTTGCAGGAACAGCGAGGTACGCTCGAGCGGCCCGATAACATAGTTGTTCGCATAGCGATTGAACCTATCATTCGCCGAGTCCACCGCACGCCAGTTGCCGATCACACTACCGTCGGTACCTGGGTCGCGGGTAATGCCTGCAGTGGGTGGTGTAAAGCCGACGACAGCCGCAAGGTCAGCTTCCCGGAACAGGCCTTCGGGAGTGCCTGCAGCCAGTCCGTTCAACGGGATTGCGGTTAGCGAGCGATCCTGGGTATAGATCGGTTCCTGGTCCACATAGGTCGCGGCGAACATCAAGTTGGTCTTACCGAAGTTGCGGCCAAATAGAAAGTCGATGTTGGTGGTGTCGCGATCGCTTTCACTACTGCTGCCGAAGTAGGCTTTCGCCCGCACGCCCTCGAAGTCCTTGTAGGTATGCAGGTTGACGACGCCGGCGATTGCATCAGCGCCGTAGATCGCCGTGGCACCATCCTGCAACACCTCAACACGCTGGATCATCGCCTGCGGAATCGTGTTCAGATCGACGAAGTCTCGGAAACCACGCGTGCCCGCACCGTTAACCCAGCGATGCCCGTTTACCAGCACCAGGCTGCGGTTCGCACCGAGGTTGCGCATGTTGAGACTACTTGAACCGTGGCTTGTGCCCGCCGAGCCGTTCGAGTTCAAGCTCGAACCCACTGATGGCATCGTCTGCAGCGTCTCACCGATCGACAACGAACCATCGATTCGCAGGTCGTCTTCGTTGAGTGTCTGGACCGGACTGTTGGACACCTCGTCCTGCCGCTTGATGCGCGAGCCGGTTACGACAACCTCTTCGATCGAGGCCGCGTCATTGCTTTGTGCTAACGCCGGCGGGCCATAAATTGCCGCGAGCGCGCCAAGCAGCGTTAGCAGAATGGTGTTACGTGCATGGAATACATTGGACACTGTGACTCTCCCCTGACATGAAACGGTCCGGCGCGGTGCGGTTGCGCAGGTACCCCCATATTTCAGGCGAGTCTAGCGACGCCTTGTCACCTATGCTATATGATTACAAAAGGGCATCGATACATAAGATTCTGTTATAGTTGTGCGACTCCCTGTGATAGCGCATCCGGCGAACAACGAGCGATGAGAACGAACCAGCATGCGGCCTTCAGCACCAACCTGAGAAGCCTCGAGTGTTTCCGAACCATTATTGAGCAGGGCTCGGCAACCGCGGCCGCCAAGCACCTGAAACTAACGCAACCGGCCGTCAGCCGGCTGCTTGGTGTGCTTGAGAACGCGGTCGGATTTCCACTTTTCCACCGCAGCAAGGGACGCCTGATCCCGACCGATGAGGCACTGACCTTTTATAAGCAGGTCGATATTGCGCTGCAGAGTATCGAACGCGTATCCGATCTTGCGCGTAACCTCCGCAATTCCGATTTCGGAGAACTGACGATCGTCTCGCCACCGAGCTTCGCCGAGGGCATCCTGTCGCGCGTGATCTCGAGCTTCATCAAACAACACCCCAATGTGCGCGTGAGCCTCGACTCGGAGAGCGTCGAAATCGCACGCGACATGGTCGCCCTGCGAGCGGTCGACTGCGGATTCATCAAGCTGCCGTCCGAGCATCCTGGGCTCGTCTGCAAACCGTTGATCTCCTCGGGAACGGTCTGTGCCCTGCCACGAGGCCATCACCTTGCGTCGCGACAGGCGATCAAAGTCGCTGATCTTGCCGGCGAGCAGTTGATACTGCTCGGCAAGGGTCGCGTGTCTCGCCAGCAGATCGATGACGCGTTCGAAAACGCGGGTGTCGATATGAATGTTCGTATAGAAACGCACACCGTGGGTACGGCTTGCGCCTTCGCCGGCGGTGGAACCGGCATCGCGATCATCATCGAAATGCTTGGACTACTCTACGCGAACCGCGAAATTGTCTTCCGTCGCTTTATCCCTAACGTAAAGCACGAATACGCATTTATGACGTCTACCGATGCGCCGATGACGCGTGTAACGCAGAAGTTCTACGAGTATTGCCAGGATTATTTCGCCGCCAACCGGGAATCGTTCCTGCTTACGACATAGGACTTTTGAAATGGTGGGTAGGGGCAGACCAATCGGCGAAGCCGATTGACGATGCGGAGCTACCCGAGCGAAGCGAGGGCGAGAATCGGCCAGAGCCGATTCGAGTCCATCGAACTGCCGACACGCGGATTTTCAGTCGCGAGTTGGTTCGCCTGAGGCTTTATATTTCAATGAGTTACCGGGGCGT
>Ga0316201_10002914_pt1 | contig 12409 bp, 9 predicted proteins | sample CS6wburrow_MG_FD_204516 | JGI IMG/M metagenome (GOLD analysis project Ga0316201, IMG submission 204516) | Coastal sediment microbial communities from Delaware Bay, Delaware, United States - CS-6 worm burrow | ecosystem: Environmental > Aquatic > Marine > Coastal > Sediment | place: USA: Delaware... | reverse complement strand
TGAGGAGGAAATGATTTCATCAATTCCCCAATAACAAGATCCAGTACTGCGCGCACGGTATCTTCAACATTCCAGTTTTCAATAATGGGGATTCCAGCCTTGTCTGCCTCGTCCAGTAACCAGGATTGCAGTTCCCAGATATCCTCAAGATGCTCCAGGTAACGTGAAGTCAGGCGCCCGTTTTCTTCACGTCCACGATGTTTAAACTGTTTGCGCAACATTTCTTTTTTCATGCTGGCAAGCATGACGGGAATAACAACAGCCTCGGCATTGTTCACATCAAGATCCATTTCTGTTGGAACTACGTGGACACCTTCCAGGATCAGGTGGTGTCTTTCCTCTATGGACCGATCAATGGTCGATTCCATTGCCAGTTTCATCGCGGCAAACTGCGAAAGGAAACCGCTAACCACGCGATTTTCAGCAGTCTGCCGGAATCCTTCGGCGGAAGCCGGCAGGCCACGCCAGGCCTCGAAACTCGAGAACCCCAGGGTAGGCACCATTTGTGGCGACAGGTAGGAGCGTATGATCTCACGCATCATGTCGGTAGACTGATGGCGTGTTATATCGAGTCGATACGCCAGCTCTGACGATATGGTGCTCTTGCCCGTCCCGGTGGCACCACCGATCAATATAATCAGGGATTTACCGCTGTTTTCAAACCGGCGCCAGGACAGGTAGCGATTAGCACTACGCTCCGAACAGTGCTCGCGCAGACACCTGAATATAACGCGACGCAAGGCCTTGTGGTCTATTTCACGGTGACCTGTTTTTCTCAGGTTTTCCAGAACCCTGCGCGCACCCTGCATGGCCATCTCCGGCGGGATAGCACAGGTTTCCAGCGAGTGTGTAAGTATACCCACGGAAAAGGGCGTGCTGCGTGTGGGCGTGTGGACAATGATACCGGGTTCACTACGGGAGCCGGTTTCATAAAGCGTGCGATGGTGACTGTCATGTCGTTCTTCCAGCAGTTCGATTACCCTGCCCTTTAGTTCACTGCTTTCAACTTCCTGCCTTTCATGCAACTCACTCCTTACCTGCTGTGCCAGCTCGTAGGCATCAACAAAGTCAAGACCGGCATTCACCATTGACTGCACAAGAATCCCTCGCAGAAAAGGAGTGCGGTCTCCTTCGGGCTGCTTGATAACGATTAATTTTGACATGGATACAACTTAACTCTTTCCAACCTCCAGGGTAAACAATGCCCTGACTATTTTTCTGCCACCAGGAAACAAACCCAGCCCGGATCTGCACTGCCCCTGGTAGCAGGGGAATAAACACCGCTGCCCTCGCCGGTGTTCGGATCGGACTCCTCCCAGTACACAGTAACCCGGGAGAAACCGGCCTCATCAAGAAGCTCACGCAGTTCCGGCAAAGTCCACATGCGCCAGACATAGCTAAATGCCTTCTTCATTTTTGAACCATCGGGAAAATCGAAATGGATATGACAGCGCATATGGCCGTCTATCGGGTTGTAGCTTTGCTGCTCCCAGATATATCTGAAGCCCTTGTGCCGGGTCTTTTCCTTTATTTCACGATAAGCGTCATAGCCACCGAAGGCATCCATAAACAAGATGCCGTCCTTCACCAGTGACTCGCGTACCTTGCTTAAATAGCCACCCAGTTTGTCGCGCGTCATGAACAACTGGTAACTGAAATTCATGGCGAGCACGACATCAACCGGTTTCGTTTCCAGCCGGCACACGTCTTCCTTCAGCAGGCGAACCCGCAGACGCGCCCCGGGTTTCAGGCTGGACAGGTTGTTTTTCTGCGCCCAGGCCAGCACCTCCGGATCGATATCCACACCGATGGCTGTGTTCCTGCTGTCACGCCTGACCCATTCACAACACATACCGGCGGTACCACAGAAGTCTTCCCGCATATGCCGGGGACGCCGGCCGCGCAACTTGCGAAAGGTTTTGCTTACGAACCCGTATTCTACGTCGACACTTTGAACAGACTTCTCATAAAGGGCATGCCGGTCAGCAGTTTCCGCCATACTTCTCTTTTTACGGGGTTTTTTATTCTTTACTGCTTCGGTTTTTGCTGATACTGCACTCATGGCGAGGAATTATCGCACATCACTCGAGCCAAAAAAATACGCATTACCACCGGCAACTGCTACATGACAACACTGCCGTGGCATCCTATACTTTGATCAGCGTAGCGACGACCTTGTCTTCAGGGCGGGGCGAACGTTACGCCAGCAACAATGCGCATGCCGGGGGCCAGCTCTCATGGAACCATCCATATGAAACATTTTCCGGACAGCGGATTTTCCGGGCTGCGTGACGTCTTTCTCCGCAACAGGCAGGAAAAGTCACTCAGTGACAGCAGGGCGGCTGTAGTCCTCAATACAATTGAAAGCGTGGTGGATGGCACAGACAGCAAAATAAGGCTGGTACGCGGCTACAGAAAGAAACTCGGGGATATTATTCAGTCCTCGCTGGACTTTTCTGATGACATTGTCAACCGGATCCCGCCCCCCCTGGAAGTCAGCAGTAGTAGTTTCGTTTCCGACCCGTATGTGAATGCCTTTTTCACGAATGTCGCGGATCTGCAGTCCGTTTTCAGTCACAGCTCGGAAATACAGGATTATATGGCAGAATCCCATGAGGACAACGACGGCTGCTGCGCCCTGCTCTGCATGCGCCGCACAGAGAAAACAGTAATGGGCATGGAACTGTCAGGTGACAGGCTTAACAAGGACGTCCTGCAGGTTGCTGTCAACTTCTCGGATCACCGGGTTTATTCCCCGGCACCGAGCGAACCCAAAGCACGTCAAGGACTCAAGCAGTGTCTGTTCCAGGGGCTGGTAACAAATGCGCTTGAACGTATCATGAAACTCCGGCTTGCCAGCCACCGCTTGCAAAACAAGCACCAGATGCTGCACGCGAGCCTCAGACGCAACAGGCAAAAGATAAAGGAAATGAACCAGGGCACCGACAACAAAATTGCGCATGCTATCGAAGCAACCGGCCAGGAATTGAGAAAGGTCGAGAAAGAAATGCTGAATACACCACTGATGACACCGCAAAGAGTACTGGAACAGGTAATCGAGGTGTTCAGCAACCCGGGAGAATTCGTCAAGATGAGAAAGACTCCACTCAGACTCAACAAGATGTGCATCAAGATCAGCGACGACTCGCCAGCACCCGCCAACCAACTCAATCTGACCGAAGTAGTCATTGGCAATGAGTTACCACGCGTGGTCACACTGGCAAGATTCCCGAGAAAGGACCTGCTCGCCAGCACGGTATTCCCGCCACTTCATAACCCGGGGCCAGCGACTGGTTAAAGTGCACTTAACTGGTCAGTAATTACTTATAAACCCTTTTCATTCTCCAGCGCCTTTTCCGTGACTGTTTCGTAGAGGTGCGTGATATAGGAGCAAAACGAGTGCCATTCCGGATGCCGGTCTATTAAATGCTTGCTCTTCTGGGAATCATGAATAATCATATTCAGGAATTCAATATCATCATCACTCAGCACCTCACCACTATCCACCTTCTCCTTGAGTGATATGAGCCTTGGCAGTCTTTGTTTTTCGAAGCGCCTGATAAGCACCAGAATAACGCCATCTTCACTTGATGGTTTAGCCATACCCTGCCCGCCCCCGCTGCTACGCCGGTTCAACCCGCAACTTGACCACCGCCCGGTTGGTTGCCTCAGCCACCGTAAACCTGAACCCTGCCTCGACAATAAACTCCCCTTCATCGGGGATATGACGCAAGCGGGCCATTACCAGACCGCCAAGGGTATGTGATTCGACCGCCGGCAAACTGGTACCGAGCACCTCGTTGGCTTCAGAAATGGGCAGGCGAGCATCCATCAGGTAGGTCTCTTCATCGAGCATCTCGAAAATACGTTTTCGTCGTGGCAGGTATTCCTCAAAGTCATAACCGACATCAATTTCGCCAACAACCTCCTCGAGGATATCCTCCATGGTGATCATGCCTATCGCCGAACCAAACTCGTTCACCACGATAGCCATGTGATCATCCCGATTGCGCAACACAGGCAGCAACTGGTCGATCGTTTGATAAGGTGACACATAGTGGACAGGCTTGATAAGTTTCTCCAGAGTCTGATTTGATAACTCCGGATCCATCAGGTCCCAGGTTGTCAGGGTAACAACGCCGACGATATTACTTATATTCCTGCTATATACCGGCAGCCGGTTATAGCCGCGCCTGCGTACCAGGGTGATAGCACTGCGGCTATCCCGGTTGCGGTTGATTGCTGTCATATCAGCAACAGGGATCATGGCCTCGCCAACCGAGGTATCTGCAAAGCGAATCGCACGCTTGATACGGGCGCGGTCAAAGACGTCTACATTGGCCCCGCGATCTGCCATGTCGACCACCATGCGCATCTGTTCCCGGGTAATAAATACGTTCTGCTCGGCCTTGCCGCCGCCAACGAGACGCACACACAGGCGTGCGATACGTGAGAAGACAAAAACAAGGGGATAGAACAAAATGGAAAAGACCCGCAAGGGATATACAATCACCGGCGCAATCTCGTTGGATTTCTGCTGAAAAACACTCTTCGGCACTATCTCGCCCAATATCAGGAACAACGGGGTAAACAACAGGACGGCGTACAGATCACCCAACTGACCGAATGAACGAATCATCAGCATGGTTCCCAGCGTAGTCAGGATAATGGTCGATATATTGGTGCCGACCAGCGTGGTTCCGAGCAGGATATCCGGCGTCTGGAACAACTTGAGCACCCGTTTTGCACCTCTCTGCCCCTGATTCGCCTTGTGGTGCATCTTGAGTTTATCCGAGTTCACCAGGGCAATTTCCGAGCCCGAGAAAAACCCCTTCAGGAAAAGAAGCAAAACCATCACCAGCAAGATAATCAGGAAATCCATAAGCTGCTCTTCAGACCTCAGTGAACGACATTTCTGTCAGGGTTGTTGTCATTTCCGGTGCCGTCAGGTTCAAGACCGCTGTCATCACCTAGCAACTGGCGGGCATCAGTGACATTCTCAGCGCCGTCCGGTTCAGGCATTTTTCCATCGTGATGCTCACCCGCTACTGCTTCTGCTTCAACAGAATCAGCCGGCATACCGGCAACAAGTACCTCATCATCCCGAGCTCCGCGGCTCACCCGCACACGCGCCACCCGGTGCCCATCCATTTCCATGACGGTAATACTGATATCTTCAATACTGATACTGTCGCCAACCACCGGCAATCGGTCCAGATGCCGGAATGCGACACCACCTATCGTCGTCATGCGCGGGTCTTCGATTCCGAAATTGGCCAGGTTATTAAAATCAGTCAACTTCATATCACCATCGACCTCGTAAGCATCTTCGTCACGTTCGTGGTACAGGTCCTGACCCTCGACATCACCGGAAATCTGACCAAATATGAAAGTCAGCACATCCTTCATGGTAACGAAACCCTCAACCCCGCCAAACTCGTTAAGAACCGCTGCTGCGCGCGCGTTGTGCACCGTAAAGAAGTCAAACATCTCGTCGACTTTCTTGGTAAGCGGAACGACGACCGGTGGATGCATAATGTCATCCAGCCCAACTGCGGTCAGGTCCGATTCATCGAGCACCAGCCGCAGGACATCCTCGGCATGGACAAACCCCACCAGGTTGTCCCGATGCTCCCGGAATACCGGGACCCGCGGGTGGCGATGTTCACGAAAACGAGCCACCATTTCAGGTACCGTCATGCCGACATTAAGAAAAGCCGTACGTGTCCGCGGCGTCATGATCTCGACAACTTCCGTATCTCCTGCCTCCAGCAGGTTGTAAATCAGAGCGCGCTCGGTTGCATTTAACTCACCTTCCCTGGCTACCTCCTCCACCAGGGTCCGGAACTCATCCAGCTGCAGGATATTCTCGGCAGCCTTTTCCTCACCGACAATCAGGGTGGTAATGCGGTCGGCAATGCTGCGTATCACCCAGACCAGTGGCGCAATCAGCCTGACCCAGAGACTCATGGGCGTTGCGACCATCCCGGTGCTGACACGCACCGGATTTGAGACCGCAATAGTCTTCGGGGTTACCTCGCCAAACAGCAGCAACAACGGGACCATCACCAGTATGCTGATCCAGCCGGCGCGATCGACCCCATAAAGGACCACCAGCATCCCCGTCATATTGGCAGCTGCGGCAATATTGACCAGTTCATTGCCACAGAGAATGGAAATAATCAGCCGACGTGGCTGGTCCAGCAGGGCATGCAGGGTCTCGGTATGGCGATTGCGCTCCCTGCGAATTTTCTGCAGATCCAGTCGTGACAGGGAAAACAAGGCCGTTTCCGATCCGGAGAAAAATGCCGAGCCAAACAGCAGCAATACCTGGATACCCAGGCGAGCCACCATATCGGGTTCTGCCAGGCGCGCAGTATCAAAGGCAAAAAATGCCTTTATGCTTGCCCACTGCTGGAATATTTCCTGAAGAATACTTTCCATTGTTTACACCGGAATAGCGTCAGCCCCCTGACTGCACCCGCGTCCATAGCAGCATCAGTCACACGCACAAACCTGCCAAACAAACAACGGCAGATTAGGCTATATTAGCAGCAGAAAACCTTCATTCTTTTGATGCTGATCAAACAACCGGTATTTTTAAACTGGTAAGTTCAGCATCAGGTCATGAGAGACAATCGAAAAATGGACAAGCCCACAACCAGAAAAGGCCGCCCCCCGGCAGCAACACAGCGTAAAAAAGCCAACCCGAAGACCCGTAAAAAAACGGCATCAAGCAGAACCCAAACCGCAAGGCGAACCACTGCCGCGGCACGCAGGAAACCGTCGCCGGCAATCAACCTGGATGCCCCTGAGCTCTACCTGAACCGGGAACTGACCTGGCTGGAGTTCAATCGCCGCGTGCTGCACATGGCTGCGGATAAAGCCACACCGCTGCTGGAACGCGTCAAGTTCCTCGCGATCGTCAGCGCCAATCTTGATGAATTCTTCATGAAGCGTGTTGGCGGCCTGAAACAACAGATTGCTGCCGGCATTCGTACGCCATCCGTTGATGGCCAGACACCCGCGGAACAACTAAAGGAAAGCCACGTAATCGTGCGGGAGACCCACCGGGAGCAAAACCGGGTTTACCGGCAATTGCACGGGTTACTGGAAGCACAGGGCATACGGCTCAGCCGCTATGCCGAACTCGAACCGCGTGAACAGAACCTGCTGCGGGATGAATTTATCAGCAACATCTTCCCGTTATTGACCCCCCTGGCCATGGACCCGGGACATCCATTTCCCTTTATCTCCAATCTTGCCCTGAATTTGCTGGTCTCGCTGCGCTACCCGGGCGGCAGCGCCTCCCACTATGCGCGTGTCAAGGTACCCATGGTGAAGGGCATTGCACCACGGTTTTTGCATGTTAGTGACAGTAACACCTATGTACGACTTGAAGATGTCGTCAGCAACAACCTGGACCTGTTATTTCCAGGCATGCAGATCACATCCTGCGAGCTTTTTCGGGTTACCCGCAATGCCGTGGTGGAAATGGAGGAAGAAGAGGCAGACGACCTGCTGGCAATGATTGAATCCGAATTGCGCGACCGCCATTTTGCACCCATTGTCCGCCTGCAGGTCGAGCAGGACATGAATCCGACTCACCGGGGTATGCTGGCCGCCGAACTGGGACTCGATGAGGCAGCTGATGTGTTCGGTGTTGAATCGATGATGGCGATGCGTGACCTGTTCACCATCGCCGGCCTGGACTTTCCCGAATTACATGACACACCCCACAAACCGGTTGACCATACCCGACTGATTCACGATTCCCGCAACATTTTCCATATCATCCGGGAACGCGGCGCCATGCTGCTGCAGCACCCCTACGAGTCTTTCAGTACCAGCGTGGAACGCTTCCTGCGCACCGCCAGTGAAGACCCCAAGGTGCTTGCCATCAAGATGACGCTGTACCGCACTTCCGAAGACAGCGCCATCGTGGAATCACTCGTGAATGCCTCGCGCAACGGCAAGCAGGTCGCGGTACTGGTTGAACTCAAGGCGCGTTTCGATGAAGCCGCGAACATACGCTGGGCGCGACGCATGGAACAGGCCGGCATCCATGTCACCTACGGCGTCGTCGGCCTGAAGACGCATAGCAAGGTCATCCTGGTGGTTCGCAAGGATTACAATGGCCTGCGCCGCTATGTCCATGTCGGAACCGGCAACTACCATGCCGGCACCGCACACCTGTACTGCGATCTCGGTATGCTGACCTGTGATGAGGACATCGCCAGCGACCTGACGGAACTGTTTAATTACCTGACCGGTTATTCACCTCCACCAAGGTATCGCAAGATACTGACCTCCCCGTACACGCTGAAAAAAACCCTGCTGGAAAAAATAGACCGGGAGATCAAGAACCATACGGCAGAAGCGCCGGGATTGATTCAGTTCAAGATGAATGCACTGGAAGACGTGGACATCACCAGGGGGCTTTATCGTGCTGCCCAGGCAGGTGTCAAGGTCGACCTCATCGTGCGCGACACCTGTCGCCTGCGACCGGGGCTTGCCGGTCTGACCGAAAGCGCCCAGGTCATCAGTGTCATCGGGCGTTTCCTGGAACATGCCCGGATCTATTATTTTCATAATAAGGGTGAAGAGGAATACTTCATAGGCTCTGCCGATCTGATGAAACGCAACCTGGAAAGTCGCGTGGAAGTCGTCGCCCCTGTCGAAGACGCAAAACTGCGACAGGAACTGCGCCTGATCATCGATGTACAGTTATCCAGCCGCAAGCATGTCTGGGAAATGCAGTCGGACGGCAGCTATATCGAACGCAAGGATACCAGCAGCAAAAAATCTCTCAGCCCGCAGGAAACTTTCATACAGCTGGCACAAAAACGCATGGCTGCCGCATCGAAACACCAGCAGGCCAAGTTGCGCAAAAAACTCCTGAACCATTTTCACAATCGTCTGAAACAGAATCAATAATTTGCTATCAGGGAATACCCGGAGTCTTGATATGACTACACAGATCAACAGCAAACCTGTGCTGGTCCCCGTTGATTTTTCACCGCACTCGGCAGCGGCACTGGCGTGTGCCGCTGAACTGGCAGAAACGCTCGGCAGCAATCTCGTCATATTGCATGTCGTTCATGATCCGGGGGATGCCCCGGGCTACTATGCTGTCAAGGGAAGAAACAAGCAATTGCGGCGAATGGAAGATGTTGCAGCCGACATGCTGAAGGAATTCATCCAGACCATGAAGGATAAAAATACCGGCCTGCCCGCCCTGAAGCAGGCTACGAGCATGCTGGTCGTCGGACTACCGGTCAACCGGATACTGGAAGCAGCGGAAAAAATAGATGCCCGCATGATTGTCATGGGCAGTCAGGGGCGAACCGGGCTTGTACATGCCATGCTGGGTTCCAAGGCCGAACAGGTTGTGCGACTGGCCTCGCGACCGGTCATGATCGTCAAGACCGCAAAAAAACAAAAGTCCTGAATTAAGGAACAGCTGCCGGTTTAAATAATAAATCGCTCCCTGTAGAACACGACAGGTTGCTGCTTTTCCATCCAGTGACAAGGTGACATCCAGGAGGAGAAACAACAATGTACAGCAGTTTGCGGCTTGCACTACTTGACAGATCAGCACCCCGATTTCTGTTGCCAGCACTTGCCGCACTGACCGTACTTGCAGTCACACCTGTATTTGCCGCATCCGCTACGGACAGCGGGATAGACTGGATGAACATGGGCATGAAACTGCTCGGCGGTCTGGCCCTGTTTCTGTTTGGTATGGAACAGATGGCGGATGCTCTCAAGGCAGCTGCCGGTGAGCGCATGAAAATCGTCCTGGCGAAACTCACCACCAATCGTTTTATGGGAGCGGTAACAGGGGCGTTTGTCACCGCCATCATCCAGTCATCATCGGTTACCACGGTGCTGGTCGTGGGTTTTATCACTGCCGGCCTGATGTCCATGGCGCAGTCGATTGGCGTCATCATGGGTGCCAATATCGGCACCACCATCACGGCCCAGATCGTCGCCTTCAAGGTAACAAAATATGCCCTGCTTATGGTCGCGGGCGGTTTCGGCATGTTGTTCTTTTCCAAACAGGAAAAGATCAAACAATATGGCGGCATGCTGATGGGTCTCGGACTGGTGTTCTTCGGCATGAGTGTCATGAGTGATGCCATGAGTCCGTTGCGCAGCTACCAGCCGTTTCTCGACCTGATGACCCGCATGGACAATCCGCTGGTCGGGATTCTGGTGGCAGCCGGCTTCACTGCGCTGATCCAGTCATCCTCGGCAACTACCGGTATCGTCATCGTCATGGCCACACAGGGTTTTATCAGCCTGGAGGCTGGTATCGCGCTGGCCTTCGGTGCCAATATTGGTACCTGTGTGACCGCCATGCTTGCCGCGATCGGCAAACCCCGCGAGGCTGTCCGGGCCGCAGTGGTACATGTGCTGTTCAATGTCTTTGGCGTGCTGCTGTGGGTCGGACTGATTCCCTATCTTGCAGAATTAGTGACCTGGCTGTCACCAGCCCACCCGGGGTTGTCGGGTACCGACAAGCTGGCCGCCGAGGCACCACGGCAAATCGCCAACGCCCATACCGTATTCAATATAACAAATACCCTGATTTTTATCGGTTTCACCAGCCAGTTTGCCCGACTGGTGGAATGGCTGGTGCCGGACAAACCGATCGAGGAAGAGATTATCGCCGAGCCGAAATATCTTGACGAAGAGCTCCTCGATACACCGTCACTGGCACTCGACCGGGTCCGTCTTGAAATCGGTCATATGGGTAAACGCGTCAACGAAATGGTTGAAAAGATACTGCCAGCCGTGGTCTCCGGAAAACCGCTATCGCTAAAGGAGATCGCCAGTATTGATAACGAGGTGGATATTCTGCATGGGCATATCATCACCTACCTCGGCAATATCAGTAGAAAAACACTCACCGATGAGCAAACACAAAAGCTGGTCGGACTCATGTCGGCTGCCAATGACCTGGAAAATATCGGCGACATCATTGAGACAGACCTCGCTCACCTTGGAAACGTGCGAATAGAACAGAATATTTCCATCAGCGAATCAACCCGTGGGGTACTAAACACGCTGCACGGTGTTGTAGCGGATGCCGTCTCCAGGGCCATCACTGTCGTCCAGGAAAATGACCCGCAGGCAGCAGAAGATGTAATTCTGATGAAGACGGATATCAACCAGTTGATGGATGCCGCAGCGACCCATCAAGCCATGCGGCTGGTGGTGGATGAGCCGCACCGGCTGGCTGCCTATACCCTGGAAATCGACATCATCGAAAGGCTGAAGCGTATCTACTACTTTGCCAAGCGTATGGCCAAGGCCGTCATCCCCGAGGAAACCGAAGAAGCCGAAGAAGCCGAAGAAGCCGAAGAAGCCGAGGAGCATGGTGCATAGATTTGGAATGATGCCGGCATAATCGAAACGGCCGGGCCCTGGCAAGGGATCAGCGCAACTCAGATGTTGCCGAAAGAGCGGCTGGAAATATTTTACGCAGACTGAAATTCTGCAGAAACAACCGGCGTATCTGCGAGAGGACAGATAAAGGGCGCTTCTATAACACCTTCACTGATAAAGCCTGACGGCTTCCCCAACTCGTCATAACGCACACACCTGTCGCCATCAAACAGAAAATCACCAATATAACGATGTGATATCTTGCGTTTTAGATTGCCGGCATAATCCAGACCAAGAAAATGACTGACCAGCCCTCTTATCACACCTGCATGTGCAACAATGAGTACTGTCTGGCGTGAATAACGCTTTGCCATTGACAAGAGACAATTGACACTGCGTTGTTGCATCTGGCGAAAACTCTCACCCTTCGGGTAAACAAAATCCGGGTCTATCTTGTGTAACGGGTAATGCTCGGCCACCCACTTTTTTTTCTTCTTGTAGAGTTTCCCGTAATTGACCTCATTCAATGCCCGGTCATCGTGGATGATATGTATACCCAGGAGTCTCGCATGAAACATCGCGGTCTGCCGGGATCGTTCCAGATCGCTTGAGTAAACGGCATCAAAGCTGACCCCCTGTTCCCGCAAACGGGCACTGACAAACTCGACATCAGCCTCCCAGCCCTTGTCACGCGGAGAATCTCCCCAGCCCAGGATCTGGTCTGACGCGTTAATGATGGTCTTATAGTGCCGGGTTATGATCGCGCGCATCGCTACAAGATAACAACTTATAACGATCTTGTAAAAATATCCTGCCTGGCATTTTTAATCATGCAACAGCCCTGTAGCTGTCCAGGCCGGTTCTACAACATATTGTACTCTCCATATCATTAATCACTTCACAGAGAGTCGCTTCTTTTTGTTGACTGCATCATCTTCGGTCTGCCAGCTGATCCGGATATTGAAACGGTTATGATTTTCTTCCTGCAGCGCAGTAACCTTTAGCTCCAGCAAAC
>Ga0316201_10002913_pt1 | contig 12410 bp, 10 predicted proteins | sample CS6wburrow_MG_FD_204516 | JGI IMG/M metagenome (GOLD analysis project Ga0316201, IMG submission 204516) | Coastal sediment microbial communities from Delaware Bay, Delaware, United States - CS-6 worm burrow | ecosystem: Environmental > Aquatic > Marine > Coastal > Sediment | place: USA... | reverse complement strand
CCTGATTTTACCGCCCGACAATAGCTTGGCGGCCATCGCGCGAACGATGGTGCCGCCTTTAGGATAATGCTTGTCGATAATGTCGTGCATCAACGGAATCGCCGCATCCGCAAGCCGATCCCAGCCTGGCTGTTTTACGATTTCAATTTCCGGCCAGTGCTCAAGATTGACGAACACCAGCACTATCGACTCCGTTTCCCTATGGACATCGAAAACCTGCTGGCGATTCTGGTCTTCCCGCCAGGCTTCGTCGTCCTGGCCGAGAATCGCATCGCTCAGCCGAGCGGCGTCAACACTGCCGAGATCCCTGAGAAGGGTGTCGATATCCATCGCGTTTTCAGAAGCAACCTCGTTAGTTGAAGTTCCTGCGATAGTTGATGCCTATCGTGCGCGGCCGGTTGACGCTGAGCCTGGTTTGCGCCCAGCGGTCGTTGTAGAACTGCTTGGCATACTCGTCGGTCGCGTTGTTGACAAATAACGACGCGCTCCAGGTATTGGCCTCGAGGCCGAAGCGTAGATTCACAAGCGTGTAAGCATCCTGCGTGCGAACAGGCTGGTCGAATTCGACCGACTGAATACCGGACAAGGAATTGACCGAGTCACCCGTATGCTGGATGCCGAACCCGAACGATGGCGCAGCACCCCAGATTGTAGTGTCCAGGTATCTATCGATATTAAGGCTGGCCTTCATATCCGGTGTAAGCGGCAGGCGCGTACCTTTCTCAGCCGACCTGTCGATCGGCGCGCCCGCAACCTCCAGGGTGCCGCTCTTCGACAGTTCCGCGGTGTTGAATCCAAGGTTCGCCGTGACGTTCCAGCCGTCGGCCGGTAACCAGTTCAGAAATGCCTCGACGCCCGTGATTTCGGCCTCGGGGAAGTTGAGGATACCGAGCGTAAACAGGTTTGGCGTCGGATCCTCGGCCTCGATTTGCATGTCTTCCCAGACCATGCGATAGGCCGTGAGGTTGAACTGCACGCGACCATCGGCCAGCGTTGTCTTCGCACCAATCTCGTAGTTCTTGACCAGATCGGAGCTGAACTCATTGTACGGCGCGCGCCCGAAAATTGACCTCGGTTTCGCGGCATTGGCGCCGCCGCGACGAAAACCCTCGGAGTAGGTGGTATAAACCATCGCATTGTCACTAAGGTCATAGTTCAGCGTGACTTTGGGCACAAACCCGCTCTCGGATGAGGACGACAAAGAATCCTGGTAGCAGTGGTCCCCGGTTGATCCCGAGCAGTCCGTTTCTCTTGCCATTGTCCGGTAATCCGACAAACCGCCAACCAGCGTCGCCTGCTGCAAACGGCGATCAAGATCGACAGTGAACCAGCGACCGCCAGCTGTAATGCTGAAGTTGTCGGTGATGTCGAATCCGATTTCACCAAACAGCGCGGTCTGCTTCAGCGTGTTGTCATAAACGCCCGTCCACCAGTTGTTCGACGGGGCTACCGGATCGATACAGTCATTCACATTGGTCGGGCCGGTGCCACAGTTGTAGTAAAACGCAGAATAGTTCAGGTAAAAGTGGGCGCCGTATGAGTAAGCGACGGTCGCCGGTCCACTGTCAATAAGGTTATCGACATTGGACGAGAAATGCGCGTGATCCTCGCTCTTGTTATAGAAGGCGCCGACGATGCCAGACCAGCGGCTGTCGGAATTGCTGGGGGTGGCGACACGAAGTTCGATACTGGTCCGGTCCGAGTCCCCCGTGCTGAACACCTGCGCCCGCGGATCCTGTCCAGGAAGAAAATCGTAGATTGCGTAGTAACCGCCCACGCTGATCTTGTTCGGATAGCGTTCCTGCCAGCCGCCGAGGTAGGTTGTCGCGTCCGCCCGAAACAAATATTCGCGATTGAGGAAAGACGTCGCAAGCACCACGTCCGCGCCGCCCAGACTGCCTTCCAGCGTCAGCGCGAGCTGATACCACTCGTCCTCGAAGTCTTCCTCTTCATAGCGCATTTGCTGCCATTCACCAAGACTGCGCCCGTCCAGAAAGTTCTCCGGCAGGTCGGTGTCACCAAATCCGTCTTCCTCGAGCTTTTGATAAATAGCGCCAACATCGACGGTCCAGTCTTCGGTCGGGAGCCAGCGGAGGCTTGCACGACCGCCAATTGTCGTCGAGCCATTCACATCTTCGGCGACGAACTCGGAGTTGTCGAAGGTGCTGCCACCACCGACCGGGAATAGCGGGCCGGTCGGACTCCCTCCGAGTACGTTGTCGATGTAACCCGCTTCCTCGGCGTAGAAACCGACGAGGCGCAGCCCTGCTTTCTCGTCGGCAATCGGAAGGTTGACCATGCCACTGACTTCGTAGCCGATATCGCCGTGGGCAACGCTCGATACCCCGAGATCTACCCAGCCATCAAAAGCATCCGTCTTGGGCTTGTTGGTAATGATGCGCAACGTACCGCACTGTGAGGCGTCGCCGAACAATGAACCCTGCGGTCCGCTCAGGGCTTCGACGCGCTCGATATCAATAAGTCTGGGATCCGGGTTGAAGCCGGCGACTGTAATCGGCTGTTCATCGAGATACACCGACGTCGTCGGATTGTCGCTGAAAGCAATGCCGGACACGGCACAGCCGCGCATGATGACGTTGGAGCCACCCGGATGCCGCGTCCCGAACGAAAGCGCCGGTATGCGACCCGCGTAATCGTCAAGCTGTTTGAATCCTTCGCGGACTATATCGTCAGTACCGAACGCCGTGATCGACATCGGTACGTCCTGAATACTGGCTTCACGCTTCGTGGCCGTAACGACGATTTCTTCGATGGCGGATTTTTGTGCGTGAGCGGCAGGAGCGGCTACACAGGCTGCCGAAACGGCAACGGCGAGCGAAGTCCTGGAGAAATGCTGTGGTGTTTGCTGATCAGACATTCTTGTCCCCCGGTAACAAAAACGTTATTGATTATGGACTCAGTGTGCCACCTGGCCCCCGGCATCACATATTCCCGATGCTACCTCAGTGCCGGCCGGCAATGCACGAACTTATTAGCGTCGCCTGGTCCAAAATTCAGGGCGGCCAGACCGTGGTTCGATTAAGGGCAAGTTAATGTATAATATTCATAATCTTACGTTTTCCTTCCATTGAGCCCACGATTTATGTGCGTTTCACAATATGAGTCGTTGCGGCGCTCACAGTCGTCCGTTTCGTGACAACACTGGTAGCAACATCGGTGGTGCGCGGCAGTCGCCAGGGCGAAAGCCACGGCGGCATCTATCTCATTGACCTCGACCGGCAGCGGGTCGCACAGCCGGTCGACTGGAACACGGCCGACATCGACTGGCAGGGGCGCGGTTGGGATCGCGGATTGCGTGGCATTGCGTTCGATGCAGACAAGATGTACGTCGCCGCGAGCGACGAGTTGTTTGTCTATAACCCCCGGTTTGAGCAGATCGGATCGTTTCTGTCACCCTACCTCAAGCATTGCCACGAAATTCATCGCTACAAGCGTCGGCTCTATGTGACCTCGACCGGCCACGATGCCATTCTCGGTTTCGACCTCGACGAACAGCGATTTTCCTGGGGCCTTCACATCACCAGGACCGTCGACGGGTTTCAGGCCACACCTTTCTTGCCGGGCGGAACCGAAGGGCCTCCGCTAAGGAACGAGCTGCACATCAATAATGTTTTTTGCACCAGCCGCGGCATGTTTATCAGCGGCCTGAGGTCCGGGGGCTTGCTCCGTTACACGGGCAATCAGATCAACATGGTCAGCCCGCTGCCGGCCGGCTCCCATAATGCGCGGCCATTTCGCGACGGCGTTCTGTTCAACGATACGGAATCCGATCTCGTGCGTTTCGTATCGCTGCAAAAACAGCGCCTTTTTCGAGTGCCGCGTTACGACGACAGCCTGCTCACGCACACCGAACTCGACGATTCTCGAATCGCCCGGCAGGCATTTGGCCGTGGACTCTGTGCGATCGATGACAGCCTGATTGCTGCAGGCTCATCGCCATCGACCGTCACACTGCACGACCTGGATTCAATGAAGACGACGTTGAGTATCAACCTGACGATGGACGTTCGCAACGCGATACATGGCCTGGAAGTATGGCCTTTCGATAACCAATAGCGGGGCGTTCATTTAGCTCTTGTTGATGTATTCGTATTGCTTGTAGCGACCTAGAACAGGCTGAAGGACTTCGACGAGTTCGCCTAAATTTTTCTCGTGATTCCGCCAGAAATGCACCGACTTCGTGTAGATCGGTTGCCGCACCTGTTCCGAGCTGGCCGTGCGCACCGGCCGGTCCGTGTCATGAAACCGTAGACATGCATCTTCCCAAGGCAGCTCACAATAGTCGATCAACCGCCTGACCTGGGTTTCGAAGTCGGTCACAACATCTTCATATTGAACGGTCAGGACGCGACCCGGCATCACCTCATGCCAGTGATCCATCAGTCGCTGATACTGCAGGAAATACTCGCCAATGTCGGTAAGGTCATAAGTAAACGGCTGGCCCTGCCCAAACAACTGCCTGTAACAACTCAGGCAGGAATCGAGCGGATAGCGCCTGGCATCTATAATCTTCGCATTGGGCAACATCAGGTGAATGAAGCCAACGCTCGGGAAGTTGTTCGGCATCTTGTCGATAAAGTGCGGCGCGCCTTCGAGACGGTGCATTTGTGCCCGCTGCATGTAGTCCTGGCCCAGCGCCTTGAAGTGTCTTTCTTCGAGTTCGAGTAGCGCCTGCGGATAGTTGATACCGTCGGCTCGATTCCGATCCAGCGTTCGGGCCACCTGCTGGACGTAGGGCAATTCCGAGGTCCCTTCGACCATGCTATGACTGGCCAGTATTTGCTCGATCAGGGTCGAACCCGAGCGCGGCAGGCCGACAACGAAGATTGGCGCTTGGTCCGGATGCCCCAGGCCAGAACTCCGCTCGACGAATTCCCTGCTGAATACCTCGATGATGGCGTCGTTCTTCACCTCTGTGCCGACCGGATCGTAATGCTCGAGCATTCGTCGAGTAGCGTTTCCCCGACTGTAATAATCCCAGGCGCGGTCGAATTCGCCCCTGTCTTCGCAGGCCTTCGCCAGAGCGAACAAAAAATTGACATGCGACTCATCGCCAATGCCCTTCTTTTCCGCCCGGACCTCCATCTCGCGGATGTCCTCGTCAGTCAGCTTGTAAGTCTTGAGGTTCGCGAGGCTCCAGTAGGTTTCACCCTTATCCGGCTTCAGCTCGATGCAATCACGGTAGGCCTGCACCGCGTCTTCCTGTCGGCCAACAGTCTTTAACATGTGGCCGAGCCCGAGTTTGGCGCCAGCGTGCCGGGGCCTGAGCTCCAGCACCCGCTCATAGGACCTGATGGCGTCGTAAGTCAGTGCCGCCGGACTTAGCGTCGATGCAAGCTGGTAGTGCGCTTTGACATTGGTCGGCTCGAGCTTGATCGCCCGCTTGAAGCATTCGATCGCTTCTTCGTAACGGCTCTGTTCCTTGAGCGTATTGCCGAGGTCAACTATCGCATTCACGAAATCCGGCGCCAGTTCTACGGTACGCCGGAACAGCCGTTCGGCCTCATCGATATCAGACGCGGCGTACGCCATGATGCCCAGCATCCGTAGAGCGTCGACGTTCTTCGGATTGTCCCTGAGAACCTCCTTGTAGAGTCGCGCCGCCTCTTCCATGCGCCCGGCCTGATGATGCTCGGCGGCGAGCGCCAGCTTCTTGCGTTCGGGGTTCAGATTGAATGACTTCTCGAACGCTTCGTCCGCCTCCTTGCCTTTGCCCATTATGGCGAGGCCCTTGCCGAGGCTAAGCCAGGCCAGTTCAAGCGTTGGATCGAGCCGGGTCGCCTTTTGCAATACCGGTACGGCATCATCGATACGGTTTTGATGCATCAGGGCGACGCCCAGATCTTCGTGTGGTTTGGCGAACGTCGGCGCTAGGTCTATCGCCTGTCGCAGCCATTGCTCCGCGTCTTTGAAATGCTTCCTCTTCAACTGTATCGCGCCGAGCAGCGCCAGGAAATTGACGTTTTGCGGATCTTGCTCGACTGCGAGTCGACAAATCTCCTCGGCGCGGTCAACCTGGCCCTGGCCCACCAGCACTATTGCCTCCTTGAACGTCGCCCTTTGTGTCGCCGCAGAACTCATTTCGCTACTCGTGTCTTTTCCCGACCTTGCCAAGTGTCAAATTCTACAACGGGTATACGGCGCATTACATTGACATTCAAAGCCCAATGATCCGAGACTTGCTGTATCTGCGCCACGGAACGACCCTTGAAGACTTTCGAAGAAGCAATGCGAACCGAGGACTTCACCCTCAGTGCCGAGCTGAAGCTGGATACACAATCGACCGCGGCGTCCATCGCCGATCAGGCCGGCATCCTGACCTCGATGGTCGATGCCGTACAGGTAACGGACAATCCGGGGGGCCGCGTTCACATGTCCCCCCTGGTGGCGGCCGGTATATTGCTCGATCACGAAATCGACCCGGTCCTGCACCTGACCTGCCGGGACCGCAATCGCATCGCCCTGCATAGTGACCTGCTGGGCGCCGCAGCGCTCGGCGTTACGAGCTTGCTAGTGATGCGGGGGCAGAAGTTTCCGGCGGATTTTCCATCAAAACCCGCGACCGTTTATGACTGGGGTGCACGAAAGCTGATCGCTGCCGCGCACGCTTTGCAGTCGGACGCGGATAATCCAAAACCCCCACATTTTTTTATTGGTTCGATTGCTACCGCTTTCAATCCAACCCGCGGCTGGCAGCCCGGCAAGATAGCCACAAAAGCGGATGCTGGCGTCAAGTTCATTCAAACCCAGCTTTGCTTCGACATTGATTTGATCAAACGCTATGTGGCAGGCCTTATCGACGCCAAGCTTCTCGAAAGAGTCAATGTCATCATCAGCATCGCGCCGATACCGTCGGCCGACGTCGGCGAATGGCTCGCCAGCAATTTGCGCGCGACGGTCGTTCCGGACGACATCCTCAAACGCCTCAGGCAGGCGAAGCATCCCGAGAAAGAGGGTGTCCAGATTTGCGCTGAAATGCTGCGGCAGCTCGCAGATGTTCCCGGCGTCTCAGGTGCCAACCTGATGTCCTTCGGCGATACGGAAAGCGTAGCCCGATCAATCGACGCCTCCGGAGTACGCGGTTAACGAAATTGCCGCGAGGCACGCGCGTTCGCTGAGCGAACTCGTTCCAGGCTGCCGTCACCTTCGGATTACAGATGCGACGTTACTAAAAGAATTACGAGAAGACCCGAGAGGAAAAAGGGCGCCGCCTCGATCCCTATTCTACCTGCGTGCTACAAAGGAATCGTGCAGCTTGCTTTGCACAAGACGTTTCAAATCGGCAAACGGAATGGGCTTGGGAAAAACGGTGACGCCCTCCGGAAGCCCGCCGCGCGCCTCGATCTCGAATTTATCGAGGGCCGAAACAACGACGATTTCGAGATCAGCGAATTCCTCGGCCGCTTTCAATGTCCGGATCATCTCAAAGCCATCCATATACGGCATGCTCAGGTCGGCAATCAACAGGTCGGGGTGTTGTTCCCCGGTCATCAGAAGTCCCTGGTAGCCGTTCTCCGCAGTCAGCACTTCGAGCGGCAGGTCCCAACTGGCCAGCGTCATTTGGTAAAGCTGACGCAGACTCATCTGGTCCTCAACCACCAGCACCCGCAAAAGGCCGGTCCCACCAACGCGATCCAGCGCCTCCCCTTGTTGGGCGACCAGCCGATCGACGGCCTCCGTGGAAATGCGCCGGTGGCCGCCCACCGTTTTCCAGGCGGGCAGCGTGCCGTTCTCGACCCACAGCTGCACGGTGCGCAGCGACACGCCCAGGCGCCGCGCGGCCTGACGCGTCGTGCAGACGTCATTCTGAGACATACGTCACAAAAACAGGCGACTCATTTGACCGCTCTCCGTGCATTAGTGTAGATTTCATTTCTATCATTTTTATCACAAATACTATTTTGGATTATCGTTAAATCAGTACGAATTGCAAGCGTTTTTGACGCCCGCCTCTACCGGGCGTAATGAGCTTTGACCCGCTGTTCGCGCGATAACGATGTCCCGAGAGGTCGCCAAATCATGAAAACAATCCTCGTCGTCGACGACCAGCCGGAGCTCCGCCAGCTTGTCACACTCTCGCTGGGCGAAGGCAACTTCCGCATCCGGCAGGCGGAAAATGGAGAATCTGCCTTAGTACAGGCGAACATCGAGCCGCCGGACCTGGTCGTACTGGACCTTATGATGCCAGGCAGTCCAGACGGCTTCGGTGTCTGCTGGGAACTCAAGGCCGACCCACGCTTCCAGCACACGAAGGTGTTGATCCTGAGCGGCCAGACAATCAAGGGCAGCCACCGTGCCTGCGAGGCGTTCGGCGCCGACGCGTTCCTACCCAAGCCGTTCTCGCCGAGCGAGCTGGCAGCGCGCGTCGAACACCTGCTATTCGACCAGTCCGAAAAGGACGATACGGTGCGCAAGCGCGTGCTGATCGTCGACGATCGGCCCGACCTCAGAAATCTGGTGAAACTGACACTCGGCTCCAGCCAGTACGAGATTGCCGAGGCCGCGAGCGGCAGTGATGCAATCGACAGGGTTCACGACTTTCGACCGCACGTGGTGCTGCTCGACGTCTCGATGCCGGGCAAGTTCAATGGCCACGATGTTTGCCTCGCCGTCAAAAGCAACACGGAGTTTCGGAATACGCAGGTCATCATGCTCACGGCACGCACGGAGCAGCGCGACAAGAAAACCGCGTCTTCAAACGGAGCAGACGACTACATCAGCAAACCCTTCAGCCCGCTCGAGCTGATCGAGCGTGTCGACCGGCTTGCCCGCTCGACAGACCATGGGAGGTCTTCGTCATGAACGCGACTACAGAATTTATAGAGCCGATCGGTGCGGCTGAGCTTGACGCCGATAACCGTGCGCTGCGAGCGCAACTCACACTCTACGGGCGTGATCTCAACAAGACAGTGCGCTCGCTGGGCGGCAGCATCGAGCGGCTGGAAAAAGCGCATCACCAGGCGTTGCTCAGCCTGGCCCGAGCCGCCGAGTTCAAGGACGGAGACACCGGCGAGCACATCTTGCGCATCGGTGTAATGTCAGAGCGCCTCGGGATGCTGTTCGGCCTCGATCACACCTACTGCGAGCTGCTGCGGCTCGCAGCGCCAATGCACGATGTCGGCAAGATCGGCATTCCCGATGCCATCCTCAAGAAACCCGGCAAACTCTCGAGCTCCGAATGGGAGGAGATGCGGCGTCATCCGGAATACGGCGCGCGCATCCTCAAGGGCTCCGGCGTCGCGCTGTTTGACCTTGCGGCGGAAATCGCACTGCATCATCACGAGAAATTTGACGGCAGCGGTTACCCGCAGGGTTTGAGCGGTACGGACATACCCATCTCCGGTCGGCTGGTTGCACTGATCGACTTCTTCGATGCTTTGACCATGAAACGCTGTTACCGAGACGCATTTTCGGACGACGAGGCGCTTCGGCTCGTCGAGCAGGAGTCCGGCAAGCACTTCGACCCGGAACTTGTTGTGCTGCTGCTGGCCAACGCCGAACAGTTCATCGAGTTGCGCGAGCAGATAAACAACAGCAACGGCAAGGCCTCCGAATGCTCCTAAGCATGTCGACCGGCGCATGTTGTATGCACATTTGCGAGGTAGCGCGCAGTTTGCGGGCCGGCCGCCCCGTAAAATGGGTAGTTTGATGCCTGATGCTGGCCGGCGCCGTCATCCACGCCAACGGAATTTGAGCTAAAGGGATTTGATACAGGGCAATGAGTGCAATCTTGACAAGCGAATCATCGCCGACTTTGCCGGCGGTCGACGAAGCCGCGCTGGCTGCGCTGGAACAGCAGCTGCCGGGCGTCGACCTCAGTGGCGCACTCGCGACGTTCGCCGAGGAGCTCGGCAACCGCTTTGCGGAGCTTGGTGAAAAGCGCGCCGCCGGCGACGATTCGGAGCTTGCATCGCTGGCGCACGGATTGAAAGGCAGCGCGGCGACTTTCTGCGCACCGGCGCTTGCCGCAGCGGCCCTCCACCTGGAGCAAACGATTGCTTCCGACGACGATTCGACAACGGCAGCCTCGATCGAGCAGTTACAGGACGAAATCGAACGTGCGACCGCCGCGCTGCGCACTCTGCTGGCGAGCAGGGCCGCGGGGCAGTTGCCATGAGCGGCGGACACGGCATCCGTGCATCCGCGCTTCGGACCAGACCGATCTCAGTCGGCCACGCCGCCGCCGAGCAGCGACCGCACCAGCTCGCGGAGTTCGGCCGGACTGAACGGTTTGGGCAGATACTTATCGACCCCGACGTCTTCAGCGCGCTGTCGTTGTGCGGCCTGGTCGGCGGCGGTCAACAAAACAACCCGCGTGTCGGACAAGCCGGGATCGCTGCGCACCCACTGGCAGATCTCGATGCCGTCCATGCCCCCCGGCAGCATGAGATCGAGCAGGATCAGGTCCGGCGCGTGCTGTTTGCAAGCCTCAATGGCGCCGGGGCCGTCCGCGGCCTCGACGAGTTCGTAGTCGCCGTTGCCGAGCGTCAGGATAATGAGCTTACGCAGGTCGGCCTGATCGTCGACGATAAGTATGACGGGTTTGGACATTGCAGGAATCCTGAATCAGTTGCAGACACTTCGCCGGGCAAAATGCCGGGCTAATAGTTGAGGATGAATCATGTACGGATTGGTTAACAAGGCTATGGAACAGATGGTGTGCTCCGCACACGGTCGCGACATGTGGGAGCAGATCCGTGCCGAAGCCTCGGTCGACATCGAAGGCTTTATCAGTAACGAGTCCTATCCTGACGATATCACCTATCGTCTCGTCGCAGCAGCGAGTACGTCACTAAATTTGCCTGCGGAAGAGGTCTTGAAGGCCTTCGGCGAACACTGGGTATTGCACACAGCGCTAGAATCCTACGGCCCGATGATGCGGGCGACAGGCAAGACCCTCAAGGAATTCCTGCAGAAATTACCGCATCTGCACACGCGGGTTGAACTGATCTATCCGAATTTGCAGCCTCCCGAATTCGAGTGTCACGAGATCAGCGACACCGAACTCGAAATGCACTACTGGACGCGCCGGCCTCCGGGGCTCGAGCCTTTTGTCGAAGGTTTGCTGTATGGGCTCGGCAAGGTGTTTTCATCGCCGGTCAGCGTCGAGCTCCTGCAGCACCGGGGAGACGGGCATGATCACAGCGTTTTCCGTGTGCAGTGGGACGAAGCAGCCTGAGGCGGCGTCGATGAGCGCAGCAGTGAAACGCGACTTCGGTATTCCGGCAAATTTGCTGGACACGGTATTTCCGTTTCATTTTGCGATTGACGAACACCTGCACGTGCTGCAGGTCGGGTCTTCCCTCTCCCGCATCGCTCCGCAGGTGACCGTCGGCACGACGTTGACTGCCAGCTTAATCCTGCGCCGTCCGCACGGCGATTTGACGATCAGCACGATCTCCCGTTCGGCTGAACAGCCGTTCCTGCTCGAACTCCTGGATTCAGGCGTCCGTCTTCGTGGCCAGTTCCTGAATCTCGACGGCGGCCGCTGGCTGTTCCTCGGCTCTCCGTGGTTTGACTCCGCGGCCGACATCGAGGCTGCCGGACTATCGCTGGGCGATTACCCGGTACACGATCCGATGGCTGAGCTGTTGATGATCGGCCAGACACAGCAAATTGCTCTCAATGACCTGCACGACCTTAACGAACGACTGCAACAGCAGCGTGCAGCAGTCAAGCGCACCGAGCGAATCTACCGCGACGCCATTGCCGCGGCTGACGCGGTGGCCTACCGCATGACCGCCGACAACGAGCGCTTCGAATTTATCGATACCGGCATTCTGCGATTGACCGGTTACGATGCAAAGGAAATGACACCGGAATTTTTTCGCAGCCTCATTATCGAAACCCGCAACGTCCGGGCGTCGCACGCAGCGACGTCAGAAGCAGGAACGTTTTCCAACCGTTGCGATCACCGCATTCTGGCAAGGGACGGCAGCCATCGCTGGTTGTCCGAGGCATCAATCAAGGTCGCCGACAGCGAAGGTCGCTCGACCGGCATCGTCGGTATTCTCGAGGACGTCACGGAACGCAGAGAGCGGGAAGCCGAGCGCGAACGGCTTAGCGTGGAGCTCGACACCATATTGAAACTCAGCCCGCAGGGATTTGCGGCGTTCGACGCCAACGGTCGCCTCACGTACTGCAATCCCTCGTTCGAACAAATGACGGGCAGAGCCCGCCGCGAGCTGGAGGGCCGGCACATGACCGCTCTCGATACGCTGTTCAACATACTTTCCGCGGGCGCTCAGCCGCCGCAGTCCATCGCCGAGCTACCCAAGGACTCCGCGGACGAGATAACCCTGGCTCAGCCTGGGCGGCGAACCCTGACTCGCTCACTGCGACCGATGGGGGGCTCGGCGCAAGGGCTCAAGGGCTGGGTGTTGTTCATG
>Ga0316201_10002912_pt1 | contig 12411 bp, 11 predicted proteins | sample CS6wburrow_MG_FD_204516 | JGI IMG/M metagenome (GOLD analysis project Ga0316201, IMG submission 204516) | Coastal sediment microbial communities from Delaware Bay, Delaware, United States - CS-6 worm burrow | ecosystem: Environmental > Aquatic > Marine > Coastal > Sediment | place: USA... | reverse complement strand
CCAGATCGGCTCGCAGCGCACGGCGTTGATATCGCATCAGTACGCGAACTACTCGTAAGCAGCAATTTCGCCGTCAGCGCCGGGAAGATCACGGCTGGCGATCAGCGCTTCAGTGTCCGCCCGAGCGGCGAATTCACATCGGTCGATGAGATTCGTGAACTTACGATCAATCAGTCCGGACTGCGCCTCGGCGATATCGCGGATATCGAATTGCGTACCCCGGAGCGCAACTACGGTCGTCACCTGGATCGCACGTACGCCATCGGCGTCGCGATCAACAAGACGACGGGCTCCAATCTTGTCGACGTCACGGACCGGGTTATCGCCGAAGTCGAGGAAATTGGCAAGCTGCCGCAGATGCAGGGCATCAAGATTTTTTCGCTGGACAATCAGGGCGACAGCGTGCGTGAGTCGCTTTCGGACCTGCTCACGGCCGGAGCACTCGGCGGCCTGTTAGCCATAATTGTCCTTTACCTGTTTCTGCGGCAGGTCACGACAACGCTGATTGTCACGGCTGCCGTGCCCTTCTCTTTGATGATTACACTGGGCGCCCTTTATTTCGCAGGGCTCACGCTAAATATTCTCTCGATGATGGGGCTGATGCTGGCTGTCGGCATGCTTGTTGATAATGCCGTTGTTATCACAGAGAGCATTTTCAGGCACCGGGCCGAGAAGCCCGACACGCCGTTCCAGTCGACGATTGACGGTGTCAATGAAGTTGGCCTCGCTGTCATCGCCGGTACCGCAACGACGATCATCGTATTTGCGCCGATTATCTTCGGCGCACAGATCGACATTACGATATTCCTGACTCACGTGGCGATCACCATCATCGTTGCATTACTGGCATCACTGCTGATAGCACAAACACTTGTGCCCATGCTGGCGGCGCGGGTCGCGGTGCCGCCGAGACCGAAGGCCGGCGCGTGGATATCGCGCCTGACGAAAAGATACGTTCGCAGTCTCGAGTGGATTCTCGACCATCGCTGGTGGACGGCACTCGGAATCGTCCTGGTCTGCGTGGTCGGCGTGCTGCCGCCAATAGTTGGCGCGGTCAAGTTCGATATGTTCCCGCAAGATGTCGGTCGGCGTTTGTTTATGCCTTACCATATCGAAGGCGAACACTCGCTGAAACATGTCGAGTCGACCGTCAATACGATCGAGGATTTTCTGTTTTCCCGGCAGGAAGAGTTCAACATCCGCTCGATCTACAGCTACTTCGACGAAGGGCGCGCGGAATCGACGATCCTGCTGACCGACAAGTCGGAAGCGACACTGTCGACCAAGGAAATCATTGAGCGCATCGAGAAAGACTTGCCTGAGATCGCCATTGGCAAGCCCAACTTCCAGTTTGACCAGCAGGGCGGCGGTGAAGGTTTTTCGATTCAGATCAGCGGTGATTCGACCGAAGTACTGAATCGGCTGGGCGCCGAAGTTGCGCGGGCCCTGGCAACGGTTGAGGGATTGAAAGATGTGCGTAGCGATGCCGAGACCGGTGACAAGGAAGTGCGCATCAGTATCGACAGGTCCCGGGCCGCAGCGGTTGGCCTGACGGCAGCGATAATCGCTCAGTCAGTCAGCATCGCGATGCGCGGCGAGAATCTGCGCGAATTCCGCGGCGAAAGCGGAGAAATTGCCGTTCGCCTCGCTTTTCGAGATAGCGACAAACAAAGCATAGAACAGCTCGCCGACCTGCCTCTGTATACAGCGGATGGCCGGCGCATCACCCTTGGCAGCGTAGCCTCGTTCCAGGTCAATTCCTCGCCCGACACGATTCGCCGCACGGACCGTCAGACCGCTGTCGTTCTTACGGCAAATCTCGAAGACGAGGTCTCGGCAAGCGACGTGCGGCCGCGCGTGAAGAGTCTGATGGACCAGATAGCGCTCCCGCCCGGTTACAGCTGGAAGGAGGGTCGTGGCTTCGAGCGCCAGGATGAGACCGCGAACATGATGGTCATGAATATCGTGCTGGGCGTTGCCTGTATTTTCCTGGTCATGGCCGCTTTGTTTGAGTCGATGCTGCTGCCGTTCTCGATCATCCTCGGCTCGATCGTATTCTCCATTTTTGGTGTATTCCTGTTTTTCGCCGCAACTGGTACGACGTTTTCATTCATGGCGATGATTGGCATCATGATTCTGATCGGGGTGGTGGTAAATAACGGCATCGTATTGGTCGATCACGTGAACAACCTGCGACAGGAAGGAATGCCGCGAGAGAAAGCTATCGTTATCGCCGGACGTGACCGGCTTCGGCCGATCCTCATGACCGTAGCCACGACTATCGTCGGGCTGACGCCGCTCGCGATGGGCACGACACAGGTGGGTGGCGACGGCCCGCCGTATTATCCGATGGCCAGGGCTATTATCGGTGGACTGGCATTCTCGACCATCGTTTCCCTGCTGGTCGTTCCGGCGCTGTATGTGTACTTCGACAGCCTTGCCGCCTGGGGCCGCAAGGTCATGCGCACGGCGCGCCGCGCGCATGAGCCCGGTCAAACCTCTGCCTCCGCCTAGTCTCTGCGGGCCAGCGTGCCGGCAAGCGCCATTAACAGGAACCAACTCAGTGAACCACCGCCGCCGGGGCTCACGACAACCTGCGTCGTGACAGTAACTGGTGCATCCCTGTTGCTGTCCTCGAGCGGAAGTATCGACAGCTCGGACGTGTCTTCCGGGCCGATGTCCGCCAGGAAAGTACTGTCGTACGCGTCGTACAGCTCGATCAGGATGTCATAGTTGCCTGTCGGGTATCCCGCCACGAGATCTGTCTCGACGATGTACTCATCGTCACCGGACGACCCGAATATCGTGAAATCGTCGGTCTCCGCATACTCGTTCCACGGGCCGTACTCGTAGCTCAGGTAAATGACGGCGTAAACGTCGGCAACGTCGTAGTAGGTATCGGCATCAAACAACAGATTTATGCCCGCATAGTAGCCGTCGCGATCCCTGTCCCTAAAAAGCTCGACATCGGCTGTGTAAAACCAGAAATCCGTATTCGGCGTGCGCGCATCGATATTCGACGACTTCTGTTGACCGGCTACCCGTGCCGTCTTGCTGCGATCGCCCGACACCTTGAGCGCGCCGTATTCGTCGCGTGACGGCTCCAATGTCGCTGCTGCGCCTCCCTGGCTGACAAGGCCCTGCGACGTTGTGCTGATGCGAGCATCTTCTTCCGCGGCCACCGCTGCGTAGCTCGTCGTCAATTGCAATGCCAGCGACAGAGCAAGAACTATACTGACTGTTCGTTTGAGGTAGTTCATATCCGTGTCCTTTGTTTGCTTACAGCTTCATTAGAAGCCTGAGATACTGAATCGACGCTGAACCTGTAGGCATCCTCATACGTCCGTGCGACCATGTTCAGCTCGCGTTCAATTAACAGGCGTGCCGTTCATCCATGATTCAGATTTCTCAAAAAAATCACGTCGGTAATGCAATCGCGTGGTTATTGCTGGGTGTTGCTGGCGGGCTTTTTCTGGATCTCTGCGCAAAGGAAATACTGCGCACTTATTCCTTGCTGCAGTTCGTTCTTATCCGCAGCCTTATAGCGCTTGCTATTCTGCTCGCCATCGCCCCCCGGATCGGCGGGCTGCGTTCGCTGCGCACAGACAAGAAGGCGTGGCACCTCCTGCGGATCGTTTTCGGGATGGGTGCGATGTTCGGTTTCTTTTACGGCCTGTCGGTCATGCCGCTTGTCGACGCCCTGACGCTTGGCTACACCGCACCGCTGATGATGACCGCGCTATCGGCCGTCTTCCTGGGCGATCGCGTTGGCTGGCGGCGCTGGGGGGCCGTAACGGTAGGTTTTATCGGGGTGCTCATCATGCTGCGGCCCGGCAAAGGTGAAATCTCGTTCGCGGCCATAGCTATTTTGATTGCCGCGTTTTGCTATGCCTGTCAGGCCATCACGGCACGCAAGCTGACTGCGACCGAATCCACCCTGTCGCTATCCTTCTACGTCATCGTCGGCCCGATGGTTGTCTCGATGGGCCTCATTGACGGCGAGACCTGGCTGGATCCCGATATGGCTGGCTGGATTTTGTATCTCGGTGCAGGAGTCTGCTCGGTGCTGGCGTGGGTTGGGCTGGTCAATGGCTACCGTGCTGCGTCGCCGGCTTTGCTTGCGCCGTTCGAGTATCTCGCGTTGGTTGGCGGCGCTATCGCAGGGTACCTGATTTGGGACGAAGTGCCGGACGTCTGGGTCGTACTTGGTGCGCTGATCATCGTGGCCTCGGGGCTGTTTGTGGTTTACCGCGATGTCGCGATCAGCAGGCAAGACTGATTCACACTACAACGCAAAAACGAAAAAGGCGGGCTACTGCCCGCCTCTCATGATCATGATCGATTCGCTGATTCTCAGTTGACGTCACCAGCGTGCAGACCGGCAACCTGCCACGATTTGACGTGCAGTGCCCTGACGACATTATCGAAAAAGTCCTGCTCAAGCACGCTGACACTCTCGTCGGCCCGGAACACATCGGCCAGTGCCTGTACGACCTCGGCGCGATGAGCCTCGGTCATTTTCTTGTACACGCTATTAAGATACTTGACCAACGTTGCTTCCGCATACAGTTCGGCCCGCGCCGCGACGCGGATGTCGGCCGCGCTGAAGTTTTCTCCCGTGTGAGTCTTGAGAATCTTGCGGATAAGGTCGACTTCGGATTGCTGAATGCTCACATCGGCATTGGCCGCTCTTGCGAGCGTCATGAGCAGCACTTCCTTGAATAAGTCACCCTCCTTGTCTGCACTGACTTCAGAGCCGCTGAAGATATTCAATACATTCTTGAGATCTGCGATCGCCATTTTTAATTCTCACTCATTAGTTTTGTTATGCGGCTGCGGTTCCCGCAACGCAGGCAAGCTCTAAAGTATACACGGCATTTTCACCTGGCCGCGCTTGGCCGATAATAATAACCCACAAATTGCGACAATTTGAAGGCGTTTATAAAACAAATTTTTTCCTTGGAATTTATCGGCTTACAAGAGATACTGACATTGGGCTAACAACTGAAAGGAGGTGATCCATGTCTAGTGGGATAACAAGGGTATCTAGAGATGCGGTGGGTCTGGTAACGATCAAGAAGTTCCTCGGCAGACGTCACTAACCCTCCTTTCCAGATACGAGATCTCACGGAAAGCCGCAGCAATGCGGCTTTCTTTGTTTTGCAGGGCGGTCAGTAGCCCATTCTACTTTCCGCCTCCGGCAAGCGCTGAGGGTGGATCAATCCGCAGTCGCGATGCGCCGGCGAATCACAGCATCGTAGACACGCGAGACGTCACAAGCGAGCACGCCACCAAGCAATTCAGCGTGCTTCTGGTAGCCGCCACCGTTCGCATAGTGATCGTAGTCCTTGCCCATATCGGTGTGATTGTCATAAGCATTGACGAGCTTGAAATCGAAGTCGACATCGTCAACGCCGTATGCCGGAAACAAAATCCACGCACCGTTGCGATAACCATTCTCGATAGAATATTCGGTCCAGGCATCCATCGCCGTGAACACATCTTCCATCGTCTTGCCATCCACGGCCGAGCAATTCGCGAAAGTCAGGACAACGTTGTCCGGTGCCACCTGGCTTGGAGATTCCTTGATCTGCATCGTCGCGAAGTTGCTGTGACTGTCGCAGTCCAGGACCTTTGCAAATGCGGCCGCCTGTTTAGCCCCGTCCGTCATCCAGGCATCCGCACCGGCGCCAAGTTCTTCGCCCGTAGGCGCGGCCCCCAGCCAACCGACGTCAAATGTCTCTCCGCCAAAGTAATGCGGCGTGAGCGTCATGGCAAAGTAGTTCCCGGCACCCTGCTGGTCCATGTAGACGTTCCAGCCGGCGATGACTTTATCGAGGTCCGCGGGACCTTGTCCCTTATTATATTGGCAGGTGTAGGTTTCAACCGGATAGATGACAGGCTCCGCGCTGGTCTCCTCTGCCCATGTTGTTGCAAATGCGAACGCAACCGTCAGCACCGCAGATATTTTTACGATAAAAGCGTTTCTCATGTTGTTATCTCCTTCAGGAGTCCCTTGAATTTCGGCCCTGGCCGTATGCCTGCAGAGTATAGATCAGAAATCCGGAGCAGTCGGATACCGACATCAGGCTGCGACGATGCCCGCGAGCGCGATCAGCAGCTCATCAACCTCCTCGTGGCTGTTGTAATGTACCGGTCCTATGCGAACCGCACCGCCCGTCTCGTATATGCCCAGGGTCTTCGCGACTTCCACGGCGTAGTTGTGGCCGCTCCAGACGAAAATATTCTGCCGCGCTAGGGACTCGGCGATCGCGGCGGACGCGACGGAATCATGGGTAAAGGAGACAGTGGGGACACGGCGCTGCATTGCATCAGCTGCCGTGATTCCCTGCACGGTGACACCGCTAATCTGCATGAGACCGTCGATAAGACGCTCCGCCAGCGACCTTTCGTAGTCAAACAGAAAGTCCATCGCCGCATGAATTGCCTGGCGTCGACCTGAAAACCGCGACCATCGATCCGCATAATCCCGTGCCATCGTGTTACCGATCCACGCGAAATAGTCGACGATCGCCGCGACTCCCGCTATGCCCTCATGGCTCTGGGTACCGGTCTCAAAACATCCCGGTATTGCTTCGGGCGCCGGCCTTACCTTGTATGGCTCGAGCTGCTCCAGTAGTTCTCTTCGACCCCAGAGGATGCCCTGGTGCGGTCCGAAGAACTTGTAAGCGGAGCAAACCAGGAAATCACAGCCGATTTCCTGAACATCGGTAGCAACATGGGGCACAGACTGCACGGCATCGATGTAGGTCACCGCCCCGGCCGCGCGCGCTTTGGCACAAATCCCAGCAACGTCGTTGATGGTGCCGGTCAGGTTGCTGGCTCCACCAACACACAGGAGTCGTGTCCTGTCGGTCAGTAGTGCATCAAGAACATCAAGATCGAATTCGAAGGTCTCTTTGTTGAACGGCAGCCACTTCACTTTCAGGCCCATGTCGCGAGCCATCAGAACCCACGGCCATACGTTGGCGTCATGGTCCATCTGCGACAAAATGATCTCATCGTCGCGACCGAACATGCGGCCGATAGACCGTGACAGGTGAAGCGTAATCGTCGTCATGTTCTGACCGAAAACGATTTCTTCCGGCGATGGTGCATTCAAAAAGTCAGCCATCGCAACGCGCGCCGACTCGACTACCTGATCCGCATCGGTCGACGATACGAAGTAGCCACCAATGTTCGCGTTCTTTTTCAGCAAACAGTCCGACACGGCGTCGGCCACGGTTGCGGTTACCTGCGTGCCGGCAGGGTTATCAAAGTAAATACGTCGGACACCGTTGTCCGACATCGAGAGCGCAGGAAACTGCGACCTCACCGATTCGAGATCGAATTGCATGAGTTAGTCCTGTGGCTTTCCGCCCCATTTGTCGCGATGTGCATCTTCGGCGCGCTGCCTGACCTTCGCGTGCCTGCGCGTCAGCAGCAGAGAATTTGGATCACATACGTCGGGCCGGATAATTCCCAGGTCACTGGCAGCATCGAACAGGCTTGGATACCAGCGCTCCCAGTTGGGCAGCAAGGCTTCGACTTTGTCGCGAAGAGTCATTGCCAGAATGTAACCGAGCAACTGTTCTTTGACAAACGAAATGCTAGTCGTCGAGCGCTCGCAAGCCGAGGAGACAGGCGGCCAGCAGCATCCCGCCAAGAACGATCATCGGCACCTGCGGGACCAGCGAAGTCGTCGCCGTAACGAGCTCCTCTGGGAGCAGCGATGACAGGCGGACTGCCGCCGTCACGACTTCGGCCAGCGGCTTGACGGCGATCGCTCCGCCAATTACTGCTGCAACCGGCAGCGCCAGGCGGCGGAGCCAGACTCTACGACGGATTTTCCGCACAATCCTCGTACTGAAGCCATCGTCAGCAATCGGTGCCGAGTCAAACATCGATTCCAGCAAGCGGTCCTCTGCGTCTTTGATTCTCTCAGCCATATTGATGATCTTTGATGTCAAAACTCGTCCTGATCTTCTGTTTACCACGAAAAATTACCGATTTCACCGTACCGACCGGCATCGAAGTCGCATCGCTGATTTCACGATGCGACAGCCCACATGCGTAGGACATAACCATGATCGCGCGCTCTTCCTCGTCAAGTACCGCTAGCAGTTTATCCAGATCCGTCACTTCGTCCGGCTGGACGCTGTAGTTTTGCCCTTCTGTTTCCATCTTATGCCCGAGCTGGTCGAGTATTTCCGCATAGCGTTTCGATTTTCGCTTCGACTGCAAAAAAGTCGTATAAGCGACTTTCAGCAACCAGCCTATGAACGACCCACGGCCCGAAAACGTCTGTAACTTATTCCAGGCATGCATGAAACAATCCTGCGACAGGTCATCCGCTGTTGCGATGTCACCAGTCAGCTTGCGCAGGAAATTACGCACCTGCGACTGGTGACGCCGCACCAGCTCTCCGTAGGCAGCAGTATCCTGTGCGGACACCGCTCTTGCGACGAGCTGGCTATCTTCAGCATTTTTCAACGGAAACCGTCCGCTTATTGGTCACGTTCCGTGAATCCATACAGGATCATGTACGCAATACCGATGGCAAACGGGAATGCTGCGCCTGCCAGGGTGCCGCGCAACGCGTCACCGCTTTCATCCGGAATGGCGAAGCCGCATAACGCCAGGCCGACAGCGACTGCCATCCAGATTACGCCGAGACGCAGATCCTTGTCTTTGCTTGCCTTCGGATGACCCAGCCGGTCAATGATTTCTGGCGTTAGTTCATGCCCCTTATCGAGCGCGATACGAAATGTTTCCTGCATTTCGCGGCGCGCACGATAACGAAACCAGAACAACGCGATGAATACCACGGCCAGTGACAGAAACATCACGATGGGAATCAGTTCTTCATTCACTTTGAATACTCCGGATTTGGACTATGGGAATTGCTTTCACCCGGTAGATGCACGCCGTCGTCACATTGGATGCAAGAAAATAAGCGTCTGTTTTTATTAACATAATTATAGCAGCCAAAATCCATTTGAACCTGAATGCCCACATCTGGCGTTAGTACCGGGCATGACGATCAAAAACCACATCAAGGATCCGCGCTATTACCAGATCGCGGTACTGGCCTCGCTGGTCTGCTTCGGCGTCGTCGCCCTGGACTTTGGTATTCACTGGCAGAACGCGGTCACCATCATCTCGACTGCGCTCGCCATGCAGTTTCTTGGCACCCTGTATGCAAAGCTGCCGCGCTTCGATCCCCTGAGCCCGCTAATCACGTCGCTTTCATTGACACTGCTGTTGCGTACCGACGAGGTCGCACTCGCGGCTGCTGCCGCGGCCCTTGCGATCGGCAGCAAATTCCTGATTCGCTTTCACGGCAAACACGTGTTCAACCCGGCCAACATGGCGCTCGTAACACTCATGCTGGCAAGCGACCAGGCCTGGGTCTCTTCAGGGCAATGGGGCAGTGCGGCCATCGGCGCATTCGCACTCGCCTGCCTCGGCTTCCTGGTATTGACGCGCGCCCGGCGTGCCGAGACGACGATCGCGTTCCTGCTGATCTATGCGAGCCTGCTGTTTGGCCGGGCCGTATGGCTCGGCGACCCCCTCGCTATTCCGATGCATCAGATACAAAACGGCGCGCTGCTGATCTTCGCCTTCTTCATGATCTCCGATCCGAAGACGACCCCGAACTCGGCGGCCGGCCGGGTGCTGTTTGCGGCCGTTGTCGCCATCATCGCTTTCACGATTCAGTTCATTTACTACGAGCCGAACGGTCCGATTCTCGCGCTGATCATCTCGGCGCCTGCCGTGCCGCTCATCGACATGATCATGCAGGGCCGGATCTACCAATGGGCACGTCCCGCCGCTCGTTCAGAAAATCCACTTAAAGGAGTTTAATGATGAAAATCCTGATATCAGCGATCGCAGCCGTGCTAACGATCGTGGTTACAACATCGGCACAGGCTTTCTGCGGTTTTTATGTCGCGCGCGCCGACACGAGCCTGTTCAATCGCGCCTCTCAGGTCGTACTGGTTCGCGATGACAACCGGACCGTCATCACGATGGCGAACGACTTCGAGGGCGAGGTCGCGGATTTCGCTGTCGTTGTGCCGGTTCCGACGATGATTGAACGCGAACAGATCAATGTCGGTGATCGCGCCATTGTGCAACACCTCGATGCCTATACGGCACCGCGGCTTGTCGAGTACCACGACCCGGACCCCTGCCTGCGATACGATCGCATGGAAATGTCGCAGGACGGCGCGGCTTTTCCCAAGGCCAGCCCGGAAATGAAACGCGCCGCTCGTTCACAGGGCGTCACAATCGAGGCCAGCTACACGGTTGGCGAATACGACATCCTGATTCTGTCCGCATCACAAAGTGACGGCCTCATCCGCTGGCTGAACGATAACGGCTACCGCATCCCTCGCGGCGCAAAGCGTGTCGTGGACAGCTACCTGAAGCAGGATATGCGTTTTTTCGTTGCCAGGGTCAACCTCGAGGAGCAGTCGAAACTCGGTTACCAGTACCTGCGCCCACTGCAGGTTGCTTATGAGAGCAACAAATTCATGTTACCTATCCGGCTTGGCACCTTGAATGCCAGGGGCAAGCAGGAGCTCTACGTCTACGCGTTAACGCGGACCGGGCGCGTGGAGACGACGAACTACCGAACGGTAAAACTTCCGACCAACACCGAAGTTCCCGAGTTTGTGCAGGGCGAGTTCGCCGACTTCTACCGTGCAATGTTCGACAAGCAGACGCGAGCGGAAAACGAGCGCGCTGTATTCCTCGAATACGCCTGGGACATGGCGTGGTGTGACCCCTGTGCTGCGGACCCGCTAAGTGCCAAGGAGCTGCGTCAACTCGGCGTTTTCTGGGTAGGCGGTGACAACAGCCGTACAGGCAAGGTCGCGCCGTCACCCGCGCAAAACGTCTTCGTCACGCGACTGCACGTTCGCTATGACCGCGAGCATTTTCCGGAAGACCTGGTCTTCCAGGAGACTGGAGACCGGCAGAACTACCAGGGCCGATACGTTATCCGTCACCCCTGGAAAGGCGAGACCAGCTGCGACACGACGCAATACCAGGCCAGCGTACGTGATCGCCAGGAACGCGAGGCACAACAACTGGCAAATCTGACGGGTTGGGATATCGGCGACATCCGCGCAAAAATCAAGTTCGCCGGTGGCGAGCGCCCTTTGCCCGAGAAGGAGCCCTGGTGGAAACGACTGTGGGGCTAGCGGAAGCTGTCCTGCAGTCTCGCCAGTTCGTCTTTTCCCGGATTCAGTTCGTCGAGCGGCAGCTTCGATAACGGTGTGTCTACGTTGCCCATGAGCTCGTGCATCTCGGCGCGAGCCTCATTGACATAGAGCAGGCCCGTCGTGATCTCGCCCGCATTGAATCGTTCACGAAGATATTTGAACGCGGAGGCCCGGCTGGTCGGATCGTAGGTTTCTTCCACCTTGCGCAGGATAATGGTATCGCCGCCATGCAGGTAGATGGTCATCGCATCGCCTTCGGCATAAGAGGCTTTGATTTCTTTGGACGGGTGGATGTAGTCGACGTTGACGACGTGATTGTAATGCTGTCTCGTGTGGGCGTAGCTCTTGGTTGATCCCTCATGGTCATTAAACGTGACGCAGGGACTGATAATGTCAACGAGTGAGAATCCACTGTGCAGAAGTGCGCCTTTTATCAGGGGCACCAGCTGTTCCTTGTCGCCCGAAAAACTGCGCGCAATGTAGGTGGCGCCGAGACTCAATGCTGTGCTGACCGGATCGATAGGCTCCTGCTGGTTAGGCAGACCTTTCTTTGGCTTGGTGCCGATATCGGCGGACGCCGAAAACTGGCCCTTGGTCAATCCGTAGACGCCGTTGTTTTCAATGATGTAGCACATGTTCAGGTTGCGACGGATTGCGTGGACGAACTGACCAACGCCAATTGACAACGAGTCGCCGTCACCCGATACGCCGATGTACATCAGGTCACGATTCGCCGCGTTTGCCCCGGTGGTAACAGACGGCATGCGTCCATGAACTGAATTGAAGCCGTGTGCCTGGTGGACAAAGTAAGCCGGGGTTTTTGACGAGCAGCCGATGCCGCTCATTTTCGCCAGCATATGCGGTTCGATATCGAGCTCAAAAACAGCCTGGATGATCGCGGCTGTCACCGAATCGTGACCGCAGCCCGCACACAGGGTCGATACGGAACCCTCGTAGTCCCGCGACGTCAGCCCCAGGGCGTTTTTCGGCGAACCCGGATGAGTGATTTTTGGTTTCGCTATGTAGCTCATCGTTGTTACTCCCGGGTCAGGCAGCGCGCCCTTTGGCGATTTCCTCAAGGACCCTGTCGACAACAAAGCCCGCGTTTATCGGCATGCCGTCGTAGTGCAATAACGACACCAGCTTGTTTTGGTCCGCTTCAATATCATTGATCAGCAGG
>Ga0316201_10002911_pt1 | contig 12415 bp, 14 predicted proteins | sample CS6wburrow_MG_FD_204516 | JGI IMG/M metagenome (GOLD analysis project Ga0316201, IMG submission 204516) | Coastal sediment microbial communities from Delaware Bay, Delaware, United States - CS-6 worm burrow | ecosystem: Environmental > Aquatic > Marine > Coastal > Sediment | place: USA... | reverse complement strand
TGGATGGTGTCCTGGCCAGCCGTTATGAGATGCATGACATGCAGTATATTCCGGGGGATCCGCGTCAGTATCAGAAGGAGTTGCTGAGCAGCATACCGGTGCAGGCCGGGCCGGTGGGCCTGGCGGTAAACGACTCTCTCGAGCAGATTCATATCTTGAATCACCTGGGTCAATCGGTCACCGTGCTGAACTATGAACTGCAGCCCTACCAGCAGCAACGGCAGATCCTGCAGCAGTATCGCGCCGATGTGATTGCCGCTTTCTATCAACTGTTGTCCGGGTTGTTGCAGTACCTCAAGGACTGCTTCTGCAACCATTTGCTGATTCAATGCCCCGAGTGCGATCCGGAGGAGGACAAGGTCTATCTCGGTTGCCTCAGCCTGCGCAATGGGGAGGTCTACAATATTTGCAATTTCACCAAACGAAAGTATGTAAAGACCTTCACCTCATTTTCATACTGGCTCTCGCTGATTCCGATCGGGCCGCTGGTCTCCTGGGCTATAGAAAGGCTCTGCTGTCTGGTGCTGCCGAACCTCTTTCAGAGAAAGGAGAATCAAACATTTGCCATCAGTCCGCAACAGCTGGGAACCGTCAGTGCGGTGATGAATACCGATCACAGCAACATGCTGCAGGCGGTATCCCTGGCCGGCAAGGATGTCACGCAAAAGGGCTTGAACGCGCTGGTCAGCGCTGGCTACAAGGACAACAGCAGTTATCAGGATCTGGTTGGGACCGAGTATCACTACAAACCCGGGGTTATCCAGCGGGCACAACCCAAGCTTGAAACCAATCAGGAGATACTGGAAAAGGTCGACGGCATCGAGCTGGAACGCGCCAGGACCAAAGCTGAAGTGAGCGGACTGCAGCGGGAAGTCAGCCTGCTGAGAGAGGAGAAGGAGGCGGCGGAAACACGCTTCCAGGCGCTCGAGGCCGATTACAACAATGTGCTGGTAAAGCGGGTCGATGCGGTCGAGGCGGATAAACAACAGGCCGAACTAGAGGTCACTGCTCTGAAGTCTGAGATCGCGCAGCTCAAACAGGAACGCAGCGCCTCGGAGCAGCGCTTTGCGGCACTCGAAACAAATATCGTTGAACTCAACAAACTGCGCACCAGTGTCGCGCCTATCGTCAATGCGGCACAGCCTGTCTCGAGCATCGAGGGCATAACGGCGGCAAATGCCCGGATACTGGAGACCAATAAGATCACCACGGTCAAGCAACTGGCGGAGTCCGATGTCGATCTGCTGATGGAACTGGGCATCAAAAAGGCCACGGCAACCAGCCTGATCAAGAAGGCGAATGACAAGCTGGTGATTAGGGAGCGTTAGTGTGGGCGTAGTTTACAGTTGTCAGTTAACAGTTTGCAGTTAACAGTTAACAGTTTGCAGTTTGCAGTTTGCAGTTAACAGTTTGCAGTTTGCAGTTTGCAGTTAGCAGTTTGCAGTTAACAGTTGTCAGGGAGGGGTGAGGGGGATAGTGCACAGGTGCGTGGCATGGCATGAAATTCATCACACTGCTTTAGATTAAGGTCTCTTGTAGCCAGCCTCCTTCTGACTGCGTATTGCGAGCACAAAAACGGTGTCGATTTCGGCAACATGACGATACAAAGCGACATAGCCCCGGGATTGACGTCCAATGATCAGTTCTCTTATACCCGATCGCAGCGAACGGCCAATTAACGGATTGTATTCCAACACAGAGATTCCCTGAACGATCTCCTCAATTCGAGAGGGTGCGTCAGGAACTTCGTGCTGATACAGATGCTCAAGTATGCAGTCGAAATCTTCGGCAGTCTCGGGCGCAAGCTCTATACGTGACATTTGGCCGGTTGCTCAGCGGGCCAGCTTTCTGGGTCTTGGCCGAGGCGTTTTCCTGTCTGCGAGTCGATTCTCAAGGTAACTTCGCATCTCGCTCCATGGAATGGTCATCCCCGAGCTGGCAATCTCTGCGTAACGTTGCTCTGCGGTAGCGTGAAAGTTGTTGCGACGCTCCTCATCATCCACTCTCTCAGCAATAGCTTCAAGGATGAAGGCATGAGAGGTAGTGCCTGCACGTTTCGCCGCGTGCGCGATACGCTCCTTCATTCTGTCCGGTAAGCGGATGGTAGTGGTAGACATGATTCACCCTTTTGCAATGAATATAGGAGAATAGTGTAGCACAATAGTGCTACACTATGTCACTGCCGAGGGTACAGCGCAGGCCCGTTTCGCGTTACTATCCCGACGCTGAACTTTTCTTCAATCCCAATACAGAGAGCCTGCTATGTCGGAGATGGAACAAATCGAGATTGCCCGCTACCGCAAGGAGATCAATCAGGATCTGCTGCACATGATTGGGAAATACAGCCGTATTATGGGCTGGGAAGTCCCGGAGCTGGACGAGCAGGTTGCACGCACAATGATTCTGCAGGTGATAAAGGAGTCCCTGGCGGAGACGGAGGCTGAAAAGAGTATTTGATGCGCAACCATATTGTAATAATTCTTGTTGTATTGGCAGCGCTGTTGGCGGGATGCCAAAGGGTCCACCATATCAATGATCCGTTGCTTTCAAAAAAGAGTGTTACACCGGGTTCGACTTTCGCTGTGGTTAAGCCTTTTCTGATACCTTCCGGCGATAGCAGCGTCTATTTTCAGGACACACAACTCTACCCGCAGGGTGAGATTCAGCCGGATTTCCCTATTGCCAGTTCCTGACCGGCAGCGCAACTGCAGATGGTGAAGTGATCAAGGAGCAGACGCTCACGGTTGTCAACGTTGAATACGACGAGAAGCGTACCGGTGCCAGGGGCATGGTTGGCTCTTCGACAGAGTTCCATCTGCAATCGGCATCTTCCAAAAAAACCTATCGCATGAACTGCCTGCTGCCGGTTCCGTCAAAATCTGCAGATTTTATCTCCCCTGTCGAGATAGAGGGCGCGCTTAGAGGTTATATGGAATTAAAGGTGGCTCCCTAGCTTGAATTACAGGAGAAGCAAATTCGCCACCCACAGGAACCGGATAGTTTTGCTCATCTAAGGAACGAAACTCTCTGTTATCATGAGATATTCATGCTATTCTTTAGTTGAAATTTCTATTCCGTGAATGGAGTACAGGTAACCATGATCAAATTGAAACAGGTGTTTCTGGCGGCAGTTTTATCCGCTGGTTTGAGTTTTCAAGCCGCCGCACAGAGTTACGGTGCTGGAGGTGTCGATTACGGCGAAGAGCCCAGTGCAGGCGTGATGATGGTGGATGGGCTGTTAGTTAGGCCGTTAACACTTGGATTTGCGGCGATCGGGCTCATTGGGTGGGTGGTGACCCTACCTTTTTCTATCCCCGGGGGTAACGCCGGCGAGATGGGCGAAGCCTGGGTTTCGGCACCGGTCAAGTATGCGTTCATGCGCCCCCTGGGCGAGATGGAAGAGAACACGCCTCCTCGTTATGAGACAGATGAGTCCAAGTAATATGATGAATAACCTTGCATTCGATTATACGATCAACGATGCGGTAACGATCTCACCGCTAGCGGAGGAGAAGCTGCTGGAAATTGTAAGCAGTGAATCCGATATCGAAGGCATCCGCATTTATGTTTCCGGCGGTGGCTGCAACGGAATGACCTACGGTATGACCCTGGTGGAATCAGCGACCGAATTCGATTGCAATTGGGAACGCAACGGCCTGAAGTTGTATGTCGATGCGGTGGCCCTCAATTTTCTTGAAGGGATGGAAATAGACTACGTGACGCAGGGTTTGAACAGTAGTTTTGTGTTCAAAAATGTCTTTTCATCGACCGGCGGGTCGGGTGCCTGCGGCAGCTGTGGTGCCGCCGGGGGCGGCTGCGCCTGATAGGTTCAGATAGCAGGTCGCATCTCCTTTGCGCCCACGATTACTGCTCGTCGCTCCCTCCCGGAGTTATCGTGTCGGCGCCTATCTCGCCGCCGCGCGGGCGTTGCAGATTGACCTGGTGGTCGCCTCGCCCGGGAAGCACTCCCTGGTTCGCGAGCTGGCGGAGGGTCTCCACATCGACCTTGCCGAGCCCGACGACTCCCTGCAGACAATCTCCCTTGCCGCGCAATCCGCACCCTTCGACGGCATCGTAGCTACCGACGATTCGGTGGTGGAGTTGGCGGCCCGGGCCGCTGCAATGCTGAGCCTGAGGTTCAACAGCGTTCGCTCAGCACGGCTTACCTGCCGCAAGGATCTGGCGAGAAGTCACCTGCAAAGCGCCGCTATCCCGGTGCCGCAGCATCGGCTGATCTCCCTGCAGCAGGAACTGACAGCGCAGATGCATGGTTTCTCTTTTCCCTGTGTGCTCAAACCACTCAATCTATCCGCCAGCAAGGGGGTTATTCGAGCGGACGATCTGCCCGGGTTCATCGCTGCCTGCGAGCGCATCCGGCCGCTTGTCGCCGATCAGACGGATCCCTTCCTGGCGAGCCATCTTCTGGTGGAGGCTTACATTGACGGTTTCGAAGTGGCTTTGGAGGGATTCCTCAGCGCGGGCCGGCTCAGCGTGCTGGCGCTGTTTGACAAACCCGACCCGCTGGTTGGACCGTTTTTTGAAGAGACTTACTACATAACACCTTCGCGACTCGATCCGGAGACTCAACGTCGCATCCAGCGGCGCGTTGCCGCTGCCTGCAGTGCATTTGGCTTGACGGAGGGTCCGGTGCACGCCGAGCTGAGGGTAACGACAGAAGAGGCATGGATACTGGAAGTTGCGGGACGAACGATAGGGGGAGAGTGCGGGCACATCTTCGATCTGCTATTGGATCAGGCGTTCGAGGGATTGACTATTGCCAATGCGGTCGGGCTGCCACTGCCTGAAATGCAGGCAACCGGGGCAGCCGGCGTGCTGATGATACCCATACCCAGGTCAGGCATGCTCAAGCAGTGCGACGGCATCGAACAGGCACGCGCGGTTCTCTGGATCGAGGAGGTTAGAATAAACGCGCCGATTGGCCATGAGCTGGTCGCTCTGCCGGAAGGCTCCAGCTACCTGGGATTCGTTTACAGCAGAGCAGAGACGCCGCAGCAGGCGGAAGCGGCGCTGCGGGAGGCGCATCGAAAACTCAGCTTCAGGATCGATCCTGTCTGGCACATCGGCTGAGTACTCCATCAAGGTAATAATTTAGGCTGCAGCCTAATTTATTACCTTGATGGAGTACTAAAAGCGCTATTTCTTGCTGCCGCCTGCGGCACGATAGCCCGAGGGTAGTTGACCCATATCGCCTTCTCCGAACAGGAACCCCAGCATATGCCGCTCGATCAGGCGGATGTTCTCGGGGTCGGCGGTACTGAGGCCGTTCTCATTGATGATCGTGGTGAGGCGTTCGAGCCATTGACTCCAGCCCTCTTTGGATACCTGCTGGTAAATACGTTCACCCAGCTCTCCCGGATGGGGTGGTTTGTCCAATCCCTCCGCCTCACGCTTCAATACAACACAGCTGACCATTCGCGGCATAATGCACTTCTCATCACTAATTTCCAGACCCCAAGTATACCCGACAGCAGTGACTTTTTGTGGGTTTGCATCTCATTCCCCGGCACTGCTCACTCGAACTTGCGCAGCAGCACGCCTTCGCTCCCGCAACAGCTTGCGGTGCATTTTTTAACCTGGCGCAGATCGGCCACCTGATTCGCCAGGTAGCTCTCGATCGGCAGATTCTCCTCGGCGCAGTCACAACCCTTGTCGGGGTAGACGTAGGCGTTTTTCAGTCCGGCCCGTTGTGCCTGCTCATAGGCTGACCAAAGCGTTTCAACCGGGGTTTCCGGAACTGTGCTGAGCTGGTAGGCAGGAAAGAATTTTGTGATATGCCAGGGACTGTTCTCGCCCAGGTTTTCCCGCACCCAGCAGGCTATTCGATACAACTCATCCGGCGTATCGTTTTTTCCAGGAATCACGTTGGTGCGGGTCTCTACATGGACGCCCAGTTGCTGCGCTTTGAGAATCGCCGCAAGAATCTGATCGACCGTCGCAGTCGGGCAAATTGCCTGGTAAAAGTCGTTACTCAGGCTCTTGATATCGGAACAGAGCGCGTCGATATGCGGGGCCACCAGTTGCAGCGCCTGTTCGCTAATGAAGCTGTTGGAGACATAGACGGTATAGAGCCCCGCCTGATGTGCCTGCTCACACACGTCGATGACGTATTCCAGCCAGACTGCTGGCTCCGAGTAGGTGAATGCTATGCCCTGGACGCCGTGACGCAGCGCTACCGCAACCAACTCCTCCGGCGTTACGTAGGCTGCGGTTGATTCTCCTCTGGCCAGATCGTCCAGCGCGCTGACTCCCCAGGAGATCTCCAGGTTGTGACAGCCGCCGCAACGAAAACTGCAGCCATAACTGCCGACGGAGAGCACCTGGGTGCCGGGGCGGAAATGACGTATCGGCTTCTCTCCGATCGGGTTGACATCAATCGCCGAAAGAATGCCGTAAGAGAGATTGTAGAGTGTGCCGTTGCGGTTGACATGCGCCTGGCAGAATCCGCGCTGACCATGTGAGAGCTTGCAGCGCCAGGGGCACAGATGGCAGCGTGTGGTGCCGTTGGCCAGATTTTCCTGGAGAGCGGTCCTCACCAGTTGGTAGTGTGCCGGTGCTTTGCTTTGGGGCATTACTCATCAACCCTATGATGCTAAAACTACTTTTACACAGCCATCATAGCAGTTGAAGCGCAAATAATTCCCTTCCATCGCGTACGCCTTATCGGGCATGCGCTCGGATGAACTGTCCGCCAGGGAGTCGATTGAAAAGCGGCGAGCCCCAATCCTGAGCTGGTAAGGCTGCCCGCGTTGCCTGGTGCCCTGGATGAAATTCGAGATTCGGCGCACTGGCCATTCGGTGCTGACGTGGAAATCCTGCTGTGTCGGCCAACCCTGGTAACTGGCGAGCTGATCGTTCTGTGGACGCGCCACCAGGCGGCCCTGTTGCAGTTGCCCTAATGCATTGTCAATCAGAGCCGACCCACGCATGGCACACAATCGGTTCAATTCAGCCTCGCTGATACCGTCCGCAATAGCCAGCCGCTCCTGGCAGATGATATCGCCTGCATCCAGACGGCTTTCCACGCGGTGCAGGGTGACTCCGGTATGCGTTTCCCCATGCCATAGCTGCCAGAAAAGGGGGTCCGGGCCGCGGTATTTCGGCAGCAGTGAGGGGTGCAGGTTGAAACAGCCGAAGCTGGGCAGTAACCGCAGGTCGTCCTGCAGACGATGGGGGTAGCAGGAGACTATGCCCAGATCCGGAGTATGGGAGTGCAACTGGTCTGGTGTGACGCCAGGCTCAAGGATCTCTATCGGGATGCCCCTCTCCATTGCGATATCGAGAATGGATTGGGTGGTACCCGCATTGATCGCCGGTATGAATCTCCTGCGCGATGTGGGCGTGTTTCCCAACCCGAGCGTGGACCCGGCAACGGCGACTGCGCTCACTGTATGAGCGCTTTGCAGCAGCCCGTTGAGCGTAATCAGGGACTGCTTGCCAAGCGAGCCGATAAACAGAATATTCAACGCAGTCAGTGTCACGCCTGTCGGGCTGGCCCGGTCAGGCGTCAGCTTGTGCCGTCAACAGTCGGCATCCTGGTTTGAATACCGACAAAATGTGAAATTTTGCCCTGCAGCGCGTCGAACGCTTCCGCGTCGCGGAAAAAGCTTGAGGCGCCGATGCAGACAATCGGAAAATATCCGTCTCGTGCGAAATTCGGATCGCTCCCGGCCGCATTTTTCGCGGCACCCGATGCGCTTGCACTTACGCGCTTTTTATCCGGTTCTTTGGCGCTCTTCCGGAAACCTGCTTTGTCTTATGAGAACGCTTCTTATTTGCCATCACTGATCCTTTTTTTTATAACAGGATAATACAGGCCACCGCAACAGCATCGCCCCACTCAGCGTGCAGCCTCTTTTCAGCCTGCCAGCGGAGGGTGCTCGGTTGTTTACCTTCTTTTTTCATAGACTTCTCAGATCCAGAGACGTGCGTATAATGCAAGCTCCCGCGAGTTTGGCACGGACGAGCCAAATTCAGAGGTTCTCTCTCTGTCGAGATATGAGCTACCAATAAATTATACAGGGCAAACAATCTATGCGACCAGACAAATCGATCTCCCGCAAACTGCTGGCCAAAGACCTGATGGAAGTGCTAATCCGCGTTGGCATTATCGCCTTCGTGGTGGTCATGTGCGTTCAGGTATTCGCCCCTTTTATGGGCTTGATGATCTGGGCGCTGATTCTTGCGGTCGCGCTCTATCCGCTGCATAAAATGCTGGTAAAAAAGCTCAGTGGCCGACAGGGCCGCGCCGCGACCTTGCTGGTGCTGGCCGGCCTGCTGATTATCGGTGTACCGACCGTGATGCTCGGCAGCTCCTTCGCCGAGCGTCTGCACGGGGTATACACGGACTTCAATAACCACGCCATTAGCATCGACCAGCCTGCCCCGGAGGTCGCTGAGTGGCCGCTGGTCGGCAAGAGAGTCTACAAAGCCTGGAGCGCGGCCGCGAATAATTTGCCGGCATCCCTGAAGGAAATTGAACCGCAATTGAAAGATGCCTCAAAAAAGATTCTGTCGGCAGCACTCAGCACCGCGGGTGCGGTGTTTATGTTCCTGGGCTCTTTGATTATTGCCGGCATCATGATGGCCTACGGAGAGTCCGGAAGCCGCTCCATGCAGCGCATCCTCATTCGCCTGAGCGGCCCGGAAAAGGGACCGCGGTTGCACAGCCTCTCCACGGCGACTATCCGTTCCGTGGCTACCGGCGTTGTCGGTGTGGCATTTATCCAGGCGCTGCTGCTGGGCGTTGGTTTCATCATGGCAGGGGTTCCGGGGGCCGGGGTATTGGCGTTCGTCATCCTGGTGATTGGTATCATGCAACTGCCCGCGACCATAATAACCATTCCTGTGATTGCCTACCTGTGGATAGCCGGTGATGCCTCCACCACTCTCAATATCGTCTTTACGGTCTATCTGGTGGTAGCCGGCCTGGCCGACAATGTGCTCAAACCGATGCTGCTCGGACGCGGTGTGGATGTGCCGATGCCGGTGATACTGATCGGTGCCCTGGGCGGCATGGTATCGGGCGGCATTATCGGTCTGTTCGTCGGTGCGGTACTGCTGGCTGTCGGCTATCAGGTCTTCATGGAGTGGGTTGATGAGACTGAGGCGGATGCGCCCGAGGCCTCGGATCTGCCGGAGGCTGGCGTGGCGGAATCCACTGCCGGCGAATAGATTGTCTGTGCCGCTGTCATATACACATTTCCCGGCACGCCTGGCGTTGCTCGGCGCAGCGCTCATGCTGAATGCCTGTGCCGTCCTGGGGCCGGATTACCAGCAGCCGGAGGTGGACTGGCTCGATGACTGGCAAACCTCGTTGTATGGACAAGTCGGCACACCGGAGCAGCAGGCCGTGGCGGATTTTCGCTTCTGGTGGCTTCTGTTCGACGATCCGACGCTGAACCGGCTTATCGAGACGGCCAGGCGGGAGAATCCATCACTGCAAACTGCGGGCCTGCGCATCCTGGAGAGCCGCGCCCGACTGGGTATTGCCGACAGCACGCTCTATCCACAGTCGCAACAGCTTGGCGCTGCCGTCAGTTATGTGAACAGCCGGCAACGTGGCGGGGTACAGCCAAATGACGACCAGGACTTTACCAGCTACCAGGGCGGCTTCAATCTGGGCTGGGAGCTGGATTTCTGGGGGCGCTTCCGGCGTGGTATCGAGTCGGCCGATGCCGCGTTCTTCGCCTCGATTGCCAATCAGCAGAATCTTCAGGTGCTGCTCAGCGCCCAGGTGGCGGAGCTCTATTTCGCTTATCGCACCACCGAGTTGCAGATAGGCATAGCGCGCGACAATGCCGCTATCCAGAAGCGCAGTTACCAGATCACCGAGCGGCTCTACAAAAGAGGCGAGAAGTCGGAACTCGACCTGCAGCAGGCCAAGACCCAGTATCTGGCTACCCTGTCTAGTGTTCCCAGTCTGCAGCTGACGTTGATCAAGACGCGCAACGCGCTCGCCGCCTTGCTGGGTCGCCCGCCGGGGGAGTTGCCGGAACTGGCTGGGCCGCCCGCCCGGCTGCCCGCTGTGGAACCAGTGGTCATCCGGGAGATCCCGGCCCAATCACTGATGCGCCGGCCCGACATCCGCGCCGCCGCCTATCAGGTTGCCGCACAGTCAGCCCAGATCGGTATCGCCGAAGCGGATTTCTATCCGTCGATCGCCCTGCTGGGCAGTATCGGCTGGTCGGGCAACAGCCTCGGTGCCAGCCCGGATATCACGACCCTGGCGCTCGGCCCCTCTTTTAGCTGGAACATCTTCGATCATGGCGCCATCGCGAACAATGTGCGGGTAGAGGATGCACTGCTGCAGCAATCGATCGAACAGTATCAGGAGGCGGTCCTGCAGGCCGCGCACGAGATCGATGATGCCGCAATCAGCGTGGTGAAAACGGCGGAGAAACAACTTGTACTGGAGCAGTCCGTGGTCGCGGCCAGGCGCTCGCTGGCGCTTGCGAACTCCCGCTATCGCGAGGGTTACGCCGATTTCCAGCGGGTGCTGGACGCGCAAAGTTCACTCTTCTCGCAGACCGAAAAAGAGTTGACCAACCAGAGCAGTTACGTCAGTGGCGTGGTTGCGTTGTACAAGGCACTCGGCGGCGGCTGGCTGGACATGCCGGTGCAACAGTTGATCCCGGAGAAGGTGCGCAACAGGATGCAGCAGCGCAGCGATTGGGGCAATCTGCTCAGCACGCCATTGCCGCCCGAGCCATCCGGCTCAACACCAGCAGCAGGGACTTCACCGAATGAGTGATCCGAAGAGTGACCAGGCGCCGCCGGCGTCTGAGGAAAACGCGGAAGCCGGGAAAAGCGCCGCGCCCGGACAGGGCGCGCAGCCGGAGACAAAGGGAGATGCCGCCGCTCGTTCGGTCTGGAGGGGGAGCCTGATAATCGGCCTGCTGATCCTGCTCAGCCTCAGCTGGTATCTGCTCTCCGACCGTTTCACCCCCTATACGACGCAGGCGCGGGTGCAGGGCTATGTGGTGGGTGTGGCGCCCAAGGTGGCGGGCGTGGTGACCCAGGTGTGGGTCAGCAACAATCAGGATGTCGAGGCCGGGCAGTCGCTGTTCGAGATCGACCCCTCGCAATACCTGATCGCACTGGACAAAGCGCAGTCGGATATGGGAAATGCCCGCAGCCAGGTGGACGCCGGCAGCGCCGGGGTGAAATCGGCACGCGCCAACCTGCAGGCGGCGGTGGCCAATCAAGTGAAGCAGGAGAAGAACTACGCGCGGCTCAAGGGGTTGTATAGTGAGGACCCCGGGACGATATCGGTGCGCCAGCTTGAGAGTGCGAAGGCCTCGCTGGATCAGGCGCGGGCACAGGTGGTGTCTGCCGAGGCCGCCATCCAGCAGGCGATTGAGCAGAAGGGCGGCGACGACGATGCGAGCAATGCCATCCTGCAATCGGCGCAGAGCGCGGTAGAGAAGGCGCAGCTGGACCTGGACAACTCAGTCGTCAAGGCATCTGCGCGCGGAGTAATCACCGATCTGCGTGCCGATGTGGGGCAGTATGCCGGCACCGGCAGCCCGGTTTTGACCTTGATAGCGATTGACGACGTCTGGATCAACGCCGAATTCACCGAGAACAATCTGGGCCATCTGCACCCCGGCACCCCGGTGGAGATCCTGTTCGATGTGCTGCCCGGCCAGGTGTTCGTCGGCCAGGTGCGCAGTATCGGCACTGGAGTCAGTCAGGGTCAGCCGCCGCCCCCGGGTACACTGCCAACGGTGCAGAACGACCGCGACTGGCTGCGCCAGTCTCAGCGTTTTACCGTGGTGATCGGCTTCGACGTCGACCAGAAGGATGAATTGCGCCGGCAGCTGCGGGTGGGGGGGCAGGCCTCGGTGATGGCCTACAGCGAGGGGCATGGCCTGCTGAAAATGCTGGGCAAGGCTTATATCCGCCTGATGAGCTGGCTCTCTTATGCGTACTGACGCTCGCTTCCCGACTGGCTGCATCCTGATTTACGACCCTGATGGAGTACTGGGTGGGCGCTGACATGCCAATCGGGGCCAGGCGGGTATTCCGCATCAGCCTGACCATAGCGCTGTCGCTGGCAATAGCCTATGGCATGGCATTTCCGCTGCCCTATCTGGCGCCCATTTTCGTGCTGGTGCTGTCAGCCCAGCCGGCACCACCGATGGGCCTGAAGGGCCTGCTTGGCCTGATCCTGGTGCTGCTGACCTTAATGTCTGCCGGGCTCCTGCTGATTCCCATGCTGGTCAGCTATCCGGTGTCGGCGGTGCTGATCATTGCCGCCGGTCTCTATTTCAGTACCTACCTGACGGTAAAGCTTGGCAAAGCCCTGGTGGGCACGCTGCTGACGCTGGGCATTACCATCATCCCGGCCGCCGGTCTGGCTGATTTTCAAATAGGCGTGCATGTTGTCAAGGCG
>Ga0316201_10002908_pt1 | contig 12420 bp, 9 predicted proteins | sample CS6wburrow_MG_FD_204516 | JGI IMG/M metagenome (GOLD analysis project Ga0316201, IMG submission 204516) | Coastal sediment microbial communities from Delaware Bay, Delaware, United States - CS-6 worm burrow | ecosystem: Environmental > Aquatic > Marine > Coastal > Sediment | place: USA: Delaware... | reverse complement strand
CTTTCTGCAGCACCCACCATGTCGCATAGGCCACAATGCACAATCCGATGATCACGAATAACCAGTAGGCGCGCAGGAAATCGCTGGTCGCGATCAGGCCGCTGGTTAGCGCCGGCAATTCGGCGGCCGTGTTTTCGAACACACCGACGATCTTCGGCACAACGGTTGCCAGCATGAAGCTGATGATGGCGGCGGCCATCACCACGAGGGCAACGGGGTAGACGAGCGCGTTGGTAATCTGTTGCCTGAGTTCCTGGCGAGCCTCGGTGTAGTCGGCAAGCCGTTCGAGGACCACATCGAGATGGCCCGATTGTTCGCCCGCCGCGACCGTCGCGCGATACAACTCTGGAAAGGCCTGCGGGAATTCGCTGAAGCCATCCGCCAGCGTATGTCCTTCCATGACCTTGGCGCGAACACCGAGCAACATGCTCTTGGTGCGCGGCTGGTCGTTTTGCTGCGAGACCGCGAGCAGGGCCTCTTCGAGCGGCAGGCCCGACTGCGAGAGCGACGCGAGTTGACGGGTGATCAGCGCCAATTCCCCGGAGGACATTCCGCGCCGCAGCGAAAAACTCCGCTGTCGGCGTGCCTCCCGTTGCGCCACCTCTGTGACACTGACGGGAAGCAGGTTGCGATCGCGGAGTAACTGTCGGACGTGCTTCGGCGTGTCACCCTCGAGCAAGCCTTTTGACTGCTTGCCTGACTGGTCCATCGCTACGTATTCAAACGCGCCCATCTAGAACTCCGCCAAGCTTATCGTCCGTCGACTCAGTCTTCGCGTGTAACACGCAGAACCTCTTCCAACGTCGTTACGCCGTTTAGCACCTGGCGCCGCCCGTCCGCGCGGATACTCGGGCTGGTTTTGCGGGCGTGTCGATCGAGTTCCTGCTCACTGACACCGCCGTGAATCATCTCGCGCATTTCGTCGTCAACTGTAATGAGTTCGTATATGCCAGTCCGGCCCGAAAAACCACCATTTGCGCCTTCCCCCGGATGATAAAGGGTCGGCGGGTTTGCGGGATCGACACCCAAAAGATCGCATTCGTATTCGCGCGCTTTGTAAGGGATCTTCATATCGTTATCGAGCACGCGAACGAGACGCTGTGCCAGGACGCCGAGCAGGCTCGATGACAACAAGAACGGTTCGACACCCATATCGCGCAGGCGAGTGACCGCACCCGCAGCCGTGTTGGTGTGCAAGGTCGACATCACGAGGTGACCGGTGAGGCTTGCTTGCACGGCGATCTCCGCCGTCTCCAGGTCACGAATCTCACCCACCATCACTACGTCAGGATCCTGACGCAAAATAGCGCGAAGGCCGCGTGCGAACGTCATCTGGACTTTCGTGTTGACCTGTGACTGGCCGATGCCGTCGATGAAGTACTCGATCGGGTCTTCGACGGTCATGATGTTACGCGTATCGTCGTTGATTCTTTCGAGGGCGGCATAAAGTGTGGTTGTCTTGCCCGAGCCGGTTGGACCCGTCACCAGGATGATGCCGTGTGGCTTGTGGATCAGCTGATCCATGGTCTTCTGTGCAACCGGATCCATACCCAGCGCGGCCAGTTCGAGCCGGCCCGCCTGTTTGTCCAACAATCGCAACACGACTCTCTCGCCGTGACCGGACGGCATGGTCGAAACGCGCACATCGACAGCGCGTCCCGCGATACGCAACGATATGCGACCATCCTGTGGCAGGCGCTTCTCGGCAATGTCGAGCTTGGACATGACCTTGATACGCGAAACAACCAATGGCGCCAGCGCGCGCCGGGTCTGCAAGATCTCCTTGAGCACCCCATCTACGCGGAAGCGAACGCCGAGCCGGTTTTCATAAGGCTCGATATGCACGTCCGATGCATTTTCCTTGATAGCCTCGGTCAACACTGCGTTGATGAACCGGATGATAGGCGCGTCGTCATCACTCTCGAGCAAGTCCGAAGGTCCCTGCAGTTCCTGCGCAACCTGGGTCAGGTCGAATTCCTCGTCGAGACCATCAACCATTTGCGACGCTTTGGTCCGGTCTTGTTCGTAGAATTCTTGCAGAACCGTATCAAATACTTCGGCCGAGACCCGGGATAGTTTTAGCGGGACTCCGGCAAATCGTCGCGTCTCTGCAAGGCTGATCGGCGTCACGCCAACCCGGTAAACGGTATCGGCTTCGACGTCATCAATGCTGCGAATCAAAACGCCGTGTCGTTTCGCGAACGAATAGGGCAGATTGCGAGCCGGTGTCTCAACTGCCTCACCTAGTTCTGTCTCAGGGACGATTTCGTTAGTGGCTTCCATAGGGTTTAGTCGGCGTCTTCTGTGGCGTCATTCTTCGATTTATCAGCTTCCTCGAATGGCGGCAATGCGAAGTGTTCTTCCTTCGGCATTAACTGAATGCCTGTGCCTTCGCTATCCTTCAGAACGTCGCGAATGTAGTTGTACTTTTTGTTCGTCTCGAAAGAAACAGCGGCCGAATCGCGCAGGATCTTCGGTCGAATGAACACCAGCAGGTTGGTCTTTACCTTGTCAGTTTTGCGACTACGAAACAGGGCGCCGAGCCCAGGTATACTGCCAAGCACAGGGACACGTTGGTCGCTCTCACGCAGCACATCTTCGAGAAGGCCGCCCAGCACGAGAATCTGCCCGTCGTCGACAATGACCGTTGTCTCAATGGTTCGCTGGTTTGTTATCAGGTCGACTGCTCCGGTAGCTGACTGTGCAATGCTGGAAATTTCCTGAGAAATTTTCAGCAGCATTGAGTCGCCGTCGTTGATTTGCGGCGTGATGGTCAGTTTGACTCCGACCTGCTCGCGGTTGATCGTTTGAAAGGGGTTCACAGCGCCGCCAGTGCTGCCGGTGTTAGAAAACGAACCGGTCACAAACGGCACCTCTTGGCCGACGTTGAGGCTCGCTTCCTCGTTGTCGGTCGTAACGATCGACGGCGTCGAAATAATATTCGTGTCCGCGTCCCCTTGTAGTGCCGCGAGAATCGCCGCAAAACTGACCCCGGTATCGCTAACGCGGCCAACGCCGACTGTGATGCCGGCGTTGATCAGACCCGATGGATCAGTGACATCACCGCCGGCTGCCGCGCCGCCAAGCTGCACCACGCCGGCAAGGGGGGGGAAATTGGTAACGGCAATTGGTGTGTTCGAACCTGTGCCCTCCACAGCCCAGGTCACGCCAAGTTCTGCGGTCTTGTCGGCGATAACTTCGACGATAATGGCTTCGACGAGAACTTGTGCACGGCGAATATCAAGCTTGTCCACAATTTGCATGAGCGAGCGCATCATCTTCGGTGGTGCATTTACGACGATAGCGTTCGTCTGTGTGTCTGGCCACACGCTTACGCCCGCGGAAGACGGTGACGCTGCTCCGGCGGCCTGTGCTGCACCAGTGAGTTGCGACGTGAAGTGTTGCTGCAGTTTGCCGGCGAGATCCTCGGCATCGGCATAGCGAAGGTAGCGAACCTTCGTATCTCCTCCGTCCTCGAGCGGTGTGTCGAGATGCGCGATCAGGGTGCGCAAACGCAGTCGCTCCGATTTATCACCGCCGATGAGGACGCTGTTGGTACGCGCGTCTGCAACCAGGCTCGTTGTAACCGGGGCGCCATCGGCGCGTGGCGTCTGGGACAGCGCAGTCATAATGCGAACGATCTCGGAGGCTGACGCATGCTGCAATGTGATGACCTCGATGTCTTCATCACTGGCCTGATCGATACGGCGGATGATCGCGACCATGCGAGCGACGTTGGCCGCGCGGTCGGAAATAATCAGCATGTTGGAGCCTGCGTGGGCCACCATGTGGCCGTATTGCGGAATCAATGGTCGCAAAATCGGCACTAGCTGTGTGGCGCCGACATTGCGAACCTGGATGACTTGCGTCGCCAGGTCGTCAGGACCTGCCGAGTCACCTGTGCCAATTGGGCCGGCGAACTGGCGTGCTGTGGCATCCGGAAGAATCTTGATCAGGTCTCCCGAGGGAATGGCGACGTAGCCGTGTACCTGCAGAATAGAGAGGAACGCCTCATAGAATGCGTCGGACGACATCGGCGTTGCCGACAGCAGCGTTACTTTGCCGGTAACGCGAGGATCTATAATGAAGTTCTTTCCAGTCACTTCACTAACGGCTTCTACGACTTTGCGTATGTCCGCATCTTTCCAGTTCAGCGTCACGTCCGTTTGTTGCGCCCACGCCATCGATCCGAAGGACAGGGCGAAAGCCGCCAATAGCAGGCGCACGGCTCCGCGTAATTGTGTTCTTGTTTTTTGATTCATTGAGTTTGCTCGCCGCCCAGGTCGAGTTGACTGGTCTTCAGAACAATGGTTTCGGGCTGTCCATTGCGTTCTACAGTAACGGTCACCTGGTCTGCAGTGCCAAGTGATTGAAATATCTGCATCGCCTGGGTCGGGTCGGTCAACGACTGCCCATCGATATCCTTAATCAAGTCGCCGGGCCGCAACCCCAGGGACGAAAATTGCTGTCTGTCGCGGCCGGGATAGACTCGATAACCACTTTGCTGGCCGTTGACAAAGTAGGGAGTAGGACGAATGACATCGGAGAGCTTCGTAAGGTTTTGCGACACGATGGCTTGAATACTCTGCGAGTCGTTCGAAGTCTGACGCACGCGGTTTGTCGTGCGCCGGGTCTGCACGGGCGCGCCTTCGGAAAATTCTCTCGGAAGCTTGAGGTTCGTGAGCACTCCGTTTTCATTTAACACCACGCGATCGGCGTATACCGCGTGCAGCTTCGCGCCGGACCCTATCGGATCGTCGATGGCATAGACTTTCTCTTCGTTATTGCCATCCGCGATGATTGCCACAGAAAACTCCGCAATGTCTGACGCGACGGTCCCCTTCAGCAAAAGATTGGTCAGTCGCGTATCGCTCAGGTTGTCATCCTCTACGGGTGCAGGAGTCACGTCAACGGACTCCTCATCGGCAAGGCCGAACATATGGGAGGCCACGATTGCCTGGATATCGCTCGCCGCCGCCTGTACGCGTGCTGACGGAATCGTTGCTGGCACCTGGATGCCGTCGCCTGCGGCCGGGCCGGGCACCAGCATCCAGATTATTCTCGCGATCTGCCAGGCAATGGCAATGACCAGCAGAAGGCTCGCCCACGGAGGCAACAAACGGTTGGCCGCCGATAGCGCGCTATTGCCGTCCATGCTGACGAGAGCGGTCAGATTGGCTTTAGAGATCATGTTTTGCCCGGCTAGTTTCCGTACCTTGACCTAATTAGTAACGCAGCGGCCCGATGATACGGGTTGACCCATACTGCCGACAAGTCGTTGCGGGGGAAAAATACTATATTTAGCAATGATATACCTGCATTTCCTAAGCTATGGATAAGGTCAACTTCTGTGGGCCTGGGGGCGAACAGAGGCTCAATAATGCTGAATCCGACTGCTTTTGCCGAGCTCGGCTTATATATAATAGCTCGCTTGAAGCCAGCATATTGAATTTCTCATATTTGGCCGCAAATCGGGCAATCATTTAACTTTACGGTGTACGTTTTACCAGATGAGTGAAAATCCGACCGACAATGAGCAACTTGGCAGCCACGACCTTGCTGTTGAAGAAGCGCGACCGAAACTCAAACGACCGCCTTTGTACCGGGTCGTTCTTATTAACGATGACTTTACACCGATGGAGTTCGTTGTTGATATTCTGGAAACTGTTTTTGGGATGGAACGTACGCGTGCGACGCAGGTCATGTTAGAAGTGCATACGAAAGGCAAGGGCGTATGCGGCGTATTCAGTTTTGAGATCGCGGAAACCAAGGTCGCGCAGGTAATGGGTATCGCCAAGCAACACCAGCATCCGTTACTCTGCACTATGGAAGAGGTCTGAACCGGCAATGAGGCAGCGCTATGCTCAGCAGTGAGCTTGAATTTTGTTTGAACGAGGCATTTCAGCGTGCGCGGGATCGCCGTCACGAGTTCATGACGGTCGAGCATCTTCTGCTCGCGCTGCTGGACATTCCAAAAGTGCATGAGATTCTGAAGTCTTGTAACGCGAATATTCCGGAGCTGCGGCGCCAGCTGACCGAGTGCGTCGATGAACAGACGCCGCTACTTCCGGAAGACGCGGAGACAGATGTTCAGCCGACCCTGGGATTCCAACGCGTGTTGCAGCGCGCGGTCTTTCATGTGCAGTCCAGTGGCAAGAAAGAGGTCACCGGCAGTAACGTGTTGGTGGCGATATTTAGCGAAAAGCAATCGCAGGCCGTCTACTTCATGAACCTGCAGGACATCACGCGCCTCGATGTCGTTAATTTTATCGCGCACGGTTTGCCGCAGGTGCCGGGCGAGCGTGACGAAGAAGACCCGGAGGCACAGCTCGAGGGCGATGCAGAGGTCGAATTATCGCCGCTGGATCAGTACGCGACTAATCTGAATGAATTGGCGATAAAAGGAAAAATCGATCCATTGATCGGTCGCGAGCTCGAGATCGAACGGACTGTTCAAATCTTGTGCCGGCGCCGCAAGAATAATCCGCTCTACGTTGGCGAGGCCGGGGTTGGCAAGACTGCGCTGGCGGAAGGGCTGGCGAGGATGATCACGGAAGAGCGTGTTCCCGAGGTACTTCGGGACAGCACGATTTACGCGCTGGACATGGGTACGCTGATCGCGGGAACCAAGTACCGCGGTGATTTCGAGAAGCGCTTGAAAGGGGTTATTGCAGAAATCAGCGAAGATCCCGGCGCAATCCTGTTTATCGATGAAATACACACGGTTATCGGGGCTGGTGCGGCCTCGGGTGGCGTGATGGACGCCAGTAACCTGATTAAGCCGGTACTCGCAAACGGCGAGATACGCTGCATCGGTTCCACGACGTATTCGGAATACCGCGGTATTTTCGAGAAAGACCATGCGCTGGCACGTCGCTTTCAGAAAATTGACGTTCCCGAGCCGAGCATCGAAGAGACCGTTGCCATTCTGAAGGGGCTTAAGTCTCGCTTCGAGGAACACCATGGCATTCGCTATGAAGACGGTTCCATGGAATCGGCCGCCGAGTTGGCTGCTCGACACATCAACGACCGGCATCTTCCGGACAAGGCGATCGACGTCATTGACGAGGCGGGCGCGAATCTTCGATTGCAGCCGGTCGCCGATCGCGGCGACCGCGTCACGGTTGAGATGATCGAAAACATCGTTGCGAAGATGGCGCGCATACCCGCGAAGAGCGTCTCCGCTTCAGATCGCGACGCGTTGCGCACGATCGAGCGTGATCTGAAACTGACGATCTTCGGTCAGGATCGCGCGATCGAGGCGCTCGGTAGCGCCATCAAGATGTCGCGCTCCGGACTGCGCGAAGAAGAGAAGCCGATTGGAGCGTTTCTTTTTGCCGGGCCGACTGGCGTTGGCAAGACCGAAGTGACCCGCCAATTGGCAATGCTGATGGGTGTCGAACTGATCCGCTTCGATATGTCCGAGTATATGGAGCGCCATACCGTCTCTCGCCTGATCGGCGCGCCGCCTGGGTATGTCGGTTTTGACCAGGGTGGCTTATTGACCGAGGCGGTGAGTAAGAATCCGCACGCCGTGGTACTACTCGATGAGATCGAAAAGGCGCATCCCGAGGTGTTCAACCTGTTGCTACAGGTCATGGATCACGGGACCTTGACGGATAACAATGGCCGCAAAGCCGATTTCCGCAACGTGATTCTCGTCATGACGACGAACGCCGGCGCGGAGGAGATGAGTCGCGCTTCAATCGGGTTTACGCAGCAGGATCACAGTAGCGACGGCATGACGGTCATCAAAAAGCGTTTCTCGCCCGAATTCCGCAATCGGCTGGATACGATAATCCAGTTTGCGTCGCTCGACGTCAATTCGATCAAGCGGGTTGTCGACAAGCTGGTTGTCGAACTCGAAGCCAAGCTTGGCAATAACAACGTCACGCTGGAACTCGACGATGAGGCGCGCGAGTGGATTGCGGAGCGCGGTTACGACCCGAAGATGGGTGCGCGACCGATGGCGCGTATTATCCAGGAGAAGATCAAACGACCGCTGGCGGAAGAATTGCTGTTCGGTATTCTTTCAGATGGCGGCCACGTGAAAATCACCGTCGGTCCGGACGGTGAATTGCAGTTGAATTCTGAGCCGGTTCTGAAGGAGCTCGAGCACCTGCCGGAGGGTCAGTAGGACCCAGGTATCAGTAGGAAACGGGTTTAGCGTCCGCGGTAGACGATACGGCCTTTGCTGAGGTCGTAGGGCGTGAGTTCCACCGTGACTTTGTCGCCGGTGAGTATACGAATGTAGTTCTTGCGCATTTTTCCTGAAATATGCGCCGTCACCACGTGACCATTCTCCAGTTCTACCCGGAAGGTCGTATTGGGCAGCGTCTCATTTACGACGCCTTCCATCTGCAGTGCTTCTTCTTTTGCCAAGGGTCTCGCTTCTCTATAGTGCTAAAAGGCTGGCGAATTGTGCAGAAACGGCGGTGGTATTGCAATGTAATACGGCTCATCCCGGCAACAAATCACCAATAGATATAGGGTCAGATGGCCAGTTTTCAAATCGTGTAGCAGGGCTGCAGAGGGTTGCCAGGGTCGCCACGAACTCATCGCGCGGAATTATGCTCGCGCCGAGACTGACCAGATGGCTGGAGACCAGCTGGCAGTCGAGGATGCCGAGTTCATTTGCATCTATCATTCTGGAAATTGCCAACAGCGCCATTTTCGATGCGTTTGCTTTGGCGCTGAACATCGATTCACCGAAAAAGGCTCGTCCTATCGCAAGCCCGTATAGGCCACCCACGAGCGCTTGATCCTGCCAAATTTCGATGGAGTGCGCCCAGCCCTCGTGGTGCAATTGCTGGTAGGCGTTGGTCATCTCAGCCGTAATCCAGGTGCCTGGTTGGGTGGCTCTCGGCGCCGCACAGGCGTGAATAACCTCGCTGAATGATGTGTTGAATCGCACTTCGGCCGTCGATTGCCGCAGAAAGCGACGCAGTCGTCTTGAAATGTGGAAGTCGCCTGGTCGAAACGCGCAGCGCGGGTCCGGCGACCACCACAACAGCGGTTGACCGTCGTCGTACCAGGGGAAAATGCCACGCTCGTAGGCGCACAACAGACGCTCCGTGCTCAGGTCTCCGCCTGCCGCAAGCAAACCGTCGGGTTCACCAAGTGCTGCCTCCACCGGCGGAAATGCTTCTGGCGGGTCGCTCGCGCTGAGCCAGACAACGCGGTTATTACTCATTCCGCTGTCTTATAGGGGCTGCGTGAACCCACGGCATCCATATAACGGTCGACGTGGCGCGCCTCCTCATCGAGGTACTGGCTAATTGCATCTGCGAACTCCGGGTGCGCCAGCCAGTGCGCGGACCAGGTTGTCTCGGGCGAAAAACCACGACTGATCTTGTGCTCGCCTTGTGTACCAGGTTCGAATACCTGCTTGCCGGTATCGATGCAGTAGTCGATTCCCTGGTAATAACAGGTCTCAAAATGCAGGGCATCGTAATGCCCGTCGCTGCCCCAGTAGCGCCCGTACAAAACCTCGTCGCTATCGAAAAAAACGGCGGCCGCAACCGATTCGCCGTCTTTTTCAGCGAGAATAACCAGAATGTTTTCGGGTAGCTGTTGACTAATCGCTTTGAAGAACGCTTCATTAAAATAGGGCAGCGAGCCGCGGCGCATAAATGTTCGGCTGATTAGTGCGTAGACGACCGACCACTGTGCATCGTCAATCTCGTCGCCCTTCAAACGCCGAAACTGTATTCCATTTTCGATGGCTCGACGCCGGTCCCGCTTCGCTTTTTTGCGCTTTGACGCGGTAAAAGTGGCCAGGAAATCGTCGAAGCACGCGTAGCCGCGATTTCGCCAATGAAACTGACAGTCTTTGCGGATGAGTAAACCAGCGGATTCAAACAGTGGTATTTCGTCCGCCGTCGGAAACAAGAAGTGGATGGACGAGCATTCCGATTCGTTGGCCAATTCGATCGCTGCCGTAATGAGCGCGTGCGCACCTTCGGTGTCATCGGGGTCAGCCAGCAGCAGCCGGCTGCTCGGCGCCGGCGTAAATGGTACCGCCGATACCAACTTTGGGTAATAGCTGAGACCAGCCTGTTCGTAAGCGTTCGCCCAGGCCCAGTCGAATACAAACTCACCCCACGAGTGGCTTTTTTCATACAGCGGCATCGCGGCTCGCAACTGGCCTCTGGCGCCGATGCTCAGGTGCCGCGGAATCCAGCCCTGCTCGGGCGAGACACAACGAGTCTGCTCCGCAAGTTGCAGGAATTCGTGGCGAAGAAATGGGTACGTACTGCCTGCGAGCCGATTCCAGTCGTCGGCCGCGATGTCAGCGATACCGGAATGGACGGTGACCTTCACAAGTGCTGACAGGCCCCGGCTCACCGCCGCCTCAGGCTGCGGCGTCGTCCGCCGCGCCGGACTTCTTTTCCAGCGCATCGACGTATTTCTCTGCATCGAGGGCTGCCATACATCCTGCGCCGGCCGATGTAATGGCCTGGCGATAGACCTGATCTGCAACGTCACCGGCAGCATAAACACCGGGCAGGCTGGTCGCGGTTGCATCCCCGGCGATACCGGACTTCACAATAATGTAGCCGTTCTTCATGTCGAGTTGACCTTCGAACAGGGTCGTGTTGGGCTTATGACCGATCGCGATGAACACCCCATCGACGTTGATTTCTTTTGATTGTGATTCGTCCTTGGTGTTGCGGACTCTTATCCCGGTGACCCCGGCATCGTCGCCGAGCACTTCATCGAGAACGTGATCCCACTGCATTTCGACCTTGCCGTCGCGCACCCTCTCGAACAAATGGTCTTGCAGGATCTTCTCGGCACGCAGTTCATCACGACGATGTACCACCGTAACTTTGGAGGCAATGTTGCTCAAATAGAGTGCTTCTTCGACGGCCGTATTGCCGCCACCAATAACTGCAACTGGCTTGTCGCGATAGAAGAAACCGTCACACGTGGCACAGGCGGACACGCCGCGTCCCTTGTAAGCTTCTTCGGACGGCAGGCCCAGGTACATGGCGGTGGCGCCCGTAGAGATGATCAGCGCGTCGCAGGTGTAGCTGCCATAATCGCCGTCGAGGCGGAAGGGTCGCCTGGACAGGTCGGCCGTGTGGATATGATCGTTTACGATTTCGGTGTTGAATCGTTTGGCGTGGCGCAGCATGCGATCCATGAGTTCCGGGCCCTGCAGACCCTCGACGTCGCCGGGCCAGTTGTCCACGTCCGTCGTGGTCATCAGTTGGCCGCCCTGTTCGATACCGGTGACCATGACCGGATTGAGGTTGGCGCGCGCAGCATAAACGGCAGCTGAATACCCCGCCGGCCCGGACCCAAGGATCAGAACCCGGCAATGTTTCAAGTCACTCATGTATAATTTATCCGTAAATATTTTGATGCACTGATCTGCCCGCGCAGAACCCGGAAATGCGGTCCGAACGACGACTTTCAAGGGCGATGATGCGGGCAAGCTATATGCGTAACAGCGCGTCTCAGGGCTAGTGTAGGGAAAACAGTTTCTTAATGGCAAGAGTAGCAAAAGCGAAACAACCTGAATCACGATTGTCAGCGCAGGTGCATCGTGCGTTACGTGAGGGCGCGCTATATGTTTTCGGCGCGCTTGCGCTGATTCTGTGGTTCGCGCTGTTTACGTATGATCCAGCCGATCCGAGCTTCAGCCACGCGACCACTGATGCCGAAGTGCGCAATGGCATCGGTCGCTTTGGCGCGCTGATCGCGGATCTGCTGTTCAATTTCTTCGGCCGACCTGCCTATTTGTTCACGATCATGGTGTTCTACCTCGGCTGGATGTTGTACCGCGAGCAGAAGACGCAGATAGAACTCACCAAACTGGATTTTGGTCTTCGTTTTGCAGGGTTCCTCGCTACCCTGGTAACCAGCTGCGGATTATCGACACTGCATTTCGCGCCGGCGGGTTTTAATGAAACCGCGGGCGGGATTATTGGCCAGGTCGTCGGTCATGGGCTCGCCGATGTGATGAAACTGCTTGGCGCAAGCACCTTGCTGTTCTGCCTCTGGGTGGCCGCGATCTCGTTGTTCCTCGGAATCTCATGGATCGACGTTATGGACCGCATCGGGCAATGGACGCTGTCGGCATACGAGAAAGCGAAGATCAAAATCGGCGAACTTCGAGACAGGGCCGAAGGCCGGCGACAGGCGGCTGCGCGCCAGGATATCGTCAAGGTTCAGAAGATCCTGACCGCGAAACGCACCAAGCCGCATATCGAGCCCGTACTGGCACCTTTGGAGACGAGTGTACGGGCTGAAAAAGAACGCCAGGTGCCGTTGTTTGATCCCCCCCAGGCTGGCGAGTTGCCGCCATTGTCGTTACTCGATGATCCACCCGAACAAAAGCAGGGATATTCCGAAGATTCGCTGGAGGCGATGTCGCGCCTGGTCGAACTAAAACTCAAGGATTTCAATATT
>Ga0316201_10002906_pt1 | contig 12425 bp, 14 predicted proteins | sample CS6wburrow_MG_FD_204516 | JGI IMG/M metagenome (GOLD analysis project Ga0316201, IMG submission 204516) | Coastal sediment microbial communities from Delaware Bay, Delaware, United States - CS-6 worm burrow | ecosystem: Environmental > Aquatic > Marine > Coastal > Sediment | place: USA... | reverse complement strand
CACTGGGCATGATCGAAACGCGCGGGCTGGTGCCCGCCATCGAAGCCGCAGACGCAATGACGAAGGCTGCTGAGGTTCGACTCATCGGTCGTGAGTTCGTTGGTGGCGGCTATGTCACCGTTCTGGTACGTGGCGAGACCGGCGCGGTCAACGCTGCCGTCCGCGCTGGCGCTGACGCCTGTGAGCGTGTGGGTGACGGCCTGGTGGCCGCGCACATCATCGCGCGTCCTCACAAAGAAGTTGAGCCGGTACTGGAAAGCAAGTAACTGATGGAGGCCGCGTCTTGCCGGCGCGGCCGCCGAGCTAAATCTTCCTTATTCTGACGGAGAAGAGACAATGGCAAACGAAAACTACGGTATTGCACTGGGTATGATCGAAACCCGCGGCCTGGTCCCGGCCATCGAGGCGGCTGACGCCATGACCAAGGCGGCAGAAGTTCGTCTGATCGGACGTGAGTTCGTCGGCGGCGGTTATGTCACCGTTCTGGTGCGTGGTGAGACCGGCGCGGTCAATGCAGCCGTCCGTGCCGGCGCTGATGCCTGCGAGCGTGTCGGTGACGGCCTGGTGGCTGCACACATCATCGCGCGTCCTCACAAGGAAGTTGAGCCGGTTCTGCCCACGGGTGGTCCTGCTGCCGAGTAATCGGTACTCGCGTTAACGTGTTGACAGACAGATGCTGAAAACCCGTGTCGATCAGGGTGTGCTGGGATATCTCGGTCGGGCCTTGAGCCTCGAGTTCTCGGCGGTGCAGCTCTACAGCACCCAGGCGCGCCTCGTGGCGTACTGGGGGCTGAAGAGTGCCGCCGAGCGACTCCGGCACGAGGCCGCAGAGGAGCTGCAGCATACCGATCGGATCATCGAGCGCATGCTGGCGCTGGGCGCCGCGCCCAACGCCTCGCAGCTGCGGCCGGTAAAGCTGGGTGAAAGCCTTGTCGACATGTTGAAGATCAATCAGCACTTCGAGCAGGAGCTGATCGATCTGTATCACGCGGCGGCAAGCTACAGTGCCCGCATCGGCGATCATGACAGCCGGTTGTTCTTTCATGCGCTGCTCGACGAGGAGCGGATGCATCACAAGGAGCTGTTGGCCTGGCAGGCGGAGCTGTGGGATGGCGAGATCGCCGATTGAGCAACCAGTCAGTACCAAGCGGCGGGCATGAGCCCGACCTGAGGGGCGTCCAATGAGTGCGGAATGGCGGGAGCGCAAACGGCCGTTGTGCCTTGAGCAGCGTTACGAATTCGGCAGTTACGCCGAATTGCGTGATTTTCTCGACGAGGCCGCAGAGCTGTCCGAGCGCGAGTCGCTTTACCCTGACATGGGGTTTGGGACCGACTACGTCAATGTCACCATCTATCCGGATGACGGCAGCGAGGCATTGACCGACAAACAGCGCCAGTTCGCTGCTATGCTGGATACCCTCTTCTCGGAACAGGCAAGCTCCTGATCATCTCATGCCGGTAATCGCACTTGTAGGCAACAAGGGTGGCGCAGGCAAGACCACACTGTGTATCAATCTGGCGCGGGCGTTCGCGGAGCGCGATTCGACGGTCGTGCTCGATGCCGATCCGCAACAGTCTTCGCACAACTGGCATGCGATAGCCGATGGAAACAGTGTCTTCGGGGTCGTTCCCGCGACCGAGGATGTCGCCAGGCTGGCGACCGAACACGCCGATTCGGTCCGCTACGTACTGATCGACTGTCCGCCGTCGGTGCACTCCCAACAGACCAGCGACGCACTGTCGAGGGCGGATCTCGCCCTTATCCCGGTCCAGCCGTCTCCTCTGGATCTCTGGGCGAGCGTGCAGATCGAGTCTGAGGTGCAGCGCGCCCGGGAATCGAACGGCGACCTCGGCGCACTGCTGGTGATCAATCAACTCGAGCCGCGCACGCGGCTTTCCCAGGTAATGCGTGGTGCCCTGGCGGAGCTCAGCCTGCCGGCCGCGCAAAACGCGGTGCGCCGCCGTATGATCTACCGGAAATCGATTATCCAGGGCCGCAGCGTACTGGACGTCGGCAGCCAGGGCGCGGAGGCCGCGGATGAAATCAGGCAACTCGTCGACGAAGTGGTGAAACTACTGTGACTAGCAAAGACAAGACTGGCGATCAGCTGATGGCCTCGATCCGCAAGACCAAGACCGAGGGCACAGCGCCCCAGACGAAGGCAGCGGTCGCGCCCCAGGCGCCTGCGCCCGCGGCAACCACGCCGGCGGTCAGGAAAAAGGCCGTGCCCAAGGCCACACCGGCTGCGGCCAGGCCGCGCACGACGACCAAGAAGACCGCCGCCAAGCCCCGGCCGCAGACCGCGGCGGGTGAGAAAAGCGGGGCCTACCAGTCGTCGAAGAGAGTCTGGCCGGACTGACATTTTTCGGCCAGAATGGAAAGTTCGTCATCGCGGTGCCGTGAATCGATGCCCGGGACACGCGATGGACTGATCTTCCACACCTGCCCGACAACCCCTTGCCGTGCAGGTATCGAACAAACGTGAGGCAGGGATGTGACCATTCCCGAGAGTTTGCACGATACCCCGCCGGCGATGATGTCGGATCACCTGATCCGGCATACGACGCTGCGTCAGCTTCAGATCTTCGAGGCCAGCGTCCGCTTCGGCAGCTTCACCCGGGCGGCTGAAGCGCTGTTTCTCACCCAGCCCACCGTTTCCATGCAGATTAAGAAGCTCGCCGACACGGTGGGCTTGCCGCTGTTCGAGCAGGTGGGCAGAAAACTGCGACCGACCGAGGCGGGCACCGAACTGTACAAGTCATGCCGCCAGATCTTCGCGACGCTCTCCAATCTGGAGATGAAGATGGCGGACCTGAAAGGGATCCGGATGGGGCGCCTCACGCTGGGTGTCATCACGACGGCGAATTGTTTTGCGCCGGAGGTGCTCGGGGAATTCTGCCAGCGCTACCAGGGTATCGAGGTCGCCTTGAATGTGTTTAACCGCGACCAGATCATCGATCGCATCAAGAACAATGAAGACGACCTGTACATCATGGGCCAGGCGCCGGTCGAGCAGACCGACGATATCGAGGCGTTTCCTTTTGCGCCCAACCCATTGGTGATGCTGGCGCCGCGCGATCATCCGCTGGTGGGACAAACCGATATTCCGCTGTCCCGTATTGCCGAGGAGCCGTTGATCCTGCGCGAGCCGGGGTCGGGGATTCGTGACGCCATGCTGCGCCTGTTCAAGAAGCAGGACCTGAGCCTCAAGGTGCGCATGGAACTGGGCAGTAACGAGGCGATCAAGCATGCGATCGTGGCAGGTCTCGGGCTGTCGGTGCTGTCGCTGCACGCGCTGGCACTGGAGGGGCCGGACGGCCCGGTGGCCCTGCTCGATGTCGAAGGCTTCCCGATCATGCGCAAGTGGTACATCGTGCATCCGAAAGGTAAGCAACTGTCGCTGGTCGCGCAGGCCTTCCTCGAGTTTGTTCAGGGCTTTGAGCCGCAGATCCGCCGGCAGCTGCAGCAGCAGTGGCCTGGCATGAAGGACGCGCTGGAGCGGCAGGCGGCCACTGCCTGAGTGACGGCGATCCGTTGGCGGCGTTGCTCAGAAGGTGCGCAGTCGCCGCGTCTTGTCGACCATGCGGTAGGTCGACAGGTTGTTGTTGAAGCGTGAGGCCTCGTAAACCGGCACCCACAACACCTCGTGAGATTCGTCATTGCCCGGCACCGGCAGACGGTCGTCGATCTCCAGCAGGAAGCGGATATCGAAATGCGTATGACGTGGTTCTGCACCAGTCTCGGCAATGGTGTGGATATCGACGTCGAACACGCTGCCGTCGACCAGCTTGATGTGCTCTGCGGGAATGCCGGTCTCCTCGTGCGTTTCACGCAGCGCGACGCGCAGAATGTCGGCATCGCCGTCGGCGTGACCGCCCGGCTGGAACCACTCATTGTGCTTGCGATGGTGCATCAGCAGCACCTTGTCGCGCGCCGGGTTGACGACCCAGGCAGAACCGGTGACATGCCCGTGCAGCAGCTCGCGGTGAAAGCAGTCCGGATGTTGCGCGACGAAGTGTCGCGCGCGCGCCACATTGCCGGCCTCGGCAACCGATGCCGGGTGGTGTTGATCGAGCAGGCGTATGAGTTCTTCGCGATGCATGTGCGTGACCGGATGTCGTCAGGTGCCCATCGGGTTGGCGATCGCATCGATCGCCGCCGCTGCCGCCTCGTCGACGTCGCCCTCGCGCCCGGCGAGCGTCAGGCGACCGAAGGCACCCACGGCCCGCACGTCGATCAGCGTGATATTGGCGGCCTTTTCGGCCTGGTTGGCGGCATAGACGATATAACCGGCCGGTTCCGTCTCGAGGATGAACATGCTCTGCCCGGGCAGGATCATCGAGCCACGGCGGTCCTGACGGTTGATCAGCACCGTGTGGTCAGGGGTCATGCCACGGATGATTTCACGCCAGGCAACGCGGCAGGTCTCGCGATCCTCCTGGTGGGCGTTCATCTTCTGCAGCAGGATCCGGCCGGCCTCGCGCACGTCGCTCTGGTCGCGTTGGTGGATCACCATTGAGCCATAGGCGCGCTCAACGACCTGCTGGGCAAGGTGCACACGCGTCGCCTTCAACGCCGTATCGGTCAGCCGGTGAACGGCCATGCCGGGCGAGACCTCGACCCACAGGCACGCATCGCCGGGTACCGGCAGGAAACCCTGCGACACGGTCGCCATGTACTCGGCCAGCTGCGGTTGCAGCGAGTCGATGTAGACGTATGTCCGGAGCGTGATGCGGGGATTCATGAGGCCTTGGGGCAGATCGCGTGCGGGTCGGGAAGCCGCCTGGAATGGGTCCGTTTCAGCGCTTCAATTATACCCGAGCCGGGCCGCCCAAGGCAGGTCGGCGCGCGAGGCACGCGTGACATGCGCGGCGGCATGGCGAAACGCGGGTCGGCGGCGCTGGAAAGATGGATCGGGGTGGCCAAATGCTGCTTCCACAGGGTTTCCGGGGCCTGTCTTTATACCGTCGCGCAACAGTTGGGGAAAACAGATAGTTTCGATCCGACCTATTGATGATCATCGATCATTCGCGGTGCGCCACGCGCAGTTTCTCGGCCTGAACCGCTCGGCAGGCGGTGTCACTCGCGAAACGCAGGCCCGCGGAGCACCCGCCGCATCCCCACTGCGGCCGCCCGGCAGGGGTTCGCGGGCCGCTCAGTTGGTGAATTTGACCAGGCGGGTGACCTGGATGTCGGAGATGAACACGACGCCCGAATGCCTGCTGTAGAAGGGCGCGAAACCCTCCAGGATCGGCTCGACCAGTGCCGGCGGTACGGCCGCGATGATCATGATCAGCACGTCGTCCTCGTTGAACATCAGGTGACCCTCGTGGAAGCCGTGGCTACCCTTGCCCGAGAGGTTGTTGATGATCGTGTAGCCCTTGACGCCGGCCTCGTCGAGGAGGCCCGTGGCAAATTCCCGGTGCTCACCCTCGAGGATGATCTCGAGCTTTTTCAGCGCACTGAAATTGAGGTCTTTCATAGCGAGGCGGACTCCTGCGTCATGGCGGGTTCGGCGGCGAGCAGATCGCATGTCTGCCATCGGCCGTCTTGATAGAGGGATATTTCGCCGGTCTGCGGATCGACCACGAGCAGGCGTATCCAGGCATTCTGCACGAGCCGCTTGACGGTCACGACGCCGTCCACGGCCTTGCGCGCATGTTCGATCGGCGCCTCGATCACGGTGATCAGGCGCATCGGCTCGTGATACGGCCGGCCGTCCTTGAGCACCGTTTGCGAGGGCAGGCCGGTGCGCAGGTCGCTGAGATTGCCGGTCATGACGCCAAAGCGCCCGGCCACGTTGTGGTTGACCTTGCTGCCGCTGCCGAAGCGCTCATTGTCCACGGCGGAAAAATAGTGCTCCATGTTGATCCACTGTCCGACCACCAGCGGGCCGGTAAGAATGTTCTCCAACAGGCGTCGTCTGGGATCGATCCGGTAGTCGTAGGAGTGCAGAAAGGCGCGGCCGTGCAGCATGGTCTTCTTGGTCAGGTGGCGCTGTCCGATCACGAAATAAACGTTACGCGACAGTCCCCATTCGGGGCGCACCTGCGACCAGTCCATCGAGTTGCGGCGCGCGCGGCTGATCGCGGCCGCGGGCTCGAAGGCCTTGGTTTCACCGGGTTCGAGCGTCGGTACGCGTTCAGCCGCACACAGGCGCGATGCCGCGGTCAGGCCGTTGCGCAGGCGGTCGATGTAGACCAGGTGTGAGGGCGGGATCAGCTCCAGGTTGTGCAAGCGGATCTCGTCCGTGGTCGTGTCATGGTAGCCCGGCAGAAACCAGGTGTCGTCCGGGATGTCGAGACCCTGGGCACGCAGTATGCGTCGTACCGGACGTTTGTTGGCCATCTGCGCCAGGACCTTGGCGCTGACCAGCCCGTGGTTGCCGCCGCATGCGCCACAGTCGAGCGCCGATTCGTAGGGGTTGTTCTCGGACGTACTGCCGTGGCCGACCAGCAGCACGAAGCGCGAGAACTGCTTGGTCAGGCCGATCGAGTGCAATGCCTGGGCCACGTAGTTGACCTGCTCGTCGACCGTGAAGCCGATACGTCCCAGTTGCTCGAGCTGCTGATGGGCAAACGATTCATTGATGCGATAGGGGCCGCGCAGACGTTCGATGAACGCGGCGGCCTGCTCGGTGTCCAGTCCCAGTGATTCGCTGAAATCGACCGGAGTAACCTGGTGCCCGAGCGCCGATTCGCGCAGCGCGCGGATGACGTCATCGGTCACCTGCTCGGGCGGCAGGCCGAATTCCTGCTCCAGGGCCTTGACGATCACGGTGCGCTGCACGGCACGAACGATCGAATCGGCCTGTTCACGGCTCAGCTTGTCGAGCAGCAGGCGGCTGAACGGTTTTTCCGGATGCAGGCGCTTGCGCCAGCGGTTGTAGGTCTGCGGTGCGACGGTCTTGCCGATCATGTCGAAACCGAACAGCAGGCCGATAGCCTCGACGGTGACGAACGGCGTCAGGACCGATTCCTTGAGCTCGTGCATCGCCTTTTCCAACGCGGTGACGGCCGCGTCGTCCTGGCGGGTTGCAGCGGTGATCTCCGGGACCAGGTTCTTCGGTGTCAGGATCACCGGACACAGGTGGATCTCGCTGCCCTTGCCAAGTTCCATGAAGCTGACCGGCACGCCGAAAAAGCCGGCGATACCGAACGTCTGGTAGTCGCCGACATCCTCGAGCTGGCGGCGGATGCGCTCGGAACGCGTGTCTATGCAGAACAGGGCCTGGACGAACGGACGCTTCTCGCGCGGCATCGCCGGCGAGGTGTCGAGGCCGCGCAGCAGGCGCGTCATGGCCTGGGCTTCCATCGCCTGCAGCCAGATCATGCCTTCGTGTTTCTCGAACGCCTGGAGAGTCTGCAACAGGTGTCCGAGTTGCTGCTCAGACAGGCCGATCAGGGTCTCGCGACCATCGGCGGCGTCGGCCAGCACCAGAAGACGGTCGGCCTGTCGTTGCGCCTCGTCCCGCGTCTTGAGCACGACGTAGCGTTCGCAGACCTGCTGGATCAGCGTGTCCCTGCCGCGCAGCAGTGCCTGGTCCACCTCGTGCGCCATGGCCGGCAGCGCCAGTCCGGCGTGCAGTTCGTGGCGTAAATAGGTTTCGGCTGTGCGTTCGTCGATCGCGTTGGCAATTGTCTCGGTGGTCCACGGATGGCGCTGGCGCCCACCCTTGCGCAACAGCGCCAGCGCCATGGCGAGGCGGATCGCGACGTAGTCGACCAGCTCGGCGGGGTAGCGGTCGGCCCAGTAGTAGTGCTTGGCACTCGAACGCCACTTCACGAAACCGGTCCAGCCGTGCAGGCGCGCCATTTCGCGGGTCAGGAAATCTGCCCAGCGTTCCTCGGGCACGCCGAACTCGTGCAGCACATGCGCGATAACGCCCTCGGGTCTTTCATCGTGCTCGAGGATGCGACTGACATGCAGACCGTGCAGGTAAAAGGGCACATTGCGGTTGGCCATGTCCCGCCAGGCCGCGAACAGACCGTTTTCGCGCCCCGGCATCTCCCATACCGCCTGTCCTTCGTCGAAGAAATCCAGGCAGCTCTTGATCATCAACTCATCGAGCTCGGCGCCGATCTCGGTGCCGTAAAGCACATCCACGGCCTCGTAGACGGGCCGGTCGCCGAGCAGTCGCTGATGCAGATACTGACGCAGGACATCGGTTTTCGCGTCTTCGGCATCGGGTGTCTGGCCGTGCAGTGCCGCGTGGACGTCGCCGGTCGTGGTCAGCGTACCCGCAGTGGCGACGTTTTCGGGGACGTCGGACAGCAACACGCGCAGCCAATGCTGCAGGTCGATGCCCGCGACCGGTTCGCGCGAGGCGACGAAATCGGCGATCGCCGCCGACAGCGACTCACGATGGACCTTGCCTTCACCGTGACAGCGTTGATACAGGTGGCGTGGCAGAAAGGCGCGACCGTGAAACAGCGTGGCGCCTTGCTGGGCCGCCTGTTCGAACGGCAGATGCTCCAGCCCGTGCAGCGGGTTGTGATGGATGAAGGTGCGCATGGGCCAGAAAAACGGAATGGGTTCGGCCGCAATGTGGACCATTGCGCGAATCTTCAGGCGCAGACCGAGTGGGATACTCACAGCTGACTCCCGGTCAGGATAATTCCGGCCACGACCAGTAGGGACAGGCCCAGCGCGTATCCCCACGTCGTAGCCAGGGAAAGGTCATGCTCCGGGCTTGGCTCGGCGGGCCCGACGATCAATCCCTGCAGCAGGCGCGCGCCTGCCCAACTCCAGATCAGCCAGGTTACGGTGAGCCCGACCGCCGGCATCGGTTGAGACACGATCAGGGCCTGCAGCATGCCGAAGAAGGTCGGGAACAGCGGAGTCGCCGTTGCCGCCAGCGTGCTGATCACCAGGACCCCGGAGAAACGCGGCAGGCGCAACGCCAGGCCGCCGTACAGGCCGGTGTAGGCGGCGCCATACTGCTGCTGCAGCAGGTGTGCGAGCAACGTCATGAATACCAGCGGGACACTGAATCCGCCGGCGAATGCCCAGAGTTGCGGTACGGGAACGCCGGCAAAGGCCGGCAGCCACAACAGCGCCCAGGCGGACGTGGCGAGAAAACCCGTCCAGCGCCCCATCTCGCGCATGGCCAGCAGTCGGAACGCGTACAGCAATGCGGTTGCAAGGCCCCAGATAACCAGCCATGACGGCAGTTGCACATCCAGGCTGCTCAGCAGCAACAGGCCGATCTGCGGCCAGACCAGCAGCAGCGCGGATCGCAACAGCGGGTGGCCGATACGCTCGAGCACGGCATTGAACACGATGCTCAGCGGGAACAGCGGCAGGAACAGTCCGACGGCGATCAGTCCGGGCTCCGTCATCAGCCCCACCTCAACCAGACATTGAGCCGCGCCGACGCTGCGAGCACGCCGTGGGTCAGCCCGGTGTAGATGTCGAGAATATGGAACTCGCGCCAGACCAGGGCGTAGAAGTTCCGCCACCAGTTGCTCGGCGAGCGCCAGCGGCTGCGCTGCCCGCGCTCGGTGTAGTAGGCGCGTAACCAGCCGAGCACGATGGCCGCGCTGGCGAACACCACCAGGAACACGAACCAGCTGTAGTCGATACCGGCCGCCTGGTACAGCAGCGTGCCGAATTCCGGGTCGGGATACAGGAAGACGTCGAATGCATGGCTGATCAGCGTATAGCCGACCACCACCACGGTGAACGAGATCACGATCAGGGTGACCAGTCGCCACGGGTTCTCCGAGCGCATGTTGTAGGTCGCGAACAACAGCTGCGCACCCGTCACCCAGCCGAAGAACAGCAGGATGATGGCGCCCTGTTTCTGGAACAGGTTCGGTGCGACCAGCAGGTGCGACAGCAGCAGCACGGCGACCGGAATGGCCAGCGTGATGGCGGCCATCAGCAGCCAGGGCTGTCGAGCGCGCGCCGGTCGTCGCTCGACGATGAAGGTGTAGAGATCGTCTTTGGGCACGCCGTCTTCGTGGCGCGCCTCGCCGATGATGCCGCCGGCGCTGAGGAACAGGGTGCCTTTGAACAGGCCGTGCGCGATCAGGTGGAATATCGCCAGCGAAAACGCGCCGACACCGCACTCCATGATCATGAAGCCCATCTGGCCCATGGTCGAGTAGCCGAGCGACTTCTTGATGTCGTGCTGGCTGAGCATCAGCACCGAGCCGATCACGGCAGTGAACATGCCGACGATGAACACCCAGTGCAGTACGTCATCGGTGTAGGCAAAGACCGGTGCAAAGCGATTTATCAAAAAGCCGCCGGCGTTGACGATGCCCGCGTGCATCAACGCCGATACCGGTGTCGGGCCATCCATCGTGTACGGCAGCCAGGTATGCAACAGGAACTGCGCCGAGCGCGCAAACGCGGACAACGCGATCAGTGCGCCGACCACCTCGGATACCGGCAGATCGAAGAAGGTCTTGGTGTCCGGACTGGCGGCCAGCGCCGAAAATATTTCGGGCAGCGACCAGCTGTCAAAGGTGTGAAACAGCACCGCTGCCGCCAGCACCAGCGGCAGGTCGCCGAAGCGGTAGGTGATGAAGGTCCAGAAGCCGTAGCGGTAGGCGGTCTTGCTGCGCGTATCGTGCCCCAGCAGAAAGTACAGCAGCACACCGATCAGGTGCCACGAGATCAGCAGCGTGATCAGGTCCCCGGCGGCCACCATGATCAGCAGCGCCGCGGTCATCAGGTCGAGCAGCACGAAGAAACGGCCATAGCCGGCCTCTTCGGCCATGTAGCGCACCGAGTAGATCCTGACCAGCAGGCTGATACCCGAAATAAGCAGCCCCATCAGTGCGCTGAGCGGGTCGAACAGCAGGCTGCCCCAGGCGTCGCCGACGGCAACCTGCGCAACGTCGTGCCCCGACAGCACGGAACCCAGCAGGATTGCTGCGATCAGAAACGAGAGTATGCCGCCGGCGACGCTGATTTGTGAGACGCGGCGGGCCATCGATCCACTCATCAGGTGGGTCAACAGCGCGGAGGCGAGGGGCAGCGACGGAAGGAGCAGTACCAGCTGATTGATGCTGTTCATCCTTGTCGTCCGATCAGATGTATTAATCGGTGCATTATCAGGGGGTGTTACTCTCTAACAACACGCGGGTGTCCGATGGCGGCACCCGGGATTTCAGGATGGGGCGGCAGCTTACCACAACGCGAACGGGGTATCGGGCGCGCCATTGGGCCTGCCATCGAGACAGCGGCGTCAACGGACGCCCGGGAGTCGTAGTGACGTGCAGACGGGTATCGCGGTACAGGTGGGCCATCTGCCGGCCTGGTGTGCAACGCAGGATGGCGGGGCCGCTCGTGCGTCCCTGAACCGCTGTTTCGCCCTGGCCCGCAGCCGCCGCAGCGTGGCCTGTCGCAACCCCGCCGGCCGTGCCCGCGCGTCGCTTGCGCTTGACACGACAGATGCGCGCGGATCCCGCCTCCAGGTCAATCCCCTGGTACCTCGACCATGACGCGGCGCACGAATGCCGGGTTCGGCGCGATCCACTGGGTGGCCGTTCTGATCTGCTGCCTGTGCGCGGCCCCGGCCTTGGCATCTGACGGCCGCTGGCGCCTGAGCATCGAAGGGCATCAGGCATTCGTATTTGGCGAGGCCTTTCTCGGCGGCGGCGTCCGGATGAGGTGGGAGGCCGTCATCGAGTTTCGTGTTCGCCAGGGGCAGTATGAGTCGGGCAGCGGCCGCGCCCGCTGGATCGAGCCCGCCGAACCGATCTCGCGCCCCGAGGGATGGTTCGACTGTCGCCAGGTCGAGGGCAGCTACCTCGACAGCAATCTGCGCCTGCACGAGACGCCGCGGGTGCGCTTCGCGGCCTTTCCGGTGGCCGGTGCGGTGAGCAACGGGCGGGTGACCCTCGACCCAGGTTACGAACCGCCGGGCAATTACCTTGCGGTCACCTACGGCTGCGAGACCGACGAGCCGGCGGCCGACAACTGGTTCGGGTTTGCCGAACGTGGCAAGCAGGTGCTCGGCAAGCGCCAGGACGTGGAGACTCAACACGACGGCGACCGACGTTCCGCGCGGATTCGCGAGGTTGCCTCGCTGCCGCCCGAGGGGGCGTTGGATCTGCCGTTGCGAGACGGCTGGGCTTTCTCACAGGGTTCAGATGACAGCGACCGTGCGGTGCGTTTCATGTTGCGCCGGCTCGAATAGCGCGTGCCGTGGCGCGGTCGACAGATGCGCCGCCGACGGTCGCAGTTGCCGGCAGTCAACGCCATGCCGCGACGCCGGGGGGCTGCAACGACGCATTCACCACCAGCCGGCCACCGGGGGCATCTCCGGGAACCTGCATCCGGGCGGCGCAAGCGATCGCGCAACGGCGCCCGCCGCGGACAGGGGCCGAAAGCCAGCCGCCAGCCGCAGTCTGTTGTCTGCTTTTCTCCCTCAGACCGCCGCGACCCTGATCGCCGGTCAGCCGGGTGA
>Ga0316201_10002905_pt1 | contig 12425 bp, 9 predicted proteins | sample CS6wburrow_MG_FD_204516 | JGI IMG/M metagenome (GOLD analysis project Ga0316201, IMG submission 204516) | Coastal sediment microbial communities from Delaware Bay, Delaware, United States - CS-6 worm burrow | ecosystem: Environmental > Aquatic > Marine > Coastal > Sediment | place: USA: Delaware... | reverse complement strand
GGAAGAAAGCGGTTTTTATATTCGTTTTACTTCAAAGCCTACGGATATAGAAGCAAAGTTGGATGCACTTTACAAAGCCAACAGCGGGCATTAGTTGTCTAAAAGCTCAAGCGAACAGCCAACAGCTAAAGCTGTTGGCTTGAACTCCCCTTTTTCATGATTCAGAATTCACTAGCGCCATGTGCCCCGGCCCCCATAATTTTTAACAAACTCTCTTGAACTTTTAAGGCTTGTACTTGAACAAAAGGTTCTATGCCGTGAATACCGTGAAGTAGCAATTTCATATCTAAAGTCGCGAACCAAAATTGGCCGCTATTGTCTTCATACAAGGCAATTCGGCAGGGTAGATAAGCGGCAAAATCGGGATTATGTTTCAACAAAGAGGCCGACACCGCAGCATCACAAAATTCAAATATTTCTACAAACCGAGAAGGTTTTCCTGTGGCGATTTTAATTTCTTTATGTAAGGGATAACTGGCTATCAACTTAATATTCAGTTGATAAGCATATTGTTTCATGGCATGGGTTGCTTGTTCTATTGTTACCCCCTTTTCTAAGGGAATTTTAATAAGCATGGCACTGGCAACATCTTTTTGCATCACCTGCTCAACAAATTTACCAAAAAAGGCAATAAAATCTTCATTAAAAGAGTCGGCCAGTTGTTGACCTTGAAAATATAAAAAAAATACGCCGGCTAATAACAATAAACCGAATATAGCCAAGATATTTCTTATCCACCTCCATAAGAACTGTATTATACCCACTTTTTGCGGCCCATAAATGGCCGTACTCGGCACTTGTATATACGAGATTTTATGTGACATGAGAATTATCCTTATATGACATACGATATTCAAAACGTCGTAAAAAAATATACAATAATAATTTCAATAACTTACATCAATATTTTAAACGTAAGGCATATCTAAAAAAAGAAATATAATAAATTATCCCCGTCTGTAGGGCAATGGGGTTGCCCACCATTCCCCTTATCCAACACCTGCTAGAATTTCACGCAAAATTTTTTGCGTGAAATGTGAAATGGCATTTGAGATCATTATTTTTTTTAACTTCATGAAATCAATCAACCCATTTTTCAGACGTTTTCAGTACGATAATTTGAAAATTAAGGATGAATTCGATTAAAGCTTTCGATCTGTGCCAATAGCGAATAGCGAATAGCGAATAACATTTTTTAATGTTGGACTGAATAGTAAATACTGAATAGTATAAATAGATTTTATTGAAATAAATATTTTGCTGGCTTTGAAAGGGGAGGGATAAATGAGGATAAATTTTCGTTATACGGATTTTAGCGAGTTTCAAGAGTTCAATGCCAGTCTGTTTTTTTTAAATTAAACAGTCATTTGAGACAAGGTAGATAACATCATCATTTTTGAGGTTTAAGGTTGGCTCTGAGCATAGAAATCAGTCAAATCGGTGTGATTTGATTCCAAAAAATGGAACACTTTAAACGACTGTCAATGATTTTTGCTGTCCACATTGCTATTGCATCAATCATTCATTTTAGATATCTAGCCCTAACTTGCAGGAACGACAGGATTTTGGGGGGTGCGATTAAAAGTGTGGGGGAGAGCCTCCAAAATAAATTTTGGACTCCAAAAACCCAGTGAACGCGGCAAAAGTTTTTCTCGAAAAACTTTTTCCTCTTCGTGGAAAATTTATTTTGGATGACTTTTTATGATTTGATGTGGTTTTACCCCCGCACTTTTAATTGCCCCCGATTTTGGGGAGGAATTTGATTTCCACATTTCACGCTTGCGCGCAAAAAAATTTTGCGTGGAATTGATAATTGGTAATTGGTAATTGATAATTGTATCCTATTTCTCGTTTCAAGTACGGCAAAAAATGGGCATACTTGAGTTATACTGCGTTTTTGGGAATTGGGAAACGAAGTTTCCCAATAAACTTCGGAGTTTCCCTATTTTTTTCTATCAAGATCATAAGAGGGTACTTCGTTAAAATCAAAAAGCCTATCCCATAAGACAATTGGCAAGTGGTATGACATTCAGGTTTTGACACTCAAAAACCATTGTGTTAAATCGTGTCCTTATAAGACTCTGCATCAAGCGCGATATTATTTCTTTAATTCTTGTTGAGTAACATTAGCATTATATAATGAATAAGTTATTATTAGAAAAGATTCAAACACCCAAAGAACTGCGCGACTTACCAGAATACCAATTGCCTAAGCTGGCTATTGAGTTACGCAACTTTTTAATAGAGACTTTAAGCCGAACTGGCGGCCATTTTGCTTCCAATCTCGGTGTGGTTGAACTCACCATTGCCTTACATTACGTTTTTAATACCCCTTCAGATCGATTAGTTTGGGATGTTGGACATCAAAGTTATCCCCATAAAATCCTGACTGAGCGGCGTGATGCGATGTCCACCTTGCGCCAAACGGGTGGCATTGCTGGTTTTCCTAAACGCAGTGAAAGTTTTTACGATACCTTTGGTGTGGGACATTCAAGTACGTCTATAAGTGCCGCGTTAGGCATGGCAGTTGCTAATAAGCAACAAGGTTTAGACCGTAAAGTGGTTGCCATTATTGGTGATGGTGCGATGACGGCCGGTATGGCGTTTGAAGCTATGAATCATGCCTGCGATCTTGATGTCAATCTCTTAGTTATTTTAAATGACAATGATATGTCAATTTCCCCGAATGTGGGAGGCTTATCTAATTATCTGGCAAAAATCTTGTCAAGTCCGTTTTATACATCAGTGCGTCAAGGCAGCAAAGAAATTCTCAGACGTATGCCAACCGTGCGAGAATTAGCGCGGCGTACTGAAGAACATATAAAAGGCTTGGTTGTACCGGGTACCTTGTTTGAAGAATTAGGCTTTAACTACATTGGCCCGATTGATGGGCATGATTTGCCTATTTTATTGAGTACTTTAAGAAATATGAAGGCATTGGAAGGCCCACAATTTTTGCATGTGAACACCCAAAAAGGTAAAGGTTTTCAAAGTGCTGAAGACAATCCTTGTAGCTATCACGGTGTGACGGCCTTTGATCCTAAAACGGGTAAAATGGTGGCAAAATCGGCTAACGCCCCAACCTACACCCAAATATTTAGCGATTGGCTTTGTGATATGGCTGCCCAAGACAAGCGTTTAATCGGCATTACTCCCGCGATGCGTGAAGGTTCGGGCTTAGTCGATTTTTCAGAACTTTTTCCAGAACGTTATTTTGATGTTGGCATTGCAGAACAACATAGCGTTACTTTTGCGGCTGGCTTGGCTTGTGAAGGTCTCAAACCGGTGGTTGCTATTTATTCTACTTTTTTACAACGGGCTTATGATCAACTGATACATGATGTTGCATTACAAAACCTACCCGTATTATTTGCGATAGATCGCGCTGGTTTAGTCGGGCCAGATGGCCCGACTCACAGTGGTAGTTTTGATCTTGCTTATTTACGTTGCATCCCCAATATGTGCATTATGGTGCCGGCCGATGAAAACGAATGTCGGCAAATGCTCACAACTGGTTTTCAACAGGATGGGCCTTGTGCTGTACGTTATCCACGCGGCTGCGGAGTCGGGGTACCCGTTAATCCTAAGTTGACAAGCTTACCTATAGGCAAAGCACAATTACGTCGTCAAGGGCAGACTGTCGCTTTGCTGGTTTTCGGAACACTATTGAAGGCCGCTTTGGAAGCCGCAGAACAACTTGATGCCACCGTCGTTAATATGCGCTATGTGAAACCCTTAGATGTTGAAATGATCTTGCAAATGGCAAAACAACACGAACTACTGGTGACGATAGAAGAAAATGTCATTATAGGCGGTGCGGGTAGTGCAATTAATGAGTGTTTACAAGCACAGGCAGATTCAACACGGGTGCTGAATTTAGGCTTGCCTGATCGTTTCATCGCACATGGTGATACCGCAACGCTATTGGCACAATGTGGTTTAGATGCTGAAGGCATCGTACAGGCCGTTACCAAAATCAATGATCAATGATCAGTTATCAAAACGTCCATATTATTACTATTTAGTGATGTCTCAGATCGACTCTCGAATAAACTGTAGTGATCAGATTGATGTTAAAATGAAATCATGATAATCAGCATTTTTACGCTAAAGTTTAGCGTCGCTTCCCTTCGCTAAACTTTAGCGTGAAATATCAGCGTTTTTTTAATTTTTCTGAGAAACATTGATTTTTCGTTTAACATTTCAGGCTTTTGCGCGCAAAAACGTTTGCCTGAAAGCGTGAAATATTGTTGATTACTACAGATTATCGAATAACATTATCGCTAATTTATAACGGTTTGATAACAGTATGAATTTTAATAGATTATATAAATGCTATCCTCATTCACATTCAAACCTTCGGGTTTGATGTCTTGATAAGATATCAACAAAAATTGTTATAATAGGATAATTGTTCATACTCATAGGATGGGCAAGTCGTCATAACAGATTGATATTAATAATGCAAATAATCCAAAGGATTTTACCATGAATGAACCTGTCACCCTTTGTATGCCGGATGTCCAAAATAGTGCTGACACACGCTGTCTTGCCATTGATAAAGTGGGCATTAAAGACATCAAATATCCGGTGCGCGTTAAAGATCGTTCTGGACGCGAACAACATACGATAGCCAATTTTAATATGTACGTGAATTTGCCCCACAACTTCAAGGGCACCCACATGTCACGGTTTGTAGAAATCCTTAACGAGCATGAATACGAGATTACCGTAGAATCGTTTAAGCAGATGCTTGCGGAAATGACTAAGCGTTTAGAAGCCAAAGCCGGACATATTGAAATGATTTTCACCTACTTCGTTAGAAAAACGGCCCCTATTTCAGGCGTTAAAAGTTTAATGGATTACGAAGTCACTTTTATCGGTGACATTACCGATGACGTACCCAACATAACGGTTAAAGTTATCGTTCCCGTTACCAGCTTATGCCCGTGTTCCAAGAAAATCTCTAACTACGGTGCCCACAACCAACGTTCCCATGTCACTGTCACTGCTAAAACCAAGGGGTTCTTTTGGATAGAAGATCTCATTGATTTAATGGAAAAGGAAGCCTCCTGTGAACTCTATGGCTTACTCAAACGCCCTGATGAAAAACATGTTACTGAACAGGCTTACAATAATCCCAAATTTGTTGAAGATATTGTACGTGACATCGCAGCAAAATTGAACAAAGATGAGCGAGTTGCAGCTTACATAGTCGAATCAGAAAACTTTGAATCCATTCATAACCATTCTGCTTATGCCCTGATTCAAAATGAAAAATAGATGTAACGGTAATAATTCAATCAAGTGAAAGAGTGAAGGGATAGAAGACACAAGCATGGGGGCCCATAAGCTACCATCGCTACACCTCACGCAAAGTCGCGTTCGTCGCATTAAATTAAGTAGAGACGCACGGCCGTGCGTCTCTACTTTGAAAATAATTATATGAATATCTATATAACTTTCATCACTCAGATTGTAGCACTACCTTGCTCTTTAAGATCATGGCTTTTTGACGATAAACAATTTCATTTTTGTATTAACTTATAAAGGCAGTTTATAACCCATCCCAGCGACTTCCCGCACTAATTTTGGTACGAGATAACCGGGTAATGCGGCTTGCATTTGTTCCAGTAGTTGAATCGCTTTTTTTTCGGGCACTTCAAAATGCGCTGCGCCTTGTACCCGATCTAATACATGTAAATAATAGGGCAAGACATGACTGTTGAATAAGGCTTCACTTAAGGCGATTAAAGCCGTTGCATTGTCGTTTATCCCGCGCAATAGTACGGATTGATTTAAAACAAAAACGCCGGCCTTAATCAATTTTTGTAAGGCCTGGTTGACTTTTTCATTTATTTCATTAGCATGATTAGCATGTACCACCATCACGGGCTGTAAACGTGTGCCGGTTAACCAAGTGAGTAGTTCATCATTGACTCGTTCTGGTAAAATAATCGGCAGACGAGTGTGCAAGCGCAAGCGTTGTATATGTGAAATATTGGCAAGATGATGCGCTAATTCGGCTAAGCGGCTATCTATCAGGACTAAAGGATCACCACCGCTTAAAATGACTTCGCGAATAGAGGTATCGGCGCGAATGTAGTCTAATGCGGCCTGATTGGGTACTGGTGGACAGGCTGCATAATGATAATGTTGGCGAAAACAATAGCGGCAATGAATGGCACAAGCGCCTGTTGTCATCAATAAAACTCGTCCGTGGTATTTATGTAATAAACCGGGCATTTTTTCAGCGCGACGATCACTAACAGGATCCAGACTAAATCCTTGTAATTGTTCCTGTTCTTCTACACGGGGTAAAACTTGCAGCAGCAAAGGATCAGACGGTTCTGCTTGACGCATTCTTGCCACGTAGCCTCTCGGCACACGGAGCTCAAATCGTTGTTTAGCGATGACAGTTTGCGCGAGTACGTTGTCAGATAGTTTTAATAACTCAAGCAATTGCAGAGGGTTATGAATCGCTTGACGCAATTCACGTTGCCAAGCCGTTGGTGTAGATTGCTTTTGGGCTGACATTTTAGTTATCATAATCGTTTTGAAAATTAAAAATTCCCTCCAACCTCCTTTTGAAAAAAGGCTTAACCCGAAGGGGTTGAATCTGAAGAGGATAATTTTTAAGTTTTTTTTAAAAGGGGGCTTAAATAACCCAGATGGGCGTTGAATGTGAATTCGAGCAAGTATTTCTCCGAAAAACTTGAGCATCGAATAGGCTTTCAGGCACACATTTTTGTGTGCAAAAACTTTTGCCTGAAAAGGTGATGTTTTGTTTTTTGTTGTGCGAAATCAACCTGGGAAAATATTTTAGACAACGGCTTTCAGTTTATCAATTTTAAGGAGTTATTAAATATAATGGCACAGATCAGCACCAGTGAATTTAAAGCGGGGCTTAAATTGATGCTTGACAATGATCCTTGTAGCATCATAGAAAATGAGTTTGTCAAGCCGGGTAAAGGTCAAGCCTTTAATCGGGTTAAATTGCGTAATCTCAAAACCGGGCGGGTGATAGAACGAACTTTTAAATCAGGGGATACGCTGGAAGGTGCCGATGTCCTTGAATTGAACATGCAGTATTTATATAACGATGGTGAGTACTATCATTTTATGGTACCTGATGGCGACTATGAACAGTATGCTGTCTCTAGCAACGCCATGGGTGACACTCACAACTGGTTGAAAGGTGAGGAAATTTGTATAGTGACACTGTGGAATAATAACCCTATTGCAGTGACAGCGCCGAATTTTGTTGTGCTGAAAGTCGCTGAAACTGAGCCCGGCCTCCGTGGCGATACTTCCAGTGGTGGCAGTAAAGCGGCCACTTTGGAAACCGGGGCTGTGGTACGAGTACCGTTGTTTTTCAATAATGATGATTTAATCAAAGTTGATACACGCACTGGTGAATATGTTTCGCGCGCTAAAGAGTAATTGTAGGGCTTGGTAATTGGTAATAAAAATGAATGCCTGTTTTCTATTACCAATTAACCCGCTAATTATCGTTCAGGTTGATAAACATTGACCCGTGCTGGTGGCAAATTGCTCCACACAATTTTGTGAGACACATTCTTGAAATGATGTGGTAAATACATTGTCTGTCCGCTGAGATCATAAGTAAACTGGATCAACAGACCCTTTTCAGGTAAGATTTCCTCAATCTGCTTAATAATAGCATGCCCCACTGCATGGGGTAGAGAACGAAATGGCAAACCCGATACGATTGTGCTTACTCGTTGAGAATCATTGCCCAGCAACTGAGACAAATGGACTGCATCACCTTTGATAATGCGTACTTTGGGAAAACGTTTGTGTAAATACTCTGCCAAACTAGCGGATTGCTCTACCGACACTAAACGTTCTGGGGCAATACCCTGTTCCAGCAAAGCCTCAGTCACTTTACCGGTTCCGCCTCCCAATTCCAAAATGAGTCCAGACTCATTAAGGGGTACAAATTGTGCAATTTCCCGCGCCAATCGCGTCGAACTTTCAAAAACCGTACCGATTGCTCTTGGGTTACGCAAAGCTTCACGAGCAAATAACATCCATGAAGAAAGAGGCTGGCGGTCTTGATTGCCAGATCGGGAAGGTTTTTGAACCAAACCGACAGAGGCTTGTGAGGAACTGACTTCAGCGACTCTAGCGAAGGATTGGTTAAGAAATGTTTTTGCTTTTAATATGTTACGTTCAATCACTCATCTATTTCCTTATAAAGAAAGTAAAAAATCAAAATTAGTATGTGGTTTTTTAGTTAAGGACGTTTGTTCAGCACTCCAAAAAATGAGACTTGTCCCATAATACTAACTAAATCATTCATTTTGTAAATTTTTTGATACGCATAAGAAAGCGTTACATTTTATTAAGGAACAATGTTTATAAGTGTTGTAATGTGAGCATTATCAAAATAAATCGTAAGCGTTATTAGCGTATCAATAGCTCGAAAACTTTAAAAAACAATTCAGGCAAAAGCTTAGCTAAACTTTTGCCTGAAATTGATTCTAAAATGATCTGAAACCCTCTAAACAGAAAGGTTTAACCGACAGTTATCAGTTATCTCATAACTGATGAATTGATGAATCCATTGAACTCTAGGTGGTTTAGACCACTTTTGTTGTCACATTCATTTGAGGCGGATTCATCAAAGTTTTTTTCACTGTACATTCATTCGTTGCTCGAATCAAGGCAGGAAGATATTTCTCTGGAAAGGAAGGCGGTACTTCAATTTCGAGGTTTATATTTTCAACTCGCCCAGTGGTTTTATTCCAATCATTAGATTGGTGTAACTGAATACCCTCAGTAGAAATATTGCGCGTTTGACAAAAACGCAATATAAAAAAACCGGCGCAAGTCACTAAACTACTGAGAAAATAAGAAAAGGGGTCAGGGAAGGCTTCATCTCCACCCGCCAATTTGACTTGATCTGTGTTAACGGTGAAATTTTTAAACTGGGCGTTGACTTTCATGCCGCCGCCAAAGCTGACTGTTATATCCATTTATACTCCTGAGCAAATGTCTAAACTATGATAATTTATACTAGCATAAATAGTGAAAGCTTATTAGTATTAATTATTAATTATCAATTCAAATATTTCACGCAAAAACGGTATTTCACGCGCTTTGTATTCGCTTCGCGAAATAGCGTGAGCCGAAGGCCAGCGAAGCTAAATGTGGAAATCAATTATGAGTTATCAGCTATCAGATATCAATGAACAGTGATAACAAAATGATTATTCTGATTAACGTTGTTCACTGATCTCGTTTCATCATGACAGTCAGCGTTCTATCATAATCCTGATAACTGATAATTCATCGCTGCTGAAAAACAATATAAAATGCTAATTTGACTGATTATCATGATTTACGTTGATCAGCGTTACTATAAAATGCCTAATAATTGCTGATAACTCATCATTGAACGATAACTACAAATCGTCTATCATCTCAATAAATCCACAAGGGCATTCACTTTCACACAGCCCACAGCCTTTGCAATAATCATAATCAAAAACGTAATGGGAACCATCACTGGCTAAATCTTTCGTTTTGAGTATGGCAGAATCTGGGCAAAGCATCCAACAATTATCACAAGCTAAGCAATTACCACAGGAAAAACAACGTTGGCTCTCTTTAGATATCAAAGGGGCGCTTAAACTCGTCGTGATTTCTTCCTCGCTGATGCGCTGTTCTACGGGGAGTGTTGGTTCTTGAACACGCGAAGCCAATTCGTAATAGTGCATGTTCATTTTTTCAAAAGGAATTGGCTTATTCTCCACCATTTCTGGCAAGGCTTGTATTTTTAGAATACGTTCAATGGATTCAGCCGCCCGCCGGCCATCGCCAATGGCTGCTGTAACCGTTCCTGCATTAGCGGTGACATCGCCACCCGCGTAGATACCCAAATATCCCTCAACTTGTCCCCATTGATCGATACGCAAATGAGATTGATTGTTTGCCAACATTTCTATTCCTGTAGGATCGATGACTTGTCCGACAGCCGGTATGACTTGATCCACATTTAAAACGGTTTCAGTGCCTTCAAAAGCAATTCGCTTGAGTCTACCACTGGGTTGTAAGAGTTTTTTCATGTGAACCAGTTCAACACCCACTACGCGCTCACCGCGCAAAATCAGGCGACGAATACCCCGATATTCATGAATAATAACGCCTTCTTCTAAGGCCTCCCGAACTTCACGCTCAATTGCCGGCATCGCTTCATCAAGGGGAATGCCAGGTTTTGGAATGGGCTTATGAGAAATGAGATGTACTTCTGGTACACCAGCACGCTTCATCACCCGCGCCATATCGACAGCCGTATTACCGGCACCAATGACAGCAACGCTCTTGGGAATCGGCACTTTACCAATATCTACCCATTCTTGGAGCAATTCAAAACCAGAGTGTAAATCGCGTGGCACAACGCCGTCGATACTCCATTCGACGCTACGTTGGGCCCCAAGTCCTAAAAACACAGCTTGATACTGATCTTGTAATTCATTAAGGTGCATATCGCGCCCTAAACGGGTGTGGGCTTGAAAAGTGATCCCATCAAGCGCCAACACTCGTTCAAGTTCAGCATCAAGCAATGGCCTCGGTAAACGGTAAGGTGGTAATGCGCTGCGTAAAGTGCCCCCCGCTTCTGGCTGATCATCAAAGATAATCGCACGATAACCGCGTTTTACCAAATGATAGGCTGCTGAGATGCCCGCAGGCCCAGCCCCAACGATAGCGATTTCAGGGGCCGCAGGGTCAACAGGTTTAACGGGATAGGCCCAGCCTTTAGCGATAGCCTCATCTCCCAAAAAACGTTCTACGGCATGAATAGCAATGGGTTCATCGTATTGACCACGATTACAAGCCGTTTCACAAGGATGCGGACAAACGCGGCCTGTAATAGCAGGTATCGGATTGACAGAAACAATTGTTTCCCAAGCCGCTTGAGTATGACCGGCTTGTATACAGGCCAAATAGGCTTGAGGATCTTCTCCTGCGGGACAAACGTGCTGACAGGGAGCAATTTGATAAAGATGTTTGGGTTTTCGTGTGCGCCAAGTACCCGTTTTAAAGTTTAAAGATGTGCCAGGCCGCGCATACCCGGTACGAGTGAACAGCTGTGCTGCCATATATTTTCTCCATTCTACGCTAAAGTTTTTGATCGGCAAAAACTTTAACATAGAAATCAGTTGTAGGGTGGGCAACCTGGTTGCCCACCATTTTATCAATTATTAATTATCAATCAATTATCTGCCTTGTTGGCCTGGACGAATCATTATCACAACCACGGCACTTCTAACACCCCAAAGACACATTCATGCACTCCTCGTAAGGATTCCTTGGGTGTCAATCTTTCCAAGTCTTCAATTCCCAAGGAACAATCTGTGTTAATTTCCCCCAACCTATCTGTGTCCAAAATTATTTTTGCAGGGAGCGGGTGCCACGATTTAAGAGATTTCATCATACCCCATCATCCGCCAAATTAATTTCAAATTTAATTTGGATAACTTATTTTTTCGCCGATCCTAAGGCAAATTCCCGTAGGGTGGGCAAGCAGGTGCCACGATTTAAGAGATTTTCTCATACCCCAGAACGACGCAGTCTCAGCCTTCCCATCTAAATCGACGTTTAGTTGATAACCCCCCGTACCCGAAGCCGTTCAGCTTAGTTTAACGATTTTGTAAGGGGTTGCTATCATAATCTCTTTATGCTATTTGCACAATCGCGCTAAAACATCCAAATACCAAATATGATTTTTTTTAACGTCGTTTGTCAAATTTATTGATACTTGATGCTTACCCCTATTATTGATACTAACTTATTGAATATAAACTATTTAGGAGATATTAAATGAGAAAACATAGCAAAGCCTTACCACCTATCAGTTTGTCAAAAGTACTTTTCACGCAAAAGGATAAGGGATTGTTTCCATTGTAGAGACGCACGGCCGTGCGTCTCTAGCCGTGCGTCTCTAGCGATGCATCGCCTCGAAACAGAGACGCGAGGCATCGCGTCTCTACGAAAACTGATAGGTGATAAGATAGCAAGGCCCCCGTTATTAGCGGTGGCGGTGAATATGAGTTATAATAAATGAGTCTAATCAAAGGTTTTGAAAAAATGGGAACGAAAATGGGCCTTCGCAAAATAAATTTTGCACTCTAATCGGGCCGAAGCAGATTGATAATGATCCTTTTTTTAGAAATGCGCCCAGTCTAAACAACTCATTTTCACAATCTTGGATCCACCGGTTCACTTTCTAATGCTAACACCCCAAATACACATTCATGTACTCGTCGTAAAGGTTCCTTGCTTGTAAATCTTTCCAACGCTTCAATGCCTAAGGCAAATTCCTGTAGTGCTAATCGACGTTTCGTTGATAACCGTCTTCCTCGAAGCCGTTCGATATTTTTGGAAGCCGTATATTC
>Ga0316201_10002903_pt1 | contig 12427 bp, 7 predicted proteins | sample CS6wburrow_MG_FD_204516 | JGI IMG/M metagenome (GOLD analysis project Ga0316201, IMG submission 204516) | Coastal sediment microbial communities from Delaware Bay, Delaware, United States - CS-6 worm burrow | ecosystem: Environmental > Aquatic > Marine > Coastal > Sediment | place: USA: Delaware... | reverse complement strand
AGTTGCTGGAATCCACCCTCGACAACATGTCCCAGGGCGTCAGTGTCGTCGACCGCGGATTGCGACTGGTGGGCTGGAACCGCCGCTATGTCGAGTTGATGAACTACCCGGAAGGTACGCTTTATATCGGCAAGCCTATCGCGGACCTGATTCAGCTTAATGTTCGCCGGGGTCTCGTCAGCGACGACAAGAGCGAGATACAGAAACGCCTGGAGCACTTGCGCAGCGGTCAGAACTACCGTTATGAACGCCCGTGGCCGAGCGGCAAAGTCCTTGAAATTCGCGGCAACCCGATGCCCGGAGGCGGTTACGTCACGACGTTCACCGACATCACCCACTTCAAGGACATTGAAAATGAATTGCAGGTGATTAATGAAACGCTGGAACAACGCGTGCAACAAAGGACACTCGAACTCAGCGAGGCTAACGCGGAACTGGAAAAAGCCAGGCTGACAGCCGAGGAAGCCAACCTCAGCAAGACTCGTTTTCTCGCCGCTGCCAGCCACGACCTGTTGCAGCCTATGAACGCCGCCAGCCTTTTTGTTTCCATATTGCGACAGCAACAGGAAGGCTCAGACGACGAACAATCCCGACTGGTAAAGCGCATTGATCGCAGCCTGAAGGCGTCGGAACAACTTCTCAGCGCCCTGCTTGATATATCCAAGCTGGATTCGGGCATGTATGACCCGGAGCCCGAGGCCATCTCCATCCCCGAGCTTTTTGAACAATTGCGCAGGCGGTTCAAGGCACTCGCCGGCAGCCACAACCTGGTCCTGAGAATTCACCCGACTGAACATGTCATTTTCAGTGACCGCAACCTGCTGTACCGCATTTTGCAAAACTTCCTGGCCAATGCCATCCATTACACGGAAACCGGCGGCGTTTTGCTGGGTTGTCGATTGCGGGGCGAGCAGCTGAAAATCAGTGTCTGGGATACCGGTGTCGGCATAGAGGATTCTGAAGTCAAGGCCATATTCCAGGAGTTTCACCGCCTGGATTACGCTCGCCGCCTGGACGAGAAAGGCCTCGGACTGGGGCTCGCCATCTGCGACCGAATCGCCCGCATGCTGGACCATCAGATCGACGTCAGCTCGAGGCTGGGGCATGGCAGTTGTTTTTCTGTGACGGTGCCGATCGCCAGCGACGATCATTTATTGGCACCGGAACGGGCTGATGCCGTGCAGGTGGAATCATCCCAATTGAAAAACCTGGTCGTGTTATGCGTAGACAACGAACCTGACATCCTCGAAGCCATGAACCTGTTGCTGGACCGATGGGGTTGCCCTTCCGTCATGCTCGCTGAAACCCAGGCCCAGGCCGCACAACAGGTCCTGATGCACGGCGTCCCGGATTTCGTGCTGGTGGACTACCATTTGAACGACCAGAGCAATGGTCTGTGCGTGATGGAACACCTCGACGATATTCTCGGCACGCAACTGCCGGCAATTGTCATCACAGCGGACCGCTCACAAGAGCTTGAGGAACGCGTCAAGGCCAAAGGCTATGGCCTGCTGCGCAAACCGATCAGGCCGGCGGCCCTGAGGGCTTTAATGAACAATATGTTGAAAAAAACGCCCTAAATTGTCATCGTCCAGGCAAATTAAAATCTATACCTCGGGTTTTGCCACATCGAGTTTACTGGCCGCCAGTACAGCCTGGGTGCGGTTACTGACCCCGAGTTTATTCATGATCGCAGTCACGTGGGCCTTAACGGTCGCTTCAGAAATCCCCATGTCATAGGCGATCTGCTTATTGAGCAGGCCCTGGGAAACCGACATCAACACCTTGAACTGTTGGGGCGTCAACTGCGCCATCCGCTCAGCCAGGGCCAGTTCTGACACATTGGTTCCGGGCAGGCTGGATTGAGTAGACTCCGGCGCCCACACTTCCCCCATGAGGATATCCTCAATGGCGCTGGTGATGGTTTTGATATCGGAGGACTTGGGAATAAAGCCGGCGGCGCCGTGTTCGAGTGCGCGCTGTATGACTACCGGGTCCTCATTGGCGGATATGATCACCACGGGTACGCTGGGGTAACGTTTACACAGGTAAACCAGGCCGGCAAAACCGCTGACGCCGGGCATGTGCAGATCCAGCAAAACGAGATCCACATCCGGGTTGTCGTCCACCAACTCCTGCAGGGTTTCAAATGAACTGGCTTCAAGGAACCTGGTATCGCCCTGGCTGGCCTGCAGGGCTTCCTTGATCGCGGTACGGAACAACGGATGATCGTCGGCGACGATCACCGTATCAGCCTGTAGTGCAATCAATCGATTTGCCATGAAAAATCTTTCACCGTGTTACTGGCCTTATCGCCCGGACCTGCCAGTCCGCGCCCGGTTACCTCGGCAGCCAGTGTACTGATTCAGCAGGACGCTGAGAAGCATACCGCGAAAGCACGCGGGCAATCATTAGACCAAAGACTAATACACCCTTGCGCTTAACTTCCGCATGATGCCCGTGCATACATTAATAACAGGAGAGGCTATCATGGCCCGAAAAGCACTGAATAAACTCTTTTTAAGCCTGTCAATTGCGATCGTTCTGACTTTCAGCTGGTCCGGCAGCGTCATGGCGGACGGGGATGAAATCGAAGCGCTGAAAGCGCGGGTGGTGGAACTCGAGAACCTGGTCCACAAGCTGCTGCAAAACCAGCAGGCTATGGCACCAGCGCCGGCAGTCTCAACCGCAGAGATTGAGGCCAAGGCGGAAGAAGCCGCTGCAGCCAAAGTCACGGCCATGCTGGCGGCGCACTCGGAAGGCACCGCGGAAAAAGTTCACAAACACAGCTTCAAATTTGGCGGTTATGTCAAGCTTGATACGATGTACAGTGATTACAGCGGTGGCTCATCATCCGGTGCCGGCAGGGACTTTTACATTCCCGGTACGGTTCCGGTCGGAGATAACGGCGAAAGCTACCTGGATTTCCATGCCAAGGAATCCCGTATCAATTTCCGTTCAACCCACCTGCTGGATAACGGCGCCAAACTCGGCACCTTTATCGAGATGGATTTCCTGTTGGGGCCCGGCGGTAATGAACGAGTTTCGAACTCCTTCAACCCGCGGCTCAGGCACGCCTTTGTAACCTATAACAACTGGCTGTTCGGCCAGACATGGATGACCTTTTTCAACGTGGGCGCACTGCCTGAAAACCTCGATTTCGTCGGCCCGGCTGAGTCGACTATTTTCGGACGCCAGGCAATGGTCCGTTACACCAATGGAAACTGGCAGATTGCGCTGGAAAACCCGGAATCCACCATTACTCCTTATGGGGGAGGCGGCCGCATCGTCTCTGATGACAATAAGGTTCCGGATGCCGTCTTGCGCTATAACCTGAAAGGTGACTGGGGTTCATTCACGGCTGCAGGTATCTTACGGCAACTTCGTTATGACGACAATAACGGCAACAGCGACACCACCAACAGCTACGGTATCAGCGTGTCTGGCAAGTTCGTATTCTCCAACAAGGATGACTTCCGCTGGATGGCCAGCACCGGCAAGGGCCTCGGGCGTTACATGGGCCTGAACACAGCCAACGGCGCAGTTATTGACCAGGACGGCAACCTGAAGACCATCGATTCAACCGGTGTCTTCGGTTCATACCGCCATCTCTGGAGCGACAAGTTGCGCAGCAACCTGACAGTCGGTTACCTGACGGTTGACAACGACACTGATCTGACCGGAACCGGCGTAACCAAAAAAGCCAACAGCTACCATGTCAACCTGATCTACAGCCCGCAACCCAAACTCGATTTCGGTGCGGAAATCATGTACGCGAAACGTAAGATCGAAAGCGGTGAAGACGGCGACCTGACCCGCATACAATTCTCGGCTAAATACGCGTTCTGAGTATCTCTTTATAACGGTTGCAAAACCGGCATTAAAAAACGGGCCTTACTGGCCCGTTTTTTTATCTCAACTTGATTCAGGACAATACCCCGGATTGTGGAACTCCCGGGTACGGTGAAACACGAACCAACCAGATCAAAAAAAACATTGCTGTCACGGGGTTCCGCTAGCGGTCAATCGTGTAGGAAACATCCAGTCCGGTTTCACGTTGTCCTGATGTGACCTTGATGCCAAACCCTCTCTTAAGGTCATATCGGGCGCTGACGACATTCTCATCCTCGAACAGGCTGATGCCATAGCTGACGTACAACCTTGGCGCTATATAGGTTCCAATGTCAAAACCACCTACACCCTGCCCCTGGTCAAAATCCGAACCGGTCACCAGCAGGGTCCAGGCACGGTCCTCATTGGTTACGGGAACGGTATAAGCCTCCACAACCGGCCTTTTAAGGCTACCGATGACCTGCACGCCGGCGGATCGTATTTGGGTATTGCCAAACACTTCTCTCTCAGCGCGTATATTCAGCAGCGGGTTATTGGCAGGCACATCGGGAAAGCTGATGCGCCCGTTGTTTATCTCCAGCCTCGGGCCATAGACGTCAACTATTCCCTGCAACAGGTAACTACCCTTTGCCATTGGTACCGGGTCACCGCTCCAGTTGAATAAAACACTGCCGCTTAAATTGGTTTCGACATCCGGCACCTTGACTTTTACATCATCACCAAAGGCTACTTCGAGTTCACCAAAAACCCGCATTTTCCGGCCTGCTCCATTTTTTGCCTGGGGGGGCTGGGTTTCCCGGCTTTCCACCACCAGGTCCTCGCTGTCGTTAACCGTTTCTATCAGAAGGTTGGCCGGCGTCAGGCGCGCACTCGGGACCAGTATAAAACCGTTGATGTCCATTCTCTCTGGACCCAACCCAAACTTGAGATCGGTTTCAGTCTCTATTTTGAGGTTGTCCGTATTAATAAACATAAGTCGCTCACCCGACAGGGCGACATTCATCTGCACGCGATCAATATCCTCAAAAACAAAATCTCCGTCGAGGATTCCGGTTCCCTCGCCGGCGCGAAACCGTCCTTTCAGGCTGCCACGGTCCCGCCTCTCCACCAAACCTTCAAACTCGATATCTTCCAGCTTCAAACCCAGCGGCACATACCTGACCAATCCATCGGCAAGGCTGAATCTGCCGCTGAAAGCCGGGTCAACAAGGGTACCGTCAAGTTTTATATCTGACTCGAAACTTCCCCTGAGCTCGTCAATGCCTGGTGACAGCAGTTCACCAAAAATACTGATGTCGTCAAACTGGCTAATCGCCCGCCCACGCAACAGCCTGGCACCGTCTGCAATAATATCCAGGACCTCGAAATCCACATCGATATAACCAATTTCCGAAAACTCCAGGTCCAGCATGCCAGACTCAAGGTTGCCGTTCTGGAGCACAAACTCAAGTCCTCCTTGCGATGTTTCGACTACCAGTTCTTTACTTTCCAGATCGAATATACCGCCAGCGGAGATTTGAAGTCCGCCGCCGCCGATCACAGCCCGGCCGGGTGACTGGCGCCACTCGAGTCTGCCGTCGACCAACTGGTCGAACGAAATATCCAGGTCGAGGGCCTCGCGAAGATAGTCAAGCGGCACCGCTGAGACATCAGCGACCAGGGACAGGTCATCCAAGGACCTGTATTCGCCGTTGATGCAAAGCCCTGCCCCGCTGTTTTCCTGCAGGCAGACGGGTTGTATGGAGAATTTGCCGGATGACCATTCAAAAGCGGCCGTATCAAGTAACTCCAGGTGATAAGACTTACCGTAGTCCACCTGCAGTTCATTAAGCGCGCCACGCCATTGCTGGTTGCGCTCCGCAGACGGATCTTGCTGGATCAGGCTCAGCGCTGAGTCCAACAGAAAATATTCGCCCACCATGTTGATGGATAACTTTTGCTGTACCTCACCACGGTCTGATGAAAAGCTGACTTCATCAATGTTCAGGTCCTGCCAGGCAAATCCCGAAGCATTTACTCGCATCATGGGCAAAACAGCACCCGTCTCGTCCGCGCTGGCAGACAGGGTTTTGACACTGAAGCCATTCCAGGCAAGGTCCAGACCTTCCATTTGCACTTCGATCAACGGCCGGCTCCCGTGTTGCGACAGCCTGCCCTGTAGTTCGAGTCTGCCGCGTGCACCATCCAGCAGCATGGAGGGCAAATAGCCGTTGAAACTCAACCTCGCGCCTGCGGGGCTGGCGGTAGAGCCATCCAGCTGCAAAACCGCATCATCAGTATTCAGCACGAAGTTTTTAAAAGTGGCGTTTCCATTCTCAACAATAAGCTCACCACTGCCTGCGACCGCGACACCACGCAATGAGCCTTCGAACTCCGGCAGTTTGAGCTCGATCACCTCCAGCAGGTCCTGCGCTTCCACATTCAAACTGGCATTCAGTCTGCCCGGCCAGCCTTGCAGCAGCGGCTCAGGATCAATGTCACGGGCATGGATAACCGCATTCCAGTTCATGGTTTCCGACCAGTCGGCGCTTGCCTCACCACGAAAACTGCCCCCCAGCACAGCCCCACTGAGTATGGCGATACGCGCAGCAGTGCGGGTGCCCCCGGCGTCGATTTCAAGCTCGCCATCCGGATAGTCACCCAGCCGAAGCGATACTGCGCCGCCGGCCTGCCATTGATCCAGGCTGCCGCTCAAGTCCAGCCGGCCGGCCGGACTCGCAAAGTCCGGGGTATCAACCGCCAGTGGCCAGCTCAGGTCTTGCCATCCCAGCAGCGCGTTTATACGGTTTGCCCCGATATCAATATCTGCTTCGATATCGATATCCACGTCTGTACCGGCGACCGTCAGGCTGGCCGACGGTATATGCAAACCTGCGTCCGACCAGTTCAAATCAATTGTCCCCTGGATGAACTGACCAGCCTGCCAGGCTTCAATCCACGGCGACACGTCCAGTTGAACGATGTCGCTGCTAATATCTGCTTCGATACCGGCTGACCAGTCCAGCGAGCCCTTAGCCGTAATATCAATGCCATCGCCAACCAGGCCCGCTTCGGAAATTTCCAGGCCGCTTGCATTGCCTGTCGCAGAAACCTGCAACATGGATTTTCGCAAGGCCTGATATTGCAGGCCCGAAGCAAGCGTTAGTGACCAGTCATCAATGGCGCCCATGCTGGCCATGGTGAGGCCGGACAATGTCGCCATCGCGTCCTGGTCGCCCAACGGCCATTGCAACTGGTCGAGACTGCCTTTTACATTCCAGGATGGTTCCGACAGCGGGTTCAATACGTCACCATCCAGAAGCAGTCCATATTCCTGACTGACCAGGCGGAACTGCAATCCGTCGAGGTCACCGGAGCAGTCGAGGGTTAGCGGCAGAACCATTCCGTCCACGCCGGTTTCCACGCGCCCGTTCCAGGTTGCAGCGAGATCAAACGGTGGTTCAACGAGCAAGCTGGCATTAAGCTCAGCTTCAATACCGCGGGCAAGCAACAAAAAGTGCTTTATTGCCAGGGCTTCGTCCAAGATTGCCCCGAAGGAGAGCGAGTCAATGATAGCCATTGCGGGTTCAGCATCCCGCTGTAGCGTCACGTTTGAGATTTGAGCATCCCGTAACACGACTGCTACCGGCAAATTCAATTCAGCCAATGCCGCACGGATATCCATGCCCGGTTCATCTTCCCGTGGTCCTGATGCCGATTCAAACGTCGCTATCTCCACATCACGTAAATCCAGGCTGCGGATCTCAACTGACAATGGCCACCAGTCCGGACCGGCTTCGATGCCGGCATGACCTACGCGGACTTCCATACCGTCTGACAGGACAACAAGCTCCCGGGCGACGAAACCTGAAGAAAGATCACCGTCAACCTGCACCGCTGTAACTGCGCCTTCCGAATTCTCCACCACCTGCTGCCAGATCCAGCTTGCGCCTGAATCTGTATACAGTAACCAGGTAACGCCAGCGGCAATCAACAACAGGACTGATACCAGGCCGGCCAGCAGCCACTTTTTCAACGTCATCATGCTGAAAATACTCATAACAGGGGTGTTCCGATAGTCAGGTGCACACGCCATGGGTTGCCCTCCAGGTCCAAGCCCTGTGCCACGTCGAGGCGCAACGCTCCGATCAGCGAGTACCAACGCAGGCCAAGCCCGGCACCCCGTTTCAGATCGGGCTTGCTCCAGTCGTTAAACGCGTTGCCTAGGTCGAAAAATGCCGCAACGCTCCAGTCCTCATGAAAACGGAATTCGACTTCTGCACTGGCAGTCAGCACATTGTTGGAGCCGAGACCATTATCGTCCAACTGCTCAAAGTCATAACCGCGAACGCTGCGACTGCCGCCCGCTTTGAACCGGTAAAGGTAAGGCAAGTCCGATACTGAGACATTCAGCTCACCCGCATCCGTGGGTACTTTTATATCGGTGGTCGTTGCATTGCTATAACCCGCTTCCGCCCGAAACAGGAATTTCCACCTTTCACCCGCCAACAGGTTCCAGCGGCTCGAAACAAATACCTGGGTAAAATCATCATCAGACCCCCAGGCTTCATTGGAGGTAAACACCCAGGCCCTCTGATGATGACCGACCGTATTAAATCCGGAACCGCGAATCTCCGGCCAGTCCCAATCCATACCGATCAATAGGGATTTACCTCTATCATTCAACAGCTTGCTAAAAGGGCTTGCAACGGAAAGTGGCTGACCTCCGCTATCTGCGTTGGAGGTGAGTGAAAAATCACGCGTCTCGTTCAGGTACTGGATGAATACAGTTTCGAACAGTTGTTCATAGCCATCCCGCATGTTCCGCGCCTTGACATTGCCAAGGCGCAACCAGTAGTCGTCCACTGATCCGCGCGCGATATCAAAGCGGTTTTCAATATCATCGGAAGCGGAAACTTCCAGCGCCTGTTTCTCAGATTGAAGACCCAATGAGGCTATCCAGTACTGCCGGTCACCCGTTTTGCGCGGCAGGCGGTAATTGGCCGACAAAGCAAGTTCATTATCTTTCTGCTGCCAGCCAAACCGGATATCAAACTTATCGCCACGTGGACTTAACAGGTGGCGACTCCAAAGCAGTTGAAGCCGCGCCTGCGTATCGGTTCCATATCCAACCAGCGCCTGGTAGGTGTTTTTCCTACGCGCTTCAAAATTGACTTCAAAATCAACACGCGGAGGATCGGCATCCAGTTCACGCCGCTCCACCACTTCGACACCATCAAAATAGCCCGAGCGCCACAAATCCAGCCTGAATTCGCCCAGCAACCAGGTGTTGTAAGGATCCCCGCTTTTGAAACGCTGCAGTCCGTCAAGCACACCCGGTTCCAATAAGTCCTGGTTGAACGTGACCTCACCCATTATTGCCTGGGGCCCGGTATCAAGGAGCAGTTCCAGCCACGCCAGATTAGCCACCGGATCGACTCGCATTACATGCCGGCTGAACCCGGCTTGCAGATAACCCGACTCTTCCAGTAAAACGACGGCGGCCTGCTTGGCCTGGTCCCAGGCCTGTTGATTGAGCACACCGCCCTCTCTCAACGGAAACGCTTTGTACCACTCCTGCAAAGGAGCCAAAGCACTTCCCGGCCCGTTCAGATCGAGCACAAGTTTCTCTATGATCACCGGCGGGCCCGCTGCCACGTCCACGCTCAGCAACCATTTCCCGGCTCCCCGGGAAGTGATTTCCACAGACACTTCCGGGTTGAAGTACCCAAACGGGCGCATCGCCTTGACCGCTGATGCTTCAGTGTCTTTGACCAATCGACGCCGCAACCTGCTGTTGAGTCTTGCGCCGCTGCCGATTCGGAATGCCGAAACGTGGTTAAGTACGTTTTCCGACATTGCCTCGCCGACACCGGTTACGACATATTCGATCTCATCGGCATACAGGCCACTTGAAAACAGCAGCAGGCAGAAGAGCAGGATTTGTGAATAGCGGTTCAGCAGCATCCCAGATCACGGGTTGGTTTGACAGCGTATTATCGCACGCACTCGGGTCAGTTTCTGTCTATCAATGCCGATGGCTGGCGCCATGACTTCGATGCGCCAGGCTATGCACGATCATGCCGATAATCAGGGGTTGAATGACGGACAATGTGTAACTACCCTCCAGGTCCAATACGCTCTCAGACAACGCGTAACCAGCTAAGGTTGCAAGCGAAACAAAAGCCAATATACCCAGCGCGCCGCGTTTTCCGAAAACCGGTTGAACCATCATCCACAGCATCATGCCAACACCGAAACGGTGAATGACGATTGCCATTGGGAGGTGACTGCCCGCAGCTCCGTCACTGACTGTCAAAATGGCGCCATCCAGTATCGCATGCAACGCGAGACCGACCAGCGCCAGCATCAGGCTCACCAAATGAAACGTATGCGCTGCACGCTTGACCAGGTGTTCCAACAAACCCGGTAACAGGTAGCCGGTCAGAATCAGCACCAGCGACAACGGCCCGAGTTGCGACCATGATTCGGGTATCAAAAGAAAAGCCATCAACAGGATTAAAACGGCAATGATCGCAGAATCGAATGCCTTGGCGATGAATCCGCCCACGCGCAGCCATTGATACAAAAGCGGCCCGATAAATAAAGATACGATGGACAGAACTAACACTTAATACCCCAAGCGAACTGGCAAGCCGCAACCTTAACGGACAAACCCGGCAATTACACGCTTTGAATTCATGTTGAACCCATGCAAGAATGCCCTCCGGCAAGGTATATTGCTAAACTAGATTTCAATTTGTCATACACGGACATGAATTAACAGCATACGGCGATTGTTTTTACAGCATGGAAACAGCTCAGATCAAGAAGATCATTTCAGATCAGTTTGCCAATCCGCAATCTGCCCTGGACCTGCAGAACTTGCTGCAGATCGTTGCGGAGCGGGCTGAAGTGGTGCCATCGCACGTGGACCTGGCGCACGGGTCGAGCTTCATCTACAACTACATTGAGCAGGTACCCTATCTGCTGACCGTGGCCTGGACCTCGGCCAGGAATGTCGGCATCGAAACCGAGGTAAAAAGCATTCTCCAAATGGTCGAATCTTATTGGATCGAGGATGACGACGTCATTCCCGACAGTATCGGCATTTTCGGCATCATGGATGACGCTTACTGCTCACTGTTGTCGATGCAATCCATATCCGACCTGTACCGGATGCAGACCGGCAAGCACCTGTTTCCCGATGACCTGACAGCCGCCAATGCAATCATGCGTAAAATCATTGGTGAGCCCTACACCACTGAACTCGATGAAATTGTCAGCCAGGCGGTTTCCGAAGCCGGCGTCGAAGAAGCGATCAAATTACTCGCGACCCCCGAGAAACAGCGCCTGCTGGACAGCGAGGCGACCATCTGGAACCACGGACCGGTCGGTGAGTTGCCGGTTAGCCAGTTGCGGGGTCTCGGCCTGATCGAGGACTCGTAACCCTTTCCCTTACCGAAGCGCGTTACAGGCTGGCAAAAGCCTCGCGGGTCAGGTTTCGAGGCTCGCCCCCGGTGACCAGCATATTGTCCTCGATACGAATACCGCCGTAAGGCGCAAGAGATTCAACCTTTTCCCAGTTGATAGCGGCAACGTCACCAGTCTCACGCCATTGCCGCAGCAGAGGCTCAATGAAATACAGGCCCGGCTCAATGGTCAGCACGTTGCCTTCCTCGAGTGTTCGGGTCAGGCGCAAAAACGGATGGCCATCCGGCCTCGGGATCGGGGTGCCGTCAGCATCTGCAATCAGCCCGGCGACGTCATGCGTCTGCAGGCCCAGGAAATGTCCAAGCCCGTGAGGATAGAACACGGCACTCAAACCACTGGCGACGGCATCTTCGGGCGACATCCGGATGATATCGAAATCCTTTAATATCGTCGCGATGTCGGCATGCGCGCGCAGGTGAAGGTCACGGTAATCCAGGCCTTCAACAACCGCTGTGCACAATTTCCTCTGCATGGTATCCATGGCCGCAATCAAGTCTGCAAATTCACCGTCTCCGGCAGAGTAAGTCCGCGTGATATCACAGGCATATCCGTGCACCGTTGCGCCGGCATCAATCAGGAATGAAAGGGATTCAGCCGGTGCATCCTGTTCATGGGCCTGGTAATGCAAAACAGCGCCATGATCGTTCAGGGCGACGATATTCCCATACGGCAATTCGGCGTCAACCAACTGGATCGCCATGCAGTAGCGCTGATGAATGTCGTACTCGCTCAAACCTTCACGAAATGCCTGCTCGGCTGCCATGTGGGCAATCGCACCAAGCCTTGCCGCCTCTGCCATGCAGGCAATTTCGTAAGGTGTTTTGCGGGTTCTTTCCAGGTGAATCCGGTTTAGCAATCGCTGCGGGTTAAGTTGCGTGGCATCGACCGCCTCGGCGAGACTCGTAGCATCGCCAATGCAGGCGGTGCGATGGTTTATGCCAGCCTGCTTCCAGGCGTCGGCATCCCGTACCGGCAGCACTTCAAATTCGTCCGCCCACCATGAATCTGGGTCAGCCGGCGGCAGGTACCAATAGTCATCCGGCTGGTAATAGAACAGCTTGGGACGCTTTCCGGGGCGGATTAGAAGGGCGCTGTCGTGCTA
>Ga0316201_10002902_pt1 | contig 12427 bp, 9 predicted proteins | sample CS6wburrow_MG_FD_204516 | JGI IMG/M metagenome (GOLD analysis project Ga0316201, IMG submission 204516) | Coastal sediment microbial communities from Delaware Bay, Delaware, United States - CS-6 worm burrow | ecosystem: Environmental > Aquatic > Marine > Coastal > Sediment | place: USA: Delaware... | reverse complement strand
ATTGAGGAAGCCCGATCTGCTGGGTTGGGTACAGTGCCGACATGTCCGTTACGCGGTTCATGCTCGTCTCGGCAGTGACACGGTGATTGCCACCCCGGACGGGATGCCGCGGTTGGCTGCCGCAACGTGTCCACCGTGGAACTCGGCGATGAGTCGCACCAGATACAGACCTAGGCCGAGATGGGGTTCGTCCTGGCGCCCCTCGCGGCCAGAGTACATGGACTGGAAGATATCTGTATCGACCGGCAGTGGCGGTCCTTCGTTGAAGACGGTCAGGATTGCGCTGTGCGTTGCAGGTGCGCAGTTGATCGAAATCGTGCTGCCGGGGCAGTGAAAATCGACGGCATTGCTGATCAGTTTGTCGAATGCCTGGCTGATAAGGTCGGGGACCCCGACGATCATGATTTCCTGGTCGACGCCGTGCAGCTCAAGGCGTGCATTTGGGTACATCCCACGCAGGCCCTCGGTCTGCAACCGCAACAGGGCGGCGACATCGAAGGTGACCGCCTCGGCCTGGCGCATGGCCTGTTCGAGCCCGGTTGCCTCGCGCAGACGCATCAGAATCTTTTCCAGGCGCTCAGCGCCATGCCGTGCGCGCTGCAGGTAAGGTTCCTTGTTGGCGGTGTCTGCCTGCTCGGCGTTATCCAGTGAGCTGCGGACAACGGCCAGCGGGGTGCGCAGCTCATGCGCCAGGCGCGCGGCCATGGCCTCGAGGTAATGATTGTATTCGTGCAGTCGGTCGAGCACGCTGGCGAAGCTGCGGCCAAGGTCACCGATTTCGTCTTTTGAATGGTCGGTCTGAAGGCGGCCGATGATACGTCCGTCGTGGCTCACTGCGGCCTCCACGCGGTTGCGGAGCAGGGTAATGCGCGAGGCGAGCAGGCTGGCGAATCCAAGCAGGCCAAGACTGGTGACTGCAAAGAACACCAGGGTGACACCGAACAGTCGCTGCAACGCAAGGTTCTGAATCGAGAGGATGGCGTTGGTCGTCTGCTCCACGAGGATGGCACCTTTGACGCCCTCGCCGCTGCGGATCGGCACGGCCGCACTGACCACTACGGCGTCGCCCTGCGGTGGCTGGCGCCGCAGGCTGGCGGGTTGCCCGCTGAGTGCATCTACGACCGGCGCGATAAACAGATGGGTCTGATCGTCGGGCAGCCCGGCGACAGCATCCGCATCGCGCGGGAGTACTGCGAGGATCAGCTTCTGGATGAACCAGGGCATCTGGGGTTGTTCGGCGCTGAGGGGTGCGCTGGCATCCAGCTGTCCGGCGCGGGCGATAACCAGCCCTTGATGATCGGTGATCCAGATACGTGTGGCCGGTGGGGTGAGGCCGATCAGTATCTGCTCCAGCTGCTGTGATCTTTCGACAATACGCCCGACCGCGTTGGCCGGAAACATTCGCCCACTGGCCAGTACCTGTTGGCTATGACTGTCGAAGATTCGTACCGACAATCGCTCCTTGACCAGTTCGAGTGGCAGGCGCATTTCGACGGTATAGCCCTGCGTATGGCGTTGCCACTCGCCGCGGATGGCGGTCTCGTACCGTGGAGCATCCTCGTGCTTCTCCGGGTCCTCCAAATCTTCCGATACCTCTGGCTGTGCGGCCTGCTCAGTCGATTCGATCTGGCGGGCGACGACCCAACCGGGTGCCCGTGGCTGGATCCGATAGCGTTGCAGGCCGCCATCGCCATCGGTGAGCACCAGGTCAACCGCATCTCCCTGTTCGCCGTATTCGATGTGCGGATCTTTCACGCCTAGCAGCAGATACAGATAGCGTCCATGCCGGCCAAGAAAGATGCGTGCCTCGAGCGTGTCGTCCACTGACTGCAGGACGCTGAAGTTGTTGTCGAAGTGCGGCCATTCATCGCGATAGCCGTCAAGCTGTGGAGCTTTGTCGAGCGGATGCAGGAACAGGTTGCGAAAGGTGACTATCGAACCGGGGCGTGCGACGCCGTGAAACATTTCATCGTAGCCGTGCACGATATTCGCCACCGAGCTTGCAGTGGTCTGCAGGGCCTGATCCTGCGCGTCACGCAGGAAGTGCTCCGTCTCCTGGATAAAGCGGTAACCTGCCCATGGGATGCCCAGCAGCGTCAGCGAGACCAGCAGCAGTTTGAATCGGACCCGGTGCCAGAAACGCGGTCGTGACACGTCTGCTTCCCGCCTACGCCTGTGACAGCCAGCGGTAGCCAGCGCCATACACCGCTTCGATCGCATCGAAGTCTGGGTCGATGTGCAGAAACTTCTTGCGGATCCTTTTAATATGCGAGGTGATGGTCGCAAGGTCCACGTAGGTGTTGGCGGCCTCCATCAGTTGGTCGCGGCTCTTCACGTGTCCCGGATGCCGGATCAGGGCATGCAGGATCCAAATCTCGGTGACGGTCAGCGCCACCTCCTGATCGCGCCAGCTCACCCGCATCTGTTCCGGATCCAGGCGCAATGGGCCGTCCTGCAGGCTGTGTTCAATCGGGGTCTGCGCCTGCATCGCTTCGGTACGTCGAAACAACGCGCTGACCCGCGCGCTGAGCTGATCCAGGCTGACAGCCTTCGTGACGTAATCATCGGCGCCGACCCGCAGGCCGGCCACTGTGTCGATATCACTGTCGCGCGCGGTCAGGAAGATGATTGGCAAAGTGGAAGACAGGCTGCGCAGCTGCCGGCACAATTCGAAGCCGCCGTCGAACTCTTCTCCCAGGCCGATATCGAGAATCGCCAGATCGGGCAGCCGGCTGTGCAGCGCCGCGCCAGCTTCCGCGCGCCCGGCGTAGGTGTTAACCCGGTACCCCTGGCGGCGGAACAGGTCGGCGTAGTTTTCCCGGATGACCGGTTCGTCTTCCACGATGGCAATGGTTCTGGCCATATCGGGTCCGTCGGCGGAGGTTCTGGAAGCTGCAGTTTAACTGCAAAAAAATACCTGCCCGATTTTTGCCACATTGTGTCTGCGCTTTTCCCCTCTCAGGCAAGCCTGCGGTCAGCCTGGGGCGCTGAAATTGAAGTCACACCCGGCGCAGGCCATGAAGCCGCATTCCGCCAAGGAAGGCACGCTGGACCAAACCACCGAAGTGATCACGGCAGGGGCGAAAATGTCGAAGGATCTGTGCAGGCTGTCATTCGGATGCCTGCAAGCCGGGTCGGGACGGATGCCGGCAGATGATGTGTTGCGGCCACTGAGTGAAGAGTTTCTGTACCGTTCACCGGTGGATCTGGCCGGGTACATGTGCCGTCGGTGCCTGATACCGCGAAGGAGTAAAGACCATGCATCGGCATGAGCGCTTCGGCTGCTTGGGTCTGCTGTGGCAGGCGGTATTCGTGGGTCTCGGGGCCAGTCTAATGATGGCCCTGCTGGCACTGTCTCTGGCGCCGCAGGTTCAGGCGGCAACCCAACAGGGCCTGAGACTGTATGGCGGCGGCGATCAGGTGACTTATGCGCCGCAACTGAGTACCGAGGTATCGATCAGGATCTCTGGGGCTCTGACACGCGTCACGGTAAGGCAGCGCTTCAACAATCCGAGTGAACACTGGGTAGAAGGCAGGTATACGTTTCCGCTACCGGAGAATGCTGCCGTCGATCGTCTGCGCATGCGCTACGCCGGGCGTCTTGTAGAGGGTGAGATTCAGGAGAGGCAGCAGGCGCGCAGGACCTACGAGCATGCGCGCGCCAGCGGCAGAGGTGCCAGCCTGCTGGACCAGCAACGGGCCAATATCTTCACCACCTCGGTTGCCAATATTCCGCCGCAGGAAGTCGTCCAGGTCGAGATCGAATACCAGCAGCAGCTGCGATGGCAGGCCGGAGAGTTCACGTTGCGCCTGCCTTTGGTGGTGGCGCCGAGGTATATCCCCGGAACGCCCTTGCCCGGGCCGGAAGAGGGCGAGGCTCTCTCCGCCCGCGGTTGGGCGCAGGACACCGACCAGGTTGCCGATGCCTCGGCGATCACGCCACCCGTGGCGCTGCGGGGTGCTGACGGATTCAACGGGGTGTCAATCGAGGTCGAGCTCAACAGCGGACTGCAGCTGGCTGAGATCACGAGTCCGCATCACCGCATTCAGGTGCAGGAGCGTGCGCCGGGGAGTTATCACGTCTCATTGGCAGACGGCAAGGTGCCGGCCGATCGTGATTTTGTCCTGCGCTGGCGTCCGCGGCTGGCTGAACAACCGACGGCGGCGCTGTTTGTGGAGCAATGGCGGGGGCAGCACTACGGCCTGTTGATGGTCATGCCACCACAGGCACAGTCGCTGCCGACGCCCATCCCACGCGAACTGGTGCTGGTCGTGGACACCTCCGGTTCGATGCATGGTGATTCCATGGCTCAGGCACGCCAGGCGTTGCTGAAGGCATTGCAACAGCTAAAGCCGGCCGACCGATTCAACATCATCCAGTTCAATAGCAATGTGCATGCCCTGTTCGATGAGGCGGTGCCGGCCCACCCCCGGTACCTGCGGCAGGCGCGAAGTTATGTGCGGGACCTGCAGGCCGAGGGCGGCACCGAGATGCTGCCGGCGATGCAGTTGGCGCTGAAAGACCCCCGTCCAAGCGGACTGTTGCGCCAGGTGGTATTTGTCACCGATGGCGCAGTCGGCAACGAGCAGGCGCTGTTTCAGGCCGTTTCGCGGGAGATAGGGGACAGCCGCCTGTTTACCGTGGGGATTGGCTCTGCACCCAATACCTTGTTCATGAGGAAGGCGGCAGAATTTGGCCGCGGGACCTTCACCTACATCGGCAGCACGCAAGAAGTAGGGCGAAAGGTTGCGGCGCTTTTTCGCCAGCTCAGCGCGCCGGTGCTCACCGATGTGCGGTTGAACTGGCAGACGGAGCCAACGGGCGTGCCGGTCGCCCAGGCGCCCGAGATCGTTCCCGATCTGTATGCCGGCGAACCGCTGGTGATTGCGGTGAAGGCTGGCTCGGCCCCCAGGTCGGTACAGATAGAGGGGCGGCTCGGTGGTCGCCTCTGGCAACAGCGAACCGTCCTGCAGGGTGGGGCGGCCGGCGACGCGGTGCATGCGCTCTGGGCGCGTCGCAAGATCCAGGACAGGATGGCGGGGCTGGTGACCGGTGAGGAGCACGACAAGGTCCGGGAAACGGTCCTCGCACTGGCAATGGAACACCGACTGGTCAGCCGCTACACGAGCCTGGTTGCGGTCGACCGGACACCCGTCGGGCCACCGAACCGCGAGCTCAAGTCGACCGTGCTGGCGACCCGTCTCCCTGCCGGCTGGTCGGGGCCCGCAGTGTTCGGTCGTCTGCCCGGCACCGCAACCCCTGCGCCTACGGTCCTGCTTGTCGGTTTGGGTGCGCTGCTGCTGGCCTGGGTGACCAGGGTGACGCGGGTATGAGGCCTGGATTCCGCACCCTGGTTTCGTGTGCACTGCTGGTGAGCGGTGCTGCGCTGATGCTGTACGGTACCTACATTCCCGCCAAGGCCTGGCTCGCACAGTTGTTGTTGGACCGGGCGTGGGAGCGGCGACTGGCCGGCGAGTCGGATGTTCCACCCTGGCCGTGGGCCGATACACAACCGGTCGCGCGGCTGACACTGGCGCGGCTGGGGATTGAGCAAATCGTGCTGGCGGGTGCCAGCGGCCGCGTGCTTGCATTTGGCCCGGGGCACGTCACGGGCTCGGCCCGTCCCGGTGACCGGGGAAACGTCGTCATCAGCGGCCATCGTGACACCCATTTCCGCTGGCTTGCCTCGCTACGTGATGGCGACCGACTCGATCTGGAGACGAGTGATGGACACAGCCGGCCCTACGCGGTTGTGCGGTCCGCGGTGCACCATGAGCGTGATATCGGTTTGCTGGACCCAATGGACGGCGACCAGTTGCGCCTGCTGACCTGCTACCCTCTCGACGCGATCGATTCTGGAACGCCGCAGCGCTATGTCGTTACAGCGCGTCCCTTGAGGCTGTGATGGCGGTGACGTTGCCCGGCCGGGCGATAGCGAAGCGGCTGTGGCCGATCCTGCGACGTTGCTTGACCGCATACATGGCGCTGTCGGCGGCGTCGAATACATCTGCTGCTGTCGCGTAGGTGGCGGCGTCGACGCGTGCGACACCGATACTGAACTGACAGATCGGGACCACTTTGTCGTTGGCCTCGAGGGCCCTATGATCGTAGTCGTGGATCAGGGCAGTCAGCCACTCCTCCAACATGCCTGGGGCCATGTGCGTGAGAATCAGCGCAAACTCGTCTCCGCCAAGGCGGGTAACGATATCGGTGGCCCGAACCCGCGATCGCAGGTAAGCGGCTGTCTCTCGCAGAACGTGGTCGCCGGTGGGGTGGCCATATTCATCGTTGATGCGCTTGAAATCATTCAAATCGATCACCACCAGAACGGCCGATGCCTGACGGTGCGACTGCTCGTGCAGATGCGCCAGCATCAGATCGAAATAACGGCGGTTGAAAGTCCCGGTCAGGGGATCAGACAAGGACTGATGGCGGAGTTCATTTCGCTGTCGCTGGATCTTCAGTGCCAGGCGCTCGATGTTCGGCAGCAGGGATCCGAATTCCTTGATCGCCGTTGGTGCGTCAGAGGGTTCGTATCGGTATTTGAGGACATCTTCCAGAGCCGTGTGTACGCGGGTCATGTCCGACTTGAACCGCCACAGGGTGCCGCGCACGAGGAACACCATCAGTACCGCGACAGCGGTCAGAATAGCCGCATCGGCAACGATGAGTTCGGTGAGGAAGGCATTGCTGACGGGTACAGGTCGCTGCAACACCAGCTCCCAGGAGGTATCCGGGACCTTTGTCCGGTAGGTACCGATCTGCCCGGATTCCGGGCCCGCCGGGGTGGCCAGTTTCTGCCGACCACTGCGGTCCAGCAGCAGGAACCGGTCACCGTCCCGCAGCATGCCGTGCAGAAGTTCCTGCAGAATACTGAGCCTGAAACTGACGAACAGGGTGCCGGCATCGCCGCCGGATGGGGTCGCGACCCGGGCAAGCAGATCGAAGTGCTCGAATCCTGATATGTCGGTATGCAGCAGGGGATAGTCGATGGGGGTGCCGGCGGCGAAGTGGCGGATGTCTGCCTCGCACGCAGCGCCGACGCGCAGTGCCAGTGGGTCACCGAATACCACGCCGTCCGGGGAGGCGAGAGCGGTGCCAAGGGTTCCGGGCAACAGACGACCCACAGCATGCGACCAGCGGGTCATTTCGGTTGTATCAGGGAACTCCAGCAGGTCGCCCACCTCGGGGTCGACTGCCATGAGTTGCAGTATCCCCTGATAGAATCGTACCTGGTTGCGCAGCCCGATGGCGGCGTTGCGCACGGTATCCCGCGCTTCCGCAAGCTGGCGGTTTTCGAGCGTGCTGTAATTGGCCTGCAGGACGTAGAGCCCCATGGCCGTGGTAACGACCGTCACGGCGATCAGCAATGCGATCGATATTGTGGCCAATTTGCCGATGGAGAGTTGCACGTGCCGGACTCCTGTCCGTTTCGTCCCCTGCGAAAGTCAGCGGCGGGTTGTAAGCAAACCTTAGGCGGACAGCCGGCCTTCGTTTTATGCGACCCAGCTCCTGGGCTTGCGGGCCGGCGCGGGGGATGATCTGCTACGCGTGCGTCCCGCCGTCGGGCGGTCCCGAAACCTGGATGAACAAGTGTTGAATCTCAGATGGCAGTGAAGAAGAAGCGTTCGGCCAAGCGCCGCACCAGCGCGCGCGGCAGGAAGTCGCGCAGCAGGCAGACAAAGTCCCGCGTCTGGCTGAAGGTGGTATTGACGCTGGTCGTGCTGCTGTCGCTGCTGCTCGGCGGCTATACCGTCTATCTCGGCAAGACGGTGCGGGTGAATTTTGAAGGCAAGCGTTGGGCGGTGCCGGCACAGGTCTATGCCCGCCCGCTCGATCTGTACGCCGGGGCCAAAGTATCGGCCACCCAGTTGATGGCGGAGCTGCGGTTCCTCGGTTACCGCGAGGTTGGCAAGGTCTCGGGACCGGCGCAGTGGTCGCAAGAAGGCCGGCGCTTCACTGTCCACACGCGTGACTTCACCTTTTGGGATGGCAGTGAGTCGGGGCAGGCTGTGGTGATCGATGCCGGTCGCTCCGCAATCCAGCGTATTCGCGCCCGGTCTGGCGGTCGGGAGATCGATCTGCTGCGGTTGGAGCCGGCTCTGGTCGGCAGCATCTACCCCTCGCACAATGAAGACCGCGTGCTGGTGCAGCGCGCAGAGCTCCCGGCTGACCTGGTCAACGGGCTTCTGGCGGTCGAGGACCGACGCTATTTTGAGCATGCTGGGGTCGACTTAAGGGGCATTGCGCGCGCGCTCTGGGCCAATATCCAGGCCGGCAGGACAGTGCAGGGTGGCAGCACCCTGACGCAGCAGCTGGTCAAGAATTTCATACTGACCCCGGAGCGTTCACTGCGGCGCAAGCTCGATGAGGCCTTGATGGCGCTGATCGTGGAATCCCGTTACAGCAAAGACGACGTCCTCGAGGCCTACGCCAACGAGATCTTTCTTGGACAGGAAGGGGGGCGTGCAATCCATGGCTTCGGCCTGGGTGCGCAGTTCTACTTCAATCGCCCACTGCGCGAGTTGCGTCTGCATGAGTCCGCGCTGCTGGTGGGGCTGGTGAAGGGCGCCTCCTATTATAACCCGCGTCGTCATCCGAAACGTGCGCTCAAACGCCGCAATCTGGTTATCGAGGAGATGCGGGCACAGGGCTTCGTGTCATCTGAAGAGGCCGATGCGGCGAAGCAGCAGAAACTGGGTGTCACCGCAGATGGCACCACGCGGGGGCAGCGGGTTCCGGCATTCGTCGATCTTGTCAGGCGACAGTTGCGCCGCGACTACCGTGAAGAGGATCTGACCTCCGAGGGCCTGCGTATATTTACCACGCTGGACCCATGGGTCCAGCAACGGGCGGTCGCGGCGCTTGGCAAGCGTCTGCAGCAGATCGAGAAGGCGCGCCGTATAGACGAGGGCAGCTTGCAGGGTGCACTGGTGGTTGTTTCCGCTCAGAACGGGGAGGTGCAGGCGCTGATCGGCGGCCGGGACGCCGCGTTCGCCGGGTTCAACCGTGCCCTGGATGCGGTTCGGCCAATCGGTTCGCTGGTCAAGCCGGCCGTCTACCTCACCGCGCTGTCGAAACCCGAGCGGTTCACCCTGACCACGATGATCGAGGACAAGGCAGTGGACATGACGCTGCGCGGGGGGCAACGCTGGCGACCTCACAATTACGATCATGAGATTCACGGGCCGGTCGCCCTGCACGAGGCGCTGGCACGTTCGTTGAATCTGGCCACCGTCAATCTGGGTATGGCGGTCGGATTGAAGCCGGTGATTGCGACCCTGCACGCACTTGGCGTGAAACGCGAGATCGATGCCTTTCCTTCACTCCTGCTGGGTGCTCTTTCACTGTCGCCACTGGAGGTCTCTCAGATCTACCAGGGCCTCGCGGCCGGTGGCTTCAGTTCGCCCTTGCGCGCGATCCGTGCGGTTCTGGATGCGCAGGAGCATCCCTTGCAGCGCTACCCGCTGACGGTGACTCAGGCGGCAGACCCTGCTGCTGTATTCCTGCTGAATCGGAATCTGGTCGAGGTCACGGAGTCGGGCACGGGTGCCGCACTGAGCCGACTATTGCCGCAGGGCCTGCACGTTGCCGGCAAGACCGGGACGACCAACGAGCTGCGCGACAGCTGGTTTGCAGGGTTTTCCGCGGATAGGGTGGCGGTGGCTTGGGTGGGGCGTGACGACAATGCCCCGATCGGTCTGACCGGTTCTCAGGGCGCCCTGCCGGTTTGGGCAGATCTCATGCGCGGTATCGAAAATGTGTCTCTGCAGATGACGCCACCGCAGGGCGTCGAGTATCACTGGGTGGATGATTCCGGTCGGCTTTCCGCGAAAGAGTGCGAGGGCGCCGCCGCCTTTCCATACATTGCTGGATCGCAGCCGCAAGAGCGCGCGGATTGCACCGAACAACAAAGTTCAGGGGGGTTTTGGGATGGTTTGTTCAATTAGTCTTGGCCAATTTTCGTCGGGTTGCGTTCGCTTTCCGGCAATGGCCGCGATGCGAAGTCGGACCGCGGCGCGCCTTCTCGCTGGCCTTGGTCTTGTGCTGACACTGTCGGCCTGCGGCGGCCTCGGTCGCAGCGAACGCCCGGCCCAGGTGGAAGAGCACGGTGCTGTGCCACCGGCGGCCCAGGCCGAACCTGACGGCGGTGGTGAGGCTCAGATTGCCGCTTATACGCCGCCCGCACAGCCGGTTGTCGCAAGGCCTGAGCCCAAGCGCGCGGTAGCGGTTCTGATGAAGCGTGCCGACGGTCAGCGCAGCAGCGGCGATCTCGACGGAGCCACGGTCAGCCTCGAACGGGCATTGCGCATCGCACCGGATGATGCCCTCCTCTGGCACAGGCTGGCCGGGGTGCGGATGGCGCAGCGGCGGCATGATCTGGTCGTCCAGCTGGCCGCCAAGTCCAACGCCCTGGCGATGTCCGGTGACACCAGCCTGCGTCGTTCGAACTGGCGTCTGATCGCAAATGCACGGCGTGCCATGGGAGATGAATCCGGGGCTCGCGAGGCCGAACGGCGCGCCGGTTCACTCAACTGAGCAAGGTGCAATGCGCCGCAGCTGCAAAACTTTTCGCGCCAATGATTAATTCAAGGAGTATTCCATGGCAGATATTCAACTCTCGTCGCAACTGTTTCAGGACATTCAGCAGGCCGTGCAGCGTCAGGATCCGCAGGCGGATCAGAACGTGGTGATGCAGTACCTCGCGGCCGTCATGGGTTACATGATGGGCAGTCAGCGTGATATGTCCGACGCTGATCGTGATGCCTTGATGGAAGAGTTGTGCGGTTTCGCCCGTCACGTCTACGGGGATCTCGTGCGGCAGCAACAGCAGCAACAGCAGCAGGCGCAGCGCCCTTCTGGGCAGGCCTTCGGCTACTGGGTGCCGCCAAAAAAATAGACGCCGCCCCAAACCTGGCGGATGCTTGAACCAGCCTGACCCGGTTTCCGGTCAAGCTTCTCTGAAGTCCGGTTGCGCTTCGGGTTAGAATCTGCGGCAGAACCTCAGGAGAAAGGCCAGCGTGAGTACCCCCTACGCCGCCGACAAACTGATCGCGCAAGCACGCCAGCTGGCCGCTGAATACCGGCGTACCATGGGCAAACCTCTGCCTGGTATCAGCAACGAGATTGCCGAGCATGATGCCATGCGTCTGCTGAATCTCGAACCCAGATCCGGCCCGGATGTCAGTTGGGATGCGACTGATCCGGAGACGGGTAGGCGCGTGCAGATAAAGAGCCGCACGATCTTCGATGAGAGCAAGAGCGGCCAGCGGATCGGCCAACTGAAGATGAACCAGGAGTGGGACGCGGTCATCCTTGTACTGATGGACGAAGACTACGAACCCTATGAGATCTACCAGGCCCTGCGTGAGGACCTGGCCGAGTACGTCGATGCATCCAGCGGCAACCGGGCCAAGCGAGGTGCCATGTCGGTTGCGCGCTTCAAGATTGTCGGTGAACTCGTGTGGGACCGGGTCAGCGGGCGGCAGGACGGAGTTTGGGACAATCAGACCGGTTGAGTCCTCAAGGCAAACCTGATGGATGTCGATGATGTACTGGGTGCCGACGGTCTGCTGTCGCGCACCATCGAGGGCTTTGCGCACCGGCCACAGCAACAGGACATGGCGCACGCAGTCGCCGATACCCTCGAGCAGGGCGGCAGTCTGATCGCCGAGGCCGGCACGGGCACTGGCAAGACCTTCGCTTACCTGGTGCCGGCACTGTTGTCGGGCCAGAAGGTCATTATCTCCACCGGCACACGCAATCTTCAGGACCAGCTGTTCCTACGCGATCTGCCACGTCTGCGCGACGCCATGGCGAGCCCGGTTCAGGTCGCACTGCTGAAGGGGCGTGCCAACTATCTTTGTATTCACCGCATGGAAACCGCGTTGCTCGACGATCGTGGTCACAATCGCGAGAACCTGCGCTGGTTGATCAAGGTGCGTGACTGGTCGGGGTCGACCGAGCGCGGTGATATCAACGAGCTTGCTGATGTACCGGAAGATGCCACCATCTGGCCGCAGGTCACCTCCACCACCGACAACTGTCTGGGGCAAGACTGCAACGCCTGGAGCAGCTGTCATCTGGTCGAGGCCAGGCGTCGCGCGCAGGAGGCCGATATCGTGGTGGTCAACCATCATCTGCTGTGCGCCGATTTTGCGATTAAGGGCGATGGCTTCGGCGAACTGCTACCGGGCGCGGACGCCTTTATCATTGATGAGGCTCACCAGTTGCCCGAGGTGGCGAGCAATTTCTTCGGTACGACGGTCAGCACGCGCCAGATCCTAGAACTCACCCGCGACACCCAGGCGGAGTATCACCGTGAGGCCGGTGATCTGCCCAAGTTGCTCGAACAGGTGGATTCGGTCGCAAAATCCGCGCGTGATCTGCGTCTGGCGTTCGGCCAGGGAGTACGGCGTGGAGCCT
>Ga0316201_10002901_pt1 | contig 12427 bp, 13 predicted proteins | sample CS6wburrow_MG_FD_204516 | JGI IMG/M metagenome (GOLD analysis project Ga0316201, IMG submission 204516) | Coastal sediment microbial communities from Delaware Bay, Delaware, United States - CS-6 worm burrow | ecosystem: Environmental > Aquatic > Marine > Coastal > Sediment | place: USA... | reverse complement strand
TCCTGATCACGCTCCTTATTCTGATTTGAGTTCCGCTCACCCTGGATCATGCCGCATTCAAGCAGTACACGGACGGAATCAGATTCAAGCAAGTAGCATGAACCTGTCACTTGCTGTATTGCGCCGATAAATTGTAATGTCGCCATGGTTGCTCCCGTTGATACCTTTCGATTTTGCACCAGCTATTGCGAAAATAGCCATATCTATATCAAATCCTGTGCGATTCGAAAAAACCATTCGAGTAATTAATGCTCTGCCGCCCTGTAAACCGCAAGTACAGCAGCCAGCCTGAAATTACACCTTAAAACTATCACTCGGCATCTTAATCGTTAAACTCGATGACAATTACTTTTACATCGCCGAAAACTTCTCCATAGCTTTACTGTCTCACCGCGAACAGAACCTGACTTGCAACGCTTGCCCGGAATGTCTGTTTAGGATAGAGTCCGCGCGCCCTGTCAGCAAGGTCGTTTAAATGAGGTAATGTTATGAAGAACAGTTTGCTTTTCCGGTTTTCTACCCTTGGATTTTTTCTCACTTTGTTCTGCCTCCTGCCCGCTTGCGATGACGATTTCGATAGAAACCTGGGGGACGGTTCCAGCACAGGACTCAAGCTGGAAATCACCCAGCAACCACAGGTCACCTGGCTTAGCAGCAATGGTAAAACACAGGTCATCCTGCAGTTTTCTGTTCGCGACTCCAGCGGCGCGCCCCTGACCGAAGATCAGATTGTTGTCCAGCTTAAGCTCGACGGCAATCCCATAGATGTAGAATCCATGCTCAATCAGTCATCGACTGTACTTGAAGTGAATCTTTATTTCGCCATGGTGCTGGATGCCAGTTTCTCGATGACCCAGCATAACCCGCCCGCTTTCGAACCGATGAAAACAGCATCACGCAACAGCTACCAGCAGGTTCTTGATCTATGGAGCACGCGCCCGGGCGCAGTAAAATTCTCTCTGATCTGGTTTGACGAAGTCATGAACCAGAGCATGTATAACATTAATGTTGCACGCGACTGGTTTCCTGATGACATCCTGTCGATACCCGAGCCTGTCGCCGGCACTGCAACCAAACTCGATTCCGCCGTTAATATCATGGCTGATTATCTTCAGTCCGAATACGACAATGGCATTTTCAATGGCGCACGTGATCAGTACGTGATGCTCGTATTCTCTGACGGTGCCGATAATTACAGCTACTGGGACAACAGTGCAATCAATCAAACGCTCAGCACCACGTCCGGCGCCAGTTACCAGCAGTACGGGACAACTCCGACCACGCTGGAAGCCGCAAAAGCTGCCATCACAGCACACCCGCGACTGACCACGCATGTCATCGGTCTTGGTTCTGCGATCAATGCAGGTCAGCTGACGCAGATTGCAAAGGCAGGCAACGGTACGTTTCAGGCCAACCCCAGCAGCCAGAATATCGGCGAGTTGTTTCAGCGCGTGTTAAATGAATTTACCACCATCCTGGCACGCGGCGCCGAAATTCCGTTACCGCCGGGTGACTATGAATTCACCCTGAGCGTTAAAAACAAGGCAGGCGGCAGTCCCGTCAGCCACACGTTCATGATGCATGCCGGCGATCCACAGGCCGGAGTGATTAGTACGCCCTGATTGGTTTATCGACTGGATGACATCTGGTAACGGATTTGGACTGCTGTTTAATTGCTCATCAGCTGATCGACTTTTTCGCCGTAAAATACGCGCGCCACTTCAATGTTCCGCGGATCAACCGATCCCACCAGGTCAGCATACACAACCATGGCATCGGCCAGTTCGCCACCCCGGTGTTTCCAGAACATCCTGTAGAGGGCAATTTCACCGGCATCATCTTTGCGTAAGCGCATCTCCGAAGGCAGCAACGAAGGACCTTCCTGATCAAGATAAACGGTGATTTTTTGCGGCGCCATGTAGCGCGTGGTTTTCGCCACCGCTACTTCGCCGCCCCAGACCGCGCTGTATTTACTGATATCGACAGCCTTCCACCAGTCTGCCTGGTCCGAGGTGTAGCGCCCGACCAGCAGTTTGGGCTTGAGGGATTCCAGGTAAGCTTCGACCCAGCGATCGAACAGGCGTTTTTTTTGCGCCAGTCGGCGCTGCATTTTTTTCGGTTCGAGCAGGAAGCCGCCCTGTTTCAGGTCCTGCAAAACCTGGCCGACCGTGCCCAGTGCGACACCCGCCGTCTCGGCTATATCCCGGTAGGATGCATTGAGTAAAGCCGGCTGATTGAGCAGGGCATGCACGATCTTGAGCCCCCCCGGCTTGAAAGCGCGACCCCGCGATTGCATCGCCGGCGGTCGCGCCGGCCGATTGCCCTTGATGAACACATGCAGCGGCTTTTCATCAATCAGCGCATTGCCCGCGGTGTCGATGAAAGGAATATCAAGCGCTCTCAGCCTGTCGGCCATAGCTGGGTTGACGTGATCCGCCACCAGCATACCCTTGCCCGGCAACTGCCGAACCTGTTCGACCAGGGCACCGAAATTGGCCTGCGGTACCCACTTTTTCACACAGGCCACAAAGCGCAGTGCAGCATAACCCTCGACCTCGATGATGGTATCAATCACCTCATCGGCCATGCCGACCTGTTCCGAGATGACATTCAGCCTGATCCCGGTCTGATGCTGTAGCTGCTCAATTGCTGTTGCAAGTAATTGCGGCTCAAAGGTCTGGCTAGTCACGTTATTTTCTCACTATAATAAATGTACGATAATAATGAACATAATAATAAACAGAACATACCATCTTCAATCCCATACATCACGCATTTTATATGTTTAAATATATTTGTTCATTAATAATGTACATATACATTATCTACAATCTCAGCATCGATTCATTCTTTACTAAAAAGTCTACGTTATTGGAAACTCCCGCTCCCTGGCGTTGATTTTTCGTACACAAGCACTTTGCCTTGAACGCAAATGCAGCGTAGTGTTACTGCATAAAACGAAGCAGACAATCGACGGGAGACAGATATGGGCGCAGAAAAAATAACGAAATACCCGGGTAAAAATATCGACGTGCAGTGGGACGGCCGGCTTTGTATTCACATCGGTGAATGCGGCTATTCGCAGGGCGAACTCTTTGTCGGCGGCCGCGATCCCTGGTGCCAGCCTGACATGGTCGAGGACGATAATGTCAGGAAGGTGATCAGGCGTTGCCCGTCGGGTGCGCTGAGTTATAACGACAAGGCTGGCGGCGACAACGAAAAGCCGGCGAAAAACAACACCGTCCAGGTGGTCTACAACGGGCCATTGTTTCTGCATGGCGAGCTTGACATCGAAAACGCACCGGCCGACATGCCCGCTGTCAAATTTCGCGCCGCGCTATGCCGTTGCGGCCAGTCCAGAAACAAACCGTTCTGCGACAACAGCCACCTCAAAGCCGGCTTCGAGGACTACGGTGCAGTGGGTGAAACCGGTGAAGACACACAGTCAAAGGGTGGCGCCATGACAATTAAATTCGCCAAAAATGGACCCATGATTCTGTCAGGTAACTTCGCCATCGTTGCCGCCAGCGGACGCGTCGCCTGGCATGGCAAACAGGCAGCCTTGTGTCGTTGCGGACAGTCGAAAAATAAACCATTCTGCGATGGCAGTCATACAGCTGCGGGATTCATTGCTGACTGATATTTTGGTTAATTACGCTCAATGCATACTGAGATTCGACTAAGCATAAAAGATGTACGTCAGCGAATAACGCGAAATTATCTATTTATACGAGTCCTGGCCGAGTGCTAATACAAAGTTATTTTACTTCGCATTGTTTTGCGTTGTTTGCAGACGATTGCCTTGAGGGAACTGGCGTTCTTGCACCGGTTTCAAGTTCTATCGCTGCCAGCCCCTTTGGTCCCTTGTTCGATCCTGTCGAATTGATCAGGCCTCAAACAACACCTTCAACTTCGATCCCATCGTGATATTTCCGGCCTGCGCCGGAACACCCAACGTGCGTCACTGCAGGTCAACTGCTAGCCGTTTGCGAGCGTTATTCCAGCGCTATAAAGATTCGGTTTTTCCGATGTTTATCTGCTCACTATTCGTATTTTAACCAAACTTGTTCGAGGCTATGATTACTTCACGGCTAGCAGAATATGCCGGTTTCACCAGGAGAATTTTATGTCTACACAGATATCGACCATTACCCCTGCACAGCTGCATGCAGCACAACGCCGGGGGCAATATACCGGGCTGCTCGATGTACGCACCGCAGCCGAATATCGTGCCGGGCACATTCCAGGCGCACAGCTGATTCCTGTAGAACAACTGGCGCCCGAGGCAGTGGCAGAAAGCTTCAAACGCCCCGCGCTTGGACACGAAGAAACACTTTATATCACCTGTCATGCCGGACCGCGCGCCCAGCAGGCAGCCGAACGTCTTAAACAGGCGGGCTATCGCAAGCTGGCGCTGGTCGATGGCGGCACCCTGGGCTGGGAGAAAGCCGGCCTGCCGCTGCAACGATGCGGCAATGCCATCAGCCTGGAACGCCAGGTGCAGATCGCAATCGGCAGCCTGCTGGTCGCCAAGGTGGTGCTCGGCTTTAGCGTGCATGCCCTGTTTTTTGCACTCGCAGCGCTGATCGGCGTCGGCCTGATCGTGGCCGGGCTTACCCGCTGGTGCGGCATGGCACAACTGATCGCGCGCATGCCATGGAACCGTGGCGTCGACTGTTCTGCAAATGCGAACGCCTGACAACTTAACAAACCTAGAGGAGACATCATCATGATCTTTCGCCAACTGTTCGATAAAACTTCGAGTACCTACACCTACCTGCTGGCCGAGCGCCAGGGTGGCGAGGCGCTACTGATTGATCCGGTGCTGGAAAACACCGGGCAGTATGTCCGCCTTATTGATGAACTGGAACTGAAGCTGGTACTGGCAGTGGATACGCATATCCACGCCGACCATGTCACCGCGCTGGGCGAATTACGCAAGCAGTCGGGTTGCGCCACGGCGATGGGTGCCATGACCCGGGCCGAATGTGTTTCGGTGCATTTCAACGAGGGCGAAAAACTGCGCGTGGACAGCCTGCAGCTCGACATTCTGTACACACCGGGTCACACCGATGACTCTTACAGTTTGCTGTTGCCCGATCGCGTGTTCACCGGTGACACCTTATTAATACGCGGCACCGGGCGCACTGATTTTCAGAATGGTGATCCGGCTGCGCAGTACGACAGCCTGTTCGGCAAACTGCTGACACTGCCCGAGGATACCCTGGTGTATCCCGCGCATGACTACAACGGTATGATGGTGAGCACCGTCGGCGAGGAGAAGCGCCACAACCCGCGACTGCAGGTCAGCGGCAAACAGGCCTATGTCGATCAGATGAACGCACTAGAACTCGACGACCCGCGGCTGATGGATATCGCGGTGCCGGCCAACCGTGCCTGCGGTATGCTCAACGCCGCGTAAACCGGGAGTTTCGATCCACTTAAACAGAGGAGTCAAACAAAATGATCACGCTCAACTCAGTATTGTTCAGCACGATTGCCGGACTAGTCATCTTCAAGGTCATCATTATGGCCGCGGCAGCTGTTATAGCCTTGTACAGTTTTACTGCGCAGGTTCGACAACATACGGTCGCGCCTGCACGCGCACGCAATTCGGCCAGAGATCGGGGTCTGGATATATACGTGTGAATATCGCCTCGACTGGTTGGGAACAACACATATGATGCCGGGCGGTACAATAAATTTAGCAGGGATTGCGGCAAGAGCAGCTGTGCTGGCAGGACTGTGGTGGCTTATTGTTCAGGGCCAGCCAGAGGCATGGCTGGTCGGGCTGCCGGCGGTGGCCTTCGCCACTTTCGCCAGTGTGCATCTGGGCAGCGTGGCGTGGCCGCAACTTGCCATCGCTGGACTGCCCGGCTTTGTTGTGCTGTTCCTGCGTGAGTCGGTACTCGGCGGTATCGATGTCGCACGCCGCACGCTGGCACCCACACTTCGAATCAGGCCAGGCTTCAGAAGCTATCATCTTCAGCTGCGTGACCCGCGTGCACGCATATTGCTGGTTAACTGCATAAGCCTGTTGCCCGGCACGCTGGCAGCAGACTGCCAGGGCGATCAGGTAGAGCTGCACCTGCTCGACGCAGAAGAAAATCCCGATGCTGGAATACGGCGGCTTGAGCGCGCCATCGCCAGGCTGTACCGCCTGCCACTGGAGAGTGCAGATGTCTGAGCTTCTCTCGCTGGCTACCATGGTGCTGATGCTCAGCCTGTTGCTGGGCCTGCTGCGCATACTCCGTGGTCCGGACGCGGGTGATCGCATGCTGGCGGCGCAGCTGATTGGTACCGCGGGCGTCGGCTTGCTGATGTTGTTGAGTGTCTTGCTCGATCAGCCGGCACTGATCGACGTCGCGCTGATACTGGCATTGCTTGCCGCGGTTGCAGCGGCGGCTTTCACCGGACAACAGCGAGAGCAACGTGATGATTAATGCCCTGTCTTCCCTGCTGATATTGGCGGGGCTTTTCTTCTATATCGCCGGAAGTATTGGCCTGTTGCGTCTACCAGATCTCTATTCCCGACTGCACGCCCTGACCAAGGCCGATAACCTCGGCCTGGGTTTACTCACCGCCGGCATGGCGCTGCAGATGCCCAACCTGATGACCGCGCTGAAGCTGGTCATCATCTGGCTGGCGATACTCGTGGCCAGCGCCACCAGTGCGCACCTGATCGCACGGCATGCGCGCCGGCGGGAGTCACGATCTTGAACTCAACTAGCCTGCTTGTATTTGACGGGCTGCTACTGGTATCGATTGTGAGCCTGGCCTGGGCGGCACTGGCAAGCATTGATGCACGTCGCAGTGTGATTTTGTTCATGGCGTTCGGCCTGGTGCTGGCACTGGCCTGGGCGCGACTGCGAGCACCGGATGTCGCCCTTGCAGAAGCCGCGATCGGCGCAGGTCTGTCCGGTGCGCTGCTGCTGGCTGCGCTGCATGATCACGACCGTACAGCAGCAGGCGTGGGTAGCAGCAGTACTCAGAACCAGACCAGTGCAGGTCTAACGACGGTGATTCGATGGTCGGTCACACTGCTGTGCGCCGCACTCGCGGTCGGCCTGGGCTGGGCCCTGGTGCATGTCTTCGATCATCCGGCGAATGACGCGCTGGCCCGGGCGGTTGCCGAAAATCTCGACCTCAGCGGTGTCAGCAACCCGGTGACCGCGGTGTTACTGAATTTCCGTGCCTACGACACGCTGCTGGAACTGGCGGTGCTGCTGACAGCGGTGCTCGGCATTTTTGCGCTGGGACCGGCGCGCGCCGGCTACCAGCCTGCGGGGCTGATATTCGATGGCCTGACGCGCTGGCTGGTTCCGGTGTTGATTCTCACCGCCGCCTACCTGTTGTGGGTAGGCGCACATGCGCCGGGCGGCGCATTTCAGGCCGGAGCCACGCTGGCAGCCGCCGGGGTTGTATTGCGCCTCGCGGGCCGTCACCAGATCGGCTTGCCTGCAGCGCGTACATTGCACATCGTCCTCGCCGCCGGTGTGGGCATGTTTTTGCTGGTCGGTTTCGCCTTGCTCGCCACTGGCAGGGCGTTTCTTGGCTATCCGCCGGCCTGGGCCGGCAGCCTGATCCTGCTGATCGAAACCGCCGCGATGCTGGCGATCGCCGCGACCCTGGTGTCGGCATTTGTCGGCGGCCAGCCAGAATCGGTCACGATCGACAACGAGGAATAACCCCGATGCTGACGACACAATTATTGTATGCACTGAGCGGATGCGTGATCGTCGCACTTGGGCTACGCAGTGCGCTACTGCACAGTTCACTGCTGCAACGCGTGCTCGCCATCAATGTGATGGGCTCCGGTGTATTCATGATCCTGCTCGCCGTTGCCTACCGTGGTGCCGAAGTGGCACCGGACCCGGTGCCACATGCCCTGGTGCTGACCGGCATCGTGGTCGCGGTGAGTGCAACTGCACTGGCGCTGGCACTGGCGCGCCGCCTGGCTGCGGAGCAGGATGATGACTGATGTGCTCATCATCCTGGTAAGCCTGCCACTGGCGGGTGCGCTGCTTTGCCTGCTGTTGCCGCGGGCCGCCACAGTGGTTGCCCTTATCACCGCTGTTATCACCGCGCTCGCCAGCGGCAGCTTGCTATACGCAGTAAGCACACAGGGCACGCTGCTCTACGAACTCGGCGGCTGGACTGCCGGGCTTGGTATCGCGCTGCGTGCCGACGGCCTGTCCGCACTGCTATTAGTCATGGTTGCATTAGTGATTCTCGCAACCAGCTTCTATGCCAGCGCTTACTTCAGCAAGAGCGCGGCGCGCGCCCACTTCTGGCCGCTATGGTTGTTGTTGTGGACAGCGTTGAATGCGCTGTTGCTGTCAGGCGACCTGTTCAATCTATATGTCACCCTCGAGCTGCTGGGCCTGAGCGCGGTCGCGCTGGCATCGCTCGGCGGCAAGATCGCCGCGGTGCAGGCGGCTTTGCGTTACCTGCTGGTAGGACTGCTGGGGTCGATGCTGTTCCTTGCCGGTGTGAGCCTGATCTACGCCGGTTATGGCAGCCTGGATCTCGCAGTGCTCTCACGCACGGTCGAGCCGGAACCGATTGCATGGCTGGCGCTGAGCCTGATGACCGCCGGACTGCTGTTGAAAACCGCGCTGTTCCCGTTGCATTTCTGGTTGCCGCCGGCGCACGCGAGCGCACCGGCACCGGTGAGCGCCGCGCTTTCTGCACTGGTGGTGAAGGCGGCTTTCTACCTGGTGTTGCGCTTATGGATGGATGTATTCGCGGATGTGGTAACACCCGCGGCCGCCGATCTGCTCGCCGCGCTGGGTGCGACTGCAGTGCTGTGGGGATCGTGGCGCGCGTTACGCGCACAACGTCTAAAAGTACTCGCGGCCTATTCCACGGTGGCACAGCTGGGCTATCTGTTTCTGTTCTTCCCGCTGCTGCAGGCATTGCCGCCCGGCCCGGCACTCGATGCCGCAACAGGTGGTTTGATCATGCTGGCGCTGAGCCATGGCTTTGCCAAGGCCGGTCTGTTTCTCGCGATCGGGGTTATCCAGCAGCGTTCCGGAAACGATAGCATTGCCGAACTCGATGGCACCGCGCAACGTCTGCCGGTCACGACCTTCGCTATCGCGCTGGCGGGTGTTGCCCTGATCGGCCTGCCGCCGAGCGGCGCCTTCCTCGGCAAGTGGCAGCTGATCGCCGGGTCATTCGCGACCGGCCAGTGGCTCTGGATAGTGGTGACGGTGATCGGTTCGTTACTGGCTGCCGCGTATACCTTCCGCATACTCGGCCATGCTTTTGGCAGTCAGCTCTACCCGAGCCGGGCCTTTGCCGTGGCGCGTGAGGAATGGCCGGCACTGATACTTACTGCGACGGCGGCAGTGGTGCTGGGTCTCGCCGGTGCGTCAGTCTGGACCCTGCTGGAGGCCGGCGCATGAATCTCGAAAACAGCCTGCCATTACTGGTGGTACTGAGCTCGTTGCTGCCCGGGCTGGTGATTTTCTTCCTGCGCGAAGGCAGCCACCGGCTGCGTACAGTGCTCAATCTTGCAGGTGCCGTCATCAAGCTGGCGCTGGTCGTGCTACTGATCTGGGGCGTGTTTCACGAACACAGCTACGAAACGCGCTGGACGCTGGCGCCGGGCCTGGACCTGGTGCTGCACGCCGATACGCTGTCGGTGTTGTTCGTCACCCTGTCTACAGTGTTGTGGCTGGTAACAACAGTGTACGCCATCGGCTACCTCGAAACCTCGCCGCATCGCAGCCGCTTTTTCGGCTTTTTCAGCCTCTGCGTTTCGGCGACAGTGGGGCTGGCACTGGCGGGCAACCTGTTTACCTTTGTCATTTTCTACGAGCTGCTGACGCTGGCGACCTACCCCCTGATCGCACACCGGGGCACGCCCGAGGCGGTGCGCGGCGCACGCATTTATCTCGCTTATACCCTGGCCGGCGGCGCACTATTGATGGTGGGGACGGTCTGGTTGCACGTCATCGCCGGGCCGACCGCTTTCGTCGAAGGCGGCATATTGAACCAGATGCCGATTGAATATCATCCCCAGCTCAAGGCGATTTTCCTGCTGTTGATCGTCGGTCTTGGCGTCAAGGCAGCGCTGGTGCCGCTGCACGGCTGGCTGCCCGCGGCGATGGTGGCACCGGCACCGGTGAGCGCATTGCTGCACGCCGTCGCCGTGGTCAAGGCGGGCGCGTTCGGTATCGTGCGCGTGGTCTACGATGTGTTCGGCGTGAACTTCGTCGATCAACTGGGGCTGCTCAGCCTGCTGGGCATCGCGGCAGCGATCACCATCGTGTACGGCTCCATCAAGGCGCTCAGCCAGGACAACCTGAAAAAACGTCTCGCCTATTCCACCGTGAGCCAGGTGTCCTATATCGCGCTCGGCACCGCCATACTCGGACCGCTTGGCACCATCGGTGGAGTTGTGCACCTGGTGCATCAGGGCATCATGAAAATCACCCTGTTCTTTACCGCCGGTAATTATGCCGAGACCCTGGGCATTCACAAAGTGAGCGAAATGAACGGTGTCGGTCGGCGCATGCCGGGGACGACACTGGCCTTCAGCATCGCGGCACTGGGCATGATCGGCGTGCCGCCGATGGCGGGTTTCGTCAGTAAATGGTATCTCGGTCTCGGTGCGCTGGACGCTGGCATGGCCTGGTGGGTGATGCCGGTGCTGATCACCAGCAGCCTGCTCAATGCGGCATATTTTCTGCCCATATTGCACCGCGCCTGGTTCCGCCCGCAGGGCCCCGAATGGCCGGCGGAACATATCCCGGCAGCGCGTTTCGAAACCAGCGCGGCCTTGCTGTGGCCGCCACTGCTGACCGCAGCGCTGGCACTGGCGGCCGGACTGTTTGCCGCTGCCCCGTATAGCCCGCTTGAATGGGCCAGCCTGATTGCACTAAAGGAGTATGGGCTGTGAATACGCTGATGCTGTTGCTGATCTGGTTACTGCCGCTGGTGCTGGCATTGTTTGCCCGCCAGCGCCACGCACGCTGGCTAGTGATCGTCGCAGCACTTCCCGCCCTGGTTGCGGCTGTGGTGTTACCCGTCGGTAGCCAGGTTTCGCTGCCATGGTTGCTGCTTGGTGTCGAACTCGGCCTCGACGATACCGGTCGCGTATTCCTTTTGTTCAGCGGCCTGCTGTGGTTGCTGGCAAGCCTGGCGACAGTGGGCAGTCTCGCGGGCGGTGCGCACAGCACGCGGTTTCGCTTTTTCTTCCTGCTCGCGATGTCTGGCAACCTGGGCCTGATCGTGGCCCAGGACATGCTGAGTTTCTACCTCGGTTTCACCCTCATGGGGCTGGCCGCGTATGGGCTTATCGCGCATCCTGCATCGCTGCGCGCACGCAGGGCGGCGCGACGTTATCTTGGCTGGACCATCAGCGGCGAGCTGATCCTGTTCGTTGCGATCGTGATGCTGGCGCAACAACATGGCGGCGAACTGTCCTTTAGTGTGTTGCAGTCAGCCCCGCCCGCTGGCCTGGTTGTGCTGTTACTTATCATCGGCTTCGGTATCAAGCTTGCGCTGCCCGGTCTTCACTTCTGGTTGCCGCAGTCATACGCGGTCGCACCGACAGCTGCGGTGATGGTGCTCAGTGGCGCCATGATCAAGGCCGGTCTGCTCGGCTGGCTGCGCTTCCTGCCGCCCGGCGATGTGGCTCTTATCGACTGGGGCCAGTTGCTGATGCTGATTGGAAGTATCGGTATTGTATTCGGCGCCATCTTCGGACTGATACAACAACGACCGCGATTACTACTGGGCTATTCCAGCATCAGCAAAATGGGTGTGCTCACCACCGGGATGGGGGCCGCCCTCGCCTGGCCGGCGGCCGCCCCCGCCATCATCAGCGCGCTGGTGATTTTTGCTGCGCACCACGCGCTGGTGAAGGCCGCGCTGTTTCTTGGGCTGGGGCTGGTGGAACGTGGCGGCTTGCGTCCGTGGCTGTGGGCCGGGTTTGGATTTCTGGCGCTCGCCCTGGCCGGCGCACCTTACACCAGCGGTGCACTGGCGAAGTCGATGCTGAGCGCAAGTCTTCCGCAAGCAGCGCACCACCTGCTGCTACTGCTTGCGATATCTGCATTTGTGACCACCCTGTTGATGGCGCGTTTCCTGTTCCTGCTCTGGAGACTGCGCAAGCGCGCCACTGCGCCGTACGATGTCGCTTCGACAATTGCCTGGCTGCTTCTACTGGAGATTATTGCGGTGTGGCCGGTGATGGTTACCAACCTGGGTCAGCTCTATACCGACATGATACCGCTATCGCTAGCGATCATTGTGGCGGCACTAACGCTATCGGCAGCCAGGCGCTGGCCTGGCATCATCGCTGTGCGGAATCGATTCATACCCCAACGAGGTCTCGCGCGCCAGGCCAGGCATGCTAGCCGGAGTTTAAGCAACACGATCCGGTTATACGTCGCGGCATTGCCGGCCGCAAGTA
>Ga0316201_10002900_pt1 | contig 12430 bp, 11 predicted proteins | sample CS6wburrow_MG_FD_204516 | JGI IMG/M metagenome (GOLD analysis project Ga0316201, IMG submission 204516) | Coastal sediment microbial communities from Delaware Bay, Delaware, United States - CS-6 worm burrow | ecosystem: Environmental > Aquatic > Marine > Coastal > Sediment | place: USA... | reverse complement strand
TCGGCGTGTTCTGGACTTAGAACATTTTCAATAATGCAATACCCCTGCTCAGCGAGCTGCGCCAGATAATCGTCAATACGTGCTTCGTGCATGTCATTCAATCCATCAAATATAAAGTGCAAAGTTTCACCCCGGGGATTGCGTTCGGCAAGCGTTTTTCAAAGCCATTGCCCGGATAGACCGGATCCCGCAATGGTGCCGGCGGCCGGCAACAGGAATGCAAGGCATTGATGATCCGCAGCGAGTTGGAGGAAGTATGTTCATTACGGCTAATAAAAGACCTGCTGAGGGGCCTTTCAATAGTTGGTAATTTGGCTGTTGATCAAGGCGCTTTTTGGAGCATTTTTGTCTATCACGTTTTTCGGTGATCTGTTTCCCCCGACCGACCTGAAGGTCAATCTGGGGATCGCGGTGACGCTCACCGCAGGGTCGCACCTGCCTGTGCTGCTTGCCAGACAGGGCAGTTGTATCGACGTGGTCCAGTCGGTATGACCACCGGAACAACGGCGCCACTACCTGCCTCTGCGGGCCTGTCGATGAGCGGGTGGCAGACAACTATCGACTGCCGGGCGCGATCCTCTGCGTCACTCTGGAGCCCTGCACCATGTGCGCCGGCGCCCTGGTGCATGCCCGCATCGCGCATCTGTAAAGGGGATATTGGCAAACTATCCTCTCGCACCATTGCCCCTTCTCGCCGCCCAAGGGCGAGCCTCCTACGTGCTGCAATCCGGGAATGGACGAGCATGAATTGCAAGCTCGCCCCTGCGAGCACCATTTCCGAAGGATAGGTAGACTTTTCGCGAGAGTTCAAGACTCAGCAACTACGCCAGCGGAGAAAATCTGCTCACAACACCTCGTTTATCCGGCCGATACTCAGGGACTCCGAGGCAAGATAAACAGGCAGAGTGCGTGCAGAGCCCGAAGGGCATCTTCTTTCTGCAAGGGCCGCTTGCTGGATCAGGCATGGACCCGCGTGTATGCTGAAATGATGGAATCTGCACAATTTTTTCTTCAGCTCGCCATTATCCTCGTGGGCGCCCGTGTAGCGGCCGAAGTTGCCAACCGTCTTGGCGCACCCAGTGTGATCGGTGAACTGATCGCGGGGGTGATTCTGGGTCCCAGCCTATTGGGCCTGGTAGAAGTCAGCGAGGTGATTCGCCTGCTGGCGGAGATCGGGGTCATCATGCTGCTTTTTGAAGTGGGACTGGAGACCGACCTGACCCGCCTCGCACGCAGTGGATCACGCTCCGTCGTAGTGGCTCTCGGCGGGTTCGTCGCCCCCTTCTGCCTTGGCTTCTTTTTGTCGCGCTACCTGTTCGGGCAGGAGATGCTCGTCGCACTGTTCATCGGTGGCGCGCTGACCGCTACCAGCATCGGGGTCACCGTCCGCATTCTGCGAGATGTCGGCAGGCAGGACAGCAGCGAAGGACAGGTGGTACTGGGTGCCGCGGTGATCGACGACATCCTCGGTGTACTTCTGCTCGCTCTCCTGTACGAATTCTCCCGCTCAGGAGACCTGAGTTTGGTCAACGTCGGCCGTCTGGGTGCTTTCATCGGCCTGTTTTTTCTGATCGCGCCGGTTGCAGCCAAGCTCATTTCCTACATGATAAGCCGCTACCATCGTGTCACTGAACTGCCCGGCCTGATCGCCACCATCATCGTTTCTCTCGTACTCACATTCGCCTGGATGGCCCACGCTCTGGGTGCTCCGGAATTACTGGGAGGGTTCGCCGCCGGTCTGGCTCTGTCACGGCGTTTTTTTCTGCCTTTCGGCGCGGCCCTGGGACGTGATGTCTGGTTCGCGGAAGAGGTGGAGCGGGACATGAAACCGATCGTGCAACTGTTTACGCCGATTTTCTTCGTTACGGTGGGTCTGTCGCTCGACCTGCGCGCCGTGGACTGGGGTTCGTCCTTTGTCTGGCTCTTTTCACTGTCGCTGGCCTTTGTGGCGATCATCGGCAAGATCGCGGGCGGCTACCTGCTGCTAAGAGAGCACTGGCTGATGAAAAGTGCCATCGGTATGGCCATGGTGCCCCGGGGAGAGGTGGGACTGATTTTCGCCGAGCTAGGCCGCTCGGCGGAAATTTTCGACAAACCCACTTACGCCAGCATGGTGCTGGTCATCGCCTACACTACCCTGTTCTCACCGTTCTGGATCAAGCTGTTCTACCGCCTCTACGGGCACCGCCAGGAGCTGGCTCAGCCGCCTTGACCGGTCTGCAATTCCACCGCTGGCGAGACGTGGACGAGACTCAGTATCAGGTTCATCAAACTCTGTTCGCCGTCATCGAGCTGGCCCTGAGGTTTCTGGTCGAGCAGTTCGGACACCGGCTGGCGCAGTCGCCGCCGCCCACAAAGTACGGCCGGATGATTCCTCTAGAACAAGGGGGGGAGCGCGGCACTACGGACCGGGAGAAGTGCGTCATGGGCGATCCGAAGATAAACAAGTTGAAAAGGACGGAAAAGTATTTTGGGGGGTATCACTCTCCCGACAATTGATTACTTTCCTTTTTTAACATTGTGATACAGGTGTTATTAAGCAGCACCGGTAGCCAAAATTTACATATATATCGGTGTCTTACGCGCAGGATGTCGCTCAGGGATTTGGGGCAGCCACCGCTACCTTCAAGGAAATTCGCAGGCCGAGGTGCCGCGGTCAAAAATCACTTTCCATTCATTGCCGTTCCGCTGCCATATGGAGTTGAACGTGCCTATACACTTTCCACCGGGATCAAATACCGGGCCACTGCTGAGCGCCAGCTGTCCTGAAGCGAGTACTTCCACCAAGGCCGGCTGCCAGGAGAAGGGGGCTTCAGCGCCTTCGTAATAAGGCCGCCAGGCCTCGAGTATTGCCCGCTTGCCGCGAAGGGGCTTGTTCCCCGAAAAGAATATCGCCTCCTCAGAAATAAAGTGGCCAAACGCTTCAAAATCGCGCTCTGCCATGGTCCGCGCAAACGCTTTCTCTCGATCACCCACCTGTCGAGCATCATCGGCCATACTGGCAAAGCTCACGAATACGAGTATGAGTCCCAGGCCAACCCGGGCAAAGGCTTTCATCGATTTCTCCTGCCCTGAATAGCACGTTAATCCTATTATCGGCAATCCGGTAAAGCATAGCCGATGTTTCATATTTTTTCCGTGGCAACGACATTCGGGATCAGCGATCCCTGGTGAAAGCCAGAACCATGGCTCAAAGGAAAATATACAACCTACGGTTAGCGGGCTACACTGGAAAAGCAGCTGACAATAGAGTCTCTCTTAAATATCGGCCAGATTTGTGCCATATCTTTTGCCGACGTACACTGACAAGTTAGCTTATTTTTGCCGCTCGCGGGGGAATGACCTGTAACATGGCCGGTGGGGAGCTGGACGAGGAGGTGGTGTGCATGATCGCTGCCATGATGCGGGAGATGATTCGGAGCGGCCTGGTCCTGGCGTCGGCGGTCAGGATCAGTTTCAAGGTCTTCAACGTGAAACCCCTTTTGGCGAATCGCCGATTTGGCGCAGCGCTCGTGGCGGAGTTCAGGCTTGCCGGATGAGATCAGCCAGGATCTGGGTAGCGGCATAACCTGCATAGACGCAGGGTACATCCAGCCCTGGATGGTCAGCTTCTACCTGCTGGAGCACGGTGGCGAGTGTGCGATTATTGATACGGGAACGGCGCGCAGCCTGCCCAATCTGGAGCGAGTCATGGCGGCGCGGGGGCTGGGACCAGATTCGGTGCGCTATGTGGCTCCCACCCACGTGCATCTGGACCATGCGGGCGGTGCCGGGGCCATGATGCAGCGTTTTCCCGCTGCGCAGTTGCTTATCCACCCGCGAGGGGCGGGCCATCTGGTGGAGCCCGATCGCCTGGTGGCGAGTACGCGGTCGGTCTACGGCGAACAGCGCTTCCGGGAACTCTACGGCGATATCACCCCGGTGCAGGCTGACCGGGTCGTGGAAGTAGAAGATGGGCGGGTTATCAGCCTGGCCGGGCGCGATCTGGAGTTCCGGCACACCCGCGGCCACGCGGACCATCATTTCTGTATCTGGGACCGCACCAGCTGCGGCTGGTTCAGCGGGGACATGTTCGGCATATGCTATCCGTGGTTCCGGTTCGACCGTGGCGACTTCGTGCTGCCGGCCACTGCCCCGAACCAGTTCGATCCCCGGGCCTTTGAGCAGTCGGTGGAACTGCTGGCCTCCTACCAGCCCCGGTCTATCTACCTGACCCACTCCGGAGCGTTGGCCTTCTCTGCGGAAAGGGCCCAACTGCTGTTGCGGCAGGTACGCGAATACCCGGTCCTGGCCTGCGAGCATTGCGGGGATCCCAGCGCCATCGAGCAGAAAATGGGCGAGTACTCCCTGGACATACTGGCTGGTTTCAATACCGGACTCGGGGATGTCGAACTGATGGAAATGCTTGCATTCGACCTTGATCTCAACGCCAGGGGCGTGGACCTCTGGCTGCAGCGACAAGCCGGGGAAAATACATGATGGCCTTGCGCGGCAGAAACCTTGTGAGCCGGCTAGGCCTCTACATCCAAGACGCGTCGTCTCGACGCCGTTACGACTCGGGTAAAAGAAAATGAGCTACCTAAGTGATTGACTTCCGCTCACCAGATTTCCTGCGTGAACATATCCAGTCCATCCTGGATTTCTATGCTCCAAATGTTGTCGATCCCGCAGGCGGGTTCCACCAGAACTACCTCGATAACGGCGCGGTGTTTGATACGGGACGCAAGCACCTGGTGAGTTCCTGTCGTATGATTTTCAATTATGTGCTGGCCCAGAGATTGTTCGGGGAAGATCGCTATCGCGATCTTTGGCACCGAGGTCTTGGTTTTTTGCGCTCGTCACATTGGCAGCCGCAAAGGCAGGGCTATGTATGGACTCTGGACGATCAGGGGGCAACCGATGAAACCAACCATTGTTACGGACTCGCGTTCGTACTGCTGGCTTTTGCCAGTGCAGTACAGGCGGGAGATGAAAGTGCGCGAGCTGATGTCGACCAGACCTGGAATATTCTCGAAAGCCGTTTCTGGCAGCCTGGCTGCGGGCTGTATGCCGATGAAATCTCGGCCGACTGGAAGGTGGTGTCGCCGTATCGCGGCCAGAACGCCAACATGCACTGCTGTGAAGCCCTGTTGGCAGCATTCGAAGCTACTGGCGAGGAGCGCTTCCTCAATCGCGCCTACGATCTGGCCAGCAAGATAGTTATCGAACTGGCGGCTAAATCTGACGGTCTGGTCTGGGAGCATTATCGGCAGGACCTGTCCATCGATTGGGATTACAACAGGGATAATCCCAAACACCTGTACCGGCCCTGGGGTTTCCAGGCCGGGCACCAGACCGAGTGGGCAAAATTGCTAATGATCCTACACCGGCATCGCCCGGAGCCCTGGATGCTGGAACGCGCAACGGCGCTGTTTGATCGCGCAATGAAGGTGGCCTGGGATGAGGCGAATGGTGGCCTGTTCTATGGCTTCGATCCGCAGGGCCGTATTTGCGACAGTGATAAATATTTTTGGGTGCAGGCAGAGACTTTTGCCGCGGCGGCATTGCTGGCGGCTGCCACGGCCAATGAACAATACTGGCAGGAGTATGACCGTTTATGGACCTATTGCTGGGCGCACTTTGTCGACCACGATAATGGTGCATGGTTCAGGATACTGACCGCTGAGAATGGGAAGGTCACCGATATCAAGAGTGAAGCCGGCGCAAAATGTGATTATCACAACCTCGGTGCCTGCGCGACGGTGCTGGAGATCATCCCGCCAGGATCAAAACTCCCGACATTAACTGCGTGAATATCCGGCGGATAGAGATACTTGACTCATTAATTGAACAGCGTTAAAACTAACGGTGTTCAGTGTTTGGAGCAAAAACACCCATGGCCAGAGTCGCACGCAGGCAGGAAGATATCGAATCGGTGAAGCTGGAAATTCTTGAGGCAGCAAAAGGCATCATCTACGAGCAGGGCTTTGCCCAGTTGAGTATGCGCAAACTGGCCTCGGCGCTGGGGATGACAGCCGCCAACATTTACAACTATTACGCCAACAAAGACGAAATATACCTGGGCATTCAAACCGCCGGCTTTGCGATGCTTGTTGAGCGGTATGAACAGATCGATAAACAAGGCGGCACCCCGTTAGAGGTACTGACCGCCATGGGTTGGGCCTATATCGATTTTGGCCTGGCCAATCGAGATTACTATGAAGTCATGCTGGGCAGTAACACGCCAAAATATATCGACTACGTTGATACCCCCTTGGAATCAGCCGCCTTCCATGAAAAGAAACAGGCCTTGTCAGTCGTCCAGACCGCCAGCCAAATCATCGTCAAGCTCACGGGTCTGAGCGAGGAACAGGCCAGGCGTTATGTCATTAAATCCTGGATATTCCTCCACGGTATCATCAGCCTCCACAACAACCGAATCTTCGCGGAGATGGATCTTGACACCGAGGCAATCGCGGCAGAGATCACGGATGATCTTCTTGTACTGCTGCGCCGGCAATGTCCAAAATTCCCAGAAAGGGAGGTGGTGCAGTGAACCAATCCGCAGTCATAAGCCCCCAGGCACATTGCGCTAAGCAGAAACCCCGTCATCGCCTGTCCTTTAGAGACAGTCTGAAAGCTAACTTGTTGAATCCCACTGCCGGTATTTTGCTCCGGGTCATGGCGAAACAATTCACCTGGCGCCCCTCTTTGCGTAGATACCTCAAGGGTGTAGACGGCTGGATTAACTTTACGGTCGGATTCATTACTGGTTCCGGCAAGGTCCAGCAGTCAATTTGTTTTCGCGATGGGAGGGTGACGGTCGGAAGCACAATCCCTGACGATGCGGATATCGTCGTGAATTTCACGGATGAGGATGCTTTTATTGACATGTTTACGCTGCCGCCCAGCGAAGCACTTAACCTTGTACTGAAGAACCGCGTCGTCCTGCACGGTAACCCGAACTATTTGCAGCTGTTCAATTTTTTCGTCTCCCTGCTGCTGAAGGAAAGGCACGCGAAAATTCTGCTCGAGCAACAGCAGGCGGAAATGGCCGCCCGCCGCCTGGAGTTTGGCTCAGGCAATGACGCACTCTCCAAAGAGTTGCAGTCACGTCCGCAATATCACCTGAAATGCCCGTCGCGGGATCCGGGTGTCAGGGGACTGGAGGACCCTTACCTGCCGCAGTACAGCTTGAAGGACTTTCCGCGCCTGGAGCAGTTTCTCGAGGACCACCTGGGCAGCAAGCCGGAAATATGCGCCGAACGGGCGAAGCTGCTGACCGAATGGTTCCGCGAACATGGATTCGAGGCAGACACGACGGAGGGTCAAATTGCACCCGAAGTCCGCCAGGGACGTGCTTTCCGATACATGATGTCCCACAAGAGACCTATTATCCGCAAGAATGACCTTCTGGCTGGAACGACCACCCGCAACGAAGTGGTCGGCTCCACGGTATACCCGGATGCCAATGGCGGATCGATATGGGGAGAGTTGTTGTCGATCGACAAGCGCAAACTGATCCCCTTCGACATTTCCGAAGCAACGATAGAGACACTTCACAGCGATATATTTCCCTATTGGGCCAAGCGCAATTTTGTCGAATGGGTCAGGGACGAATACGGGTATCCGGAATGCCAGGTCATCAACGAACGCTGGGTTGCCTATTTCGTCTGGAAGACGGTCGGAATTTCCCACACGGTTCCTGATTTCAAACGCTTGCTGGACGTCGGCACCGACGGCATCATCGCCGACATAGCAAGTCGGCTCGAAGATGCTGGTCTCGATGACGCTGAGCGCGCTTCCCTTCTTGGCATGCAGCTGTGTCTGGAGGGAGTCAATATATATGCATCGAGGCTGACCGCGGAGGCGACAAGACTGGCGCAACTGGAAACCGACCGGAGCCGAAAACAGGAACTGGAATATCTCTCTGGAATATGCGATCGCGTACCTCACTCGCCGCCGAGAACGCTTGACGAAGCATTCAATGCCCTGTGGATCCTGTGGTTGAGCCTGCACAATGAAAATGCCGATACGGGCCTGTCGCTTGGACGCCTGGACCAATTGCTACAGCCCTTTTTTATCAGCGACCTTGACCAGCTGACCTCAGAAAAGGAGCGTCGTGAATATGTAGAGCACGTGATCGAAATGGCAGGCTGTTTCTTCATGCGCTGCACCGATCATTTCCCGATGACGCCTGATATTGCAAATTTCCTGTTTGGAGGAGCCGCCTCCAATCAGGCGCTGACCATCGGCGGTGTAACGCCATCTGGCGAAGATGGTGTCAACGACATGACTTATATCTTCCTGAAGGTCACAGAAATGCTTTGCATCAGGGACGTCAACGTAAATGCGCGTTTCCACCTGGAAAAAAACAGTGATGCGTATCTCAATCGCCTGTGCGAGGTAAATTTTATTACCGCAGGCACACCGTCCATGCACAATGACGAGGCAATTTTCAAGTCTCTCGAGCCACACGCCTATTCAATCGAGGACATCCGTGACTGGTCTGCAACCGGCTGCGTAGAGCAGACCCTTTCAGGCAAGCATATGGGCCATACCGGCTCGATACTGATGAATCTGGTCGCTGGCCTGGAGATGGCGCTCAATAATGGCTATCACCCGTTAATGAATTGGCAGCTGGGGCCTCGAACCGGTGAAGTGGAAGAGATGTCCTCATTTGACGAGTTCTTCGAAGCCTACGTCAGCCAGCAGACATTCCTGATCGAAAAGGCAATTGAGTACAACAATATGCTGGCGGAAATTCATGCCCGCTACCGGCCAACCCCTTTGCTGAGTGCCCTGATGGATGGCTGCATTGCCAGGGCCAGGGACGTGAACTCGGGCGGCGCGACCTTCAATACCTCAGGCGTTTCCAATATCGGCCTGGCGGATGTTGCCGATAGCATGCTGATCATCAAAAAACTCGTCTTTGATGAAAAGAGAATCTCGTTTTTGGAACTGAAAGAGGCCCTGGATAGCAATTTCGAAAATGCGCCCGCACTGCAGGCGCTGGTACAAAACAAGGTCAGGCTGTTTGGCTCGGGTGATGATGCAGGGGTGGAAATGGCCAATCTGCTGGCCGGGCGATTTCATGAATTGTACAATTCCCGGCGTAATTACCGGGACGGAAAATACACCGCGGGTTTCTGGTCCATGTCGCAGCATGTCGCCTACGGCTTCCTTTCCGGCGCCTTGCCATCCGGACGGCGTGCCGGCAAAGCCTTTACGCCGGGCCTCTCGCCGCAGCCGTTCGCGTCGAAGAACTTCCTCGACAATGTCTGCGATGTGGCCAGGCTTAAACCGGAGTACATGGACAACAATATTGCTTTCAATGTGAAGCTCATTCCCGATATCCATGAAACGCGCGAAGAAACCGTCAATACCATGCAGTCCTATGCCAGAACCTACTTCGAGCAGGGCGGCATGCAGATGCAGTTCAATGTGGTGACGTCAGAAACGCTGAAAGATGCCATGGTTCATCCTGAAAACTATCGCAATCTGCTGGTCCGCATCTCCGGTTATAACGCCTATTTCGTGACCTTGAACCGCGAGATACAGCGCGAACTGATTGAACGCACGGAGTTTGGCCTGTGAGCGCGGTTCCCCTGGTGCTGGACATCAAGGGCAACGCCCTCGACGACGGCCCTGGAATCCGCTCCGTTGTTTTCTTCAAGGGCTGCCCGCTGTCGTGCAAATGGTGTCACAACCCTGAAGGCATGTCGGGGCAGGTAGAGATTTCCTACGACAGGGCGCAGTGCGTAGGCGCCCGGGCCTGTATTGATGTCTGCCCGGAAGGAGCGTTATCAGAGCAAAATCCATTGTTCATCGACCGCGGAAAATGCACCCTGTGTTTCAAGTGTGTTGATGCCTGTCCATCAGCTGCCCTCAGTCGTGTCGGCGAAGAAATCAGCGTAACAGAAGCATTCAACAAGCTTATGAGGTACAAGCCCTTCTATGACTCGTCAGGTGGGGGTGTCACCTTGTCGGGAGGTGAGCCCACCATGCACATGGAATACGCCTCGGAACTGTTGCAAAAGCTGAAACTCGCAGGCGTACACACTTTGCTGGAAACCTGCGGCCTGTTTCCCTATGAAAGTTTCATGGCACATCTCTACCCCTATCTGGACATGATCTATTTCGATATCAAGATTTTCGATCGGGACGATCACTACCGCATCTGTGGGGCAAGAAATGACGTTATCAGGGAAAATTTCTCGAGACTTCAAGCGCAATATGCACGAGGGGGCGTCGAAATTCTGGCCATCACACCGCTGGTTCCCGGCATGACGAGCGATGCCGGGAACATGGAAAGCATCGCCCGCTTCCTGAAAGGGGAAAATGTTACCCGCGCCCGCTTGATGCACTATAACCCTTTGTGGCAGGACAAATGCCTGCGCCTGGGTAAGCCAGACAAACTGCCTGATGAAGGCCGCCTTCGCCAGTGGATGCCAAGACGTGAAGTTCTGCAGTGTGAGGCCATCTTCAGGGCACACGGTCTGACCCTCGTGTGAAAAAGGGGGCAGAACACGACGGATATCTATCAGTAACGGCCGGCTAAGGTTCCGTAGTACCGGTTTGGTCTCTGCTGCTGCGAACAGACCGGCCCGGCTTACCTGCTACTGACCATTCACCGGGTAACGCCTGTTATGGACCTATGCCGTCTCGCGAGCCTCCCGGGCAAGTATGGCTATACTGTTCTTCGGGCGCCTGTCTCGGTCTATCAGACCGAACTGAACATCATACCCGTGCAGCCACTCGTAATTGTCGACCGCGGTCCAGTGGAAAAATCCCCTGATATCGATACCGTCCTGTAAGGCCTGATAAGCTATTTCAAGCCCTCTTTCGAGGTACTCCTCACGTTGGGAATCGTCTGCTGTGCCGATTCCATATTCCGCTATGAGCAAAGGCGTGTCCGGCAATTCCCGGTGCAGGCGGCTAAGGACGAGCCCCAGGCCATCAGGCCATATGGAGTATTTGAGCGGTGACAGGGGGGCTTCCGGCGGGTAGGGGACCAACTTGCCCTGTTCGACGCCCAAGGCGCAGTAGTAGGAAAAGCCGATCATGTCGAAGGTGCCAGCGAGTTCAGGATAATTTTGAGCTTCCGTGCCGGGAATATGTAGTTCGCCGTCGCGGAACAGACGGAGTCCCGCAGACCAGTTGGCGGCATCGAAAAACTCGGCAAACTCCTGCGATTGGTCAGTGTCGTCCAACAGTTGCAGTGTAGACAGCCCAAATATGGAGGCGACCGGGAGCCCGGTCTGTTTAAGCCGCAAGGCGGCTTCTGCATTTGCCAGCTGAATCTGCTGGCTGACAAGAGACCACTCGTCCAGGGCATTGTGCCCGGGGGGCCATCCTCGACCGAGAAAGGCGGCAGTCGGGTAATAATTGGCCTCGTTGACGGGTTGCCAACCGCTGACCAGGTCGCCGAAAGTCTTTGCCATGAAATCGACGTGCCTGCCCCAATACAGCAACCGGTTATCGGATTTCAGGAATCCACCGGACCTGGCAAACCAGCCGGGCAGTGAGAAGTGATGAAGACATACCCAGATTTCAATGCCATGTTCCCTGGCGCTGAGAAGGATATTTCTGTAGTGATTAATCGCAGCCTGATCATGGACGCCCTCCTCCGGCTCGATTCTTGCCCATTCTATGGAGAGGCGATAATGGCGCAGAAAGTGTCGGCTGAGCAGGGCAAAGTCTTCTGCGAATCGTGTTCCGAATCCGTTGCCTTCACCAGAAAGCGGTGCATGGCCGGTGCGCTCCCAGTCGTACCAGTCTGAATGCTGCGCTGCTCCCTCTGACTGCGTGGACGAAGACCCGGTGCCCCAGATGAAACCTTGCGGCCATACCCGCCCCGAATTCTGGCTCATGTAATATCTCCTCTGCGGTTGTCCTTTAAAAGTTGGTACTGCCCGACTATGGCAGCTGAGCGCAGCGTGTCTATGGGTAGCGACCGGGCTTTCTCCAGATACTGCGCACCGGATGGGACATAGCTCAAGCGATGGTGGCAGGCAGGTTCGATCGGGTACTTTTCTACCGCTGTATGCGTGACGGCGCGGTCCTTTTGATTCAGTTTACAGTGTGAAAAGTCGGTGGACGGGGTACGATTCAATTCCGGGGGCCGCCAGTGCATGATTGAACGGTGCCGCAAAATCTTCATGGCCCACGGTCTGGCGCTTGTCTGAGTCCCTGTCCCGATCTCACGTAAATAGGAGAAGACCAGGCACGGTGCTGTGCCGGGCTCAGGCAGTCATCTTCCTTGTCTATACCGACACAGTAACTGGTTTTTACGCACATACCCGCGGCATCGTATTCACAGCGAAACGGATCACCGTGAATAACTTCGGTAGTCTCCTGAATGGCACGCACGTAGTAGGCAGCCTCACGCCCGCCACTTAAAAATTCCACGTCCGTGAATTCAGCCGTACAGTGACTGCCCTGTGACGAG
>Ga0316201_10002899_pt1 | contig 12430 bp, 10 predicted proteins | sample CS6wburrow_MG_FD_204516 | JGI IMG/M metagenome (GOLD analysis project Ga0316201, IMG submission 204516) | Coastal sediment microbial communities from Delaware Bay, Delaware, United States - CS-6 worm burrow | ecosystem: Environmental > Aquatic > Marine > Coastal > Sediment | place: USA... | reverse complement strand
CACCAGTGAGGCTGAGTAGTTCCGCAGGGCAGGGTAGCGATCGATACATTCGGCGAACAGTGCGGCAGTGGTCTCCGCTTGGGTGTCAACGGGTTCCGAAGCTATGCCGGTGGCTTCCCGAAAGGCGGCGAAATACCGAATCTCGATCTTCATTTGGTCAACCGCCGAGCCGGTACATTTCTACTTTCTGCCGCTCTTCCCGAGGTAGGTCGCGCTGCTCGCTGTAGCGGTCGCCGCGGCCTGCCCAGACTGCGGCAATCCGGTCGATAAGATCATGGGGATTATCCCCGTGGCGGATCAGGGGCATCAGGTTGGTACCCCGGTTTGCAAACAGGCAGGTATAAAACAAACCGTCGGCCGTTACGCGAGCCCGGGTGCAGCCGCCGCAGAAAGGTTGCGAGATGGAGCTGATGAAGCCGATTTTCCCCTGCCCGTCGAGGTATTCGAAGCGCTGGGCGGTTTCAGCCGGATTGTGGGATATCACCGGGCGAATAGGCCAACGGTTCCCGATGGTCGAAACCCATTTCCCATTGGGCACCACGTCGTCGACACTCCAGTGATTGCTGTTGCCGACGTCCATGTACTCGATCAGGCGCACGCTGTGCGGTGTTCCGCGGAAATGGTCGAGCAGGTCCATGACGGTGTGGTCGTTGACACCACATTGGACGACGGTGTTGATCTTCATTTGCTGGAAACCGGCGACCTCGGCGGCCGTGATGCCCGCGAGAATGTCATTGAGTCTGGCCCGGCCGCCGCTCATCCGCGCCAGCACCTCTTCGTCCAGAGTATCCAGGCTGACCGTGATGCGGTTCAGGCCGGCTGCCGCCAGGTCTCCGGCCAGCCGGGGCAGCATCACACCGTTGGTGGTCAGGGCGATGTCTTCCAGCCCCTCAATCGCAGCGAGCTGATGGATCAAAGCGGGCAGCCCCGGCCGCAACAGCGGCTCACCGCCGGTGATACGCAGCTTGCGCACACCCAGTTTCACGAACGCGCGCACCAATGTCTCGATTTCATGGTCCGTGAGCAGCTTTTCCAGTGGGAGAAAGACACCACGGCCGTTCAGCGAGTCGGCCGGCATGCAGTACGTGCAACGGAAATTGCAGCGATCTATCACGGACACGCGCAGCTCGCGCAGCGAACGCTGCAGGCGGTCCTGGACCGGAACCGGCTCGGCAATCTTCAGTGGAACGCGCATGTCCATCCGGTCTCTCGCCAATCAGCCCTTGACCTGCTCCAGCTGGCCTTTCTTCACTTCCTGGTGATGCTCGAGGGTCCGGCGGTACAATGCGACAACCTTGTCCACGCCGCTGGGCTCCAGCGCTCCCTCGTTGCCGGCAGCGACAAAGGTGGCGTAGATTCCGGATGCGGTCATCAGCGCACCCGAAACGAGGGTAGGGTCGATTTTCTCATCTTTGAGTTGATTGGCAAGTTCGATGAACTTGTTGGTGCAATAGCGGTGTTTTTCCTGTTCGTTCACAACCTGCTCCGAAAATCCCGACAAAGGCGGTTATTGTAGTCAGATTTGCCCTTTCCTGCTCGTCGGCCCGTCTCGGCCTCGCCGCAAGCCCTTTGCTTTCGGCTCCCCGATCGGCCGAAAATGGGCGATAAGAGTATCAATCCCAGCGATGAGGGGCGAAGAAATGACAGAGTGCATCACCTCACTGGAGTACCCGGGCGGAATCGTGGCCATCGACAGTGGCATGGTGCGGCCGCAAATGGCCGCATGCTACCTGCTCGAAACGGATTCCGCGCTGGCAGTGGTGGAGACCGGCAACAATCGCAGCGTGGACCGCATCCTGACGGTAATAGCCCAACGCGGCCGCAGGGTCGAGGAGGTCAGCCACGTGATCGTGACCCACGTTCATCTCGACCACGCCGGCGGCGCCGGCCGTCTCATGCAGCGGTTGCCCAACGCAACACTGGTCGTCCATCCGCGCGGCGCTCGTCACATGCTCGATCCGTCCCGCCTGGAGGCCAGCGCGAGGGCGGTTTATGGCGACGAGGAATACGAGGCCCAGCATGGCGCCCTGGTACCCGTGCCCGAGGAGCGGCTGCTGGTTATGGAGGACGGAGGCAGCCTGCAGGTAGGGGGGCGAACGCTGGAGTTCAAGGATACGCCCGGTCATGCGCGTCACCACTTCTGCGTTTGGGATGAGTTCAGCCGCGGCTGGTTCAGCGGGGACACCTTCGGCATTTCCTACCGCGAGCTCGATACGTCGAGCGGGCCCTTCATCTTTCCGACGACCACGCCGATCCAGTTCGACCCCCCGGCCCTGCTGGAGTCGATGGAGCGCCTGATGGAGCGGGCGCCACGGAATATGTACCTGACTCACTTCGGGCGAGTGCAGGACCTCCCGCGGCTTGCAGCGGATATGCGAGCCGGTGTCGCGAAGTTTGTCGAATGGGGCGAGAGATTTGCCACGAGTGAGCGGCGCCGTGAGCGAATCGAAGCAGCAATGATGTCGTGGTTGGTCGAACGGGCGCGTGCCCATGGAGTCACGTACAGCGACGCCTCTTTGCACGAGATTTTCGGTGGTGACGTAGTACTCAATACGCAGGGAATCGAATTCTGGCTGGACAACGGCTGCTGATCAGGGCCTTCGCGGGTCCTGGGGCGTGCGTAATGTTTGGAATTGGCGCAACCTGTCCTTGTACGAGCGGGATAGCTTGACCGTGTGACCGCGCTTCAGCGTCAGGAAGTACTCGCCATTGATGTGCGCCTGCATGTCCTTGACCTGATGGATATTCACAATGGTCGAGCGGTGAATCCGCAGCAAAATGGACGAATCCAGTTCTTTCTCCAGGGATTTCATCGTCTTGCGCATGATGTGGGTTTCGCCTCCGACGTGCACGCACATGTAGTCGCCAGCGGCGTCAATCCACTCGATATCCGCCTGCCTGATCCAGGTGGTCTTGCCGCCATCGCGAATGGCCAGGCGGGGTCTTTCCTGGTCCTGCCTGCGGTTGCCGCCGCGCGCCGTTGCCTGGCGCGATCCACGCAGCGAAGGCGACGTGATCCGGGCGATCAGGTCGAGCAGGGATTTTCTGTACTCCGTGGCCCGCTTTTGCTTGCGGATCTGATGTACACGGTCCAATGTTTCTTCGAAGCTGTTGTTGCCGATCGGCTTGAGCAGGTAGTCCAGGCCGAGCGTTCTGAAGGCGCGAATGGCCCAGTCGTCGACCGCGGTTACGAAAACGATGATCGGCATGGTGCGCGGCGGCAACGCACGAAGCACGTCAAAACCATCCATGCCCGGCATCTGGACGTCGAGAAAAACGAGGTCGGGCCGGTGATCGCGGATGAAGTCGAGCGCTTCCCGACCGTTGCGGGCGACAGCGAGAATCTCGAAGTCACCCGCCTTTTCAAGGCGGCCTTTCAGACCACGCCGGGCGGCCGCCTCGTCGTCGACGATAATGGTTCTCAGGAGCTTCTCCATAGACTTTCGACAGCATATCATCCCTGTGCCCTCTCGCAATCGATTCCCCGGTATGCAATGGCCTCGGCCAGATGCCCGGATCCGATATGGGGCGAGGCATCGAGGTCGGCTACCGTACGCGCTACCTTGAGGACGCGCTGGCAGGCCCTTGGAGAAAGCCCGGTTCGCCGTGCCGCGGACTCGAGAAACTGCCGCTGGGCCGCATCCAAATGGCAGTGTGCTCTGACACCGGCACCGTTCAGCTGGGCATTGGGCATTCCCGCACGGGCCAGCTGAATCTCACGTGCGGCGACGACTCGCCGCCGGACGGCCGAACTGCTTTCTGGCTGTGGACCACAATCACTGTGCAACAGTCGCCCGGGTCGGGTGACTTCGACATGCAGGTCGATACGGTCCAGTAGCGGACCGGAAATCCTGCCCCGGTAGCGTTGCACCTGGTCCGCGGTGCACCGGCAGCGGCCGCTCTTGTCGCCGGCATAGCCGCAAGGGCAGGGGTTCATGGCCGCCACCAGTTGGAAGCGGGCAGGAAACTCGGCGTGGCCGGAAGCGCGGGCGATCACGATGCGGCCGGACTCCAGCGGTTCGCGCAGCACTTCGAGCACGTTGCGGCTGAACTCCGGCAGCTCGTCCAGGAACAGCACGCCGTGGTGCGCCAGCGAAATCTCGCCGGGCCTGGGCTTGGTGCCGCCGCCGACCAGTGCCGCGCTGCTTGCCGTGTGATGGGGCGCTCGAAAACTGCGTACGCGCCAGCGGCTGATATCCAGGCCAAGCTGGCTGACCGATGCGACCACCGCCGTATCCAGCGCTTCCCGTTCCGTGAGCGGCGGCAGTATACCCGGGAGCCGGGAAGCCAACATGGTTTTGCCGGTACCAGGCGGCCCACTGAACAGGATGTTATGCCCGCCGGCCGCGGCGACCTCCAAGGCGCGGCGGGCGATATGCTGTCCGTACACATCGGTGAGGTCCTTCTCATCTGGCGAGGCATGGCCCTGACCGCATTCGTCATCGGCGTCGTGTCCGGGCGGCCGGAGAGCGATCGGCAAGGGCTCGCGGCCCTGCAGCCAGCCAACCACGGTCAGCAGGCTCGCAGCGCCGTAGTGCCGGCCGCCTCGGACGAGCGCGGCTTCGGCGGCATTGCCGCTGGGTACGACGAATTTTCGGCCGGCCTCGCGTGCTTCGATTGCCGCCGGCAGCACGCCCTTGACCGGATTCAATTCTCCGCCCAGCGAAAGTTCACCAATGAATTCGTAGCCGCCCAGTTGGCGGTCTTCGAGTTGGGCCGAAGCGGCCAGAATGCCCAGGGCGATGGGCAGGTCGAACCGGCTTCCTTCCTTCGGCAGATCGGCAGGCGCCAGCGAAATCGTGATGTGGCCGGGAGGAAAAGCGTAACCACAGTTCAGCAACGCCGCCTTGACACGATCCTTGGCTTCACGGACCGCGGTTTCCGGCAGGCCCACCATCGACATGCGGGCCAACCCACCACCCGCGTGCACCTCGACGGTCACCAGCGGCGCGGTGACGCCTACCCCCGCTCGGCTGTACACCCGGGCCAGACTCATCAGCCGATCCTGCCTCGAAAGGCGCCAGGTCACTGCGGAAAATTGACCCGGTATGGTGTAGGAAACGGAAGCGCTACTTATCCGGATTGCATTTGTTCAAGCTGTTCTTCCAGCGCCTGCAGTTTTGCCCGGGTTTCCTCGAGCATTTTGCAGCGGGCATCGAACTCCTCGCGACTGACCAGGTTCATGCGCTCGAATGCGCCGGTCAGCACGGAGCGGAAACGGCGCTCCAATTCTTCCTTGGTCTGATTTACGCCGGGTGGCAGCGATTCACCCAGTTTGCGTGTCAATTCGTCGATCATTCTTAAATCCAGCATGTTTAATTCCCGTCGGCGGGTGGAATGGCTTGCGGGACGATTATGCTCGGATTAAAGTCATTCGATCCACCTCAGAAAGGAACGCAGCGATGAAAATGATCACGGCGATCATCAAGCCATTCAAGCTGGACGATGTGCGGGACGCGATCGCCGAGGCCGGAATTCAGGGCATGACCGTAACGGAAGTTCGCGGTTTCGGTCGTCAGAAAGGACACACGGAACTCTACCGGGGCGCCGAGTACGTCGTCGATTTCTTGCCCAAGCTGAAACTCGAGGTTGCCGTGCCCGATGACCGGGTCGACGCGGTGGTCGAAGCCATTGCGGATTCCGCCGCGTCAGGCCGCATCGGCGACGGCAAAATCTTCGTTCACACGCTGGATCAGGCCATCCGCATCCGCACGGGCGAGGAAGGCGACAAGGCGCTTTGACCGTTTCTTGCGGTGAACCGTTGCCGGAAATAGAAACTAAATGCAGTTCCAGCGCGTCTACTAATAGACATCGCAGGAGAGATCGGCGAGGCAAGACCCTCATATCATGAGCGAACGGCAGTCCTTCATCGCGGCCACGCTGGCCGAACTGAACCGGCGCAAGGTCCTGCGCACGGTGGGCGCCTATGCAGTTGGCGTCTTCGTGCTGCTGCAGTTGATGGACGCTGCTGTCGAGCCGTTGCGACTGCCGGAGTGGCTGCCCACGCTGGTGGTGGTCATTGTCATTCTCGGGTTCCCGCTTGTGTTCCTGCTGGCCTGGCATCTGGAACTGCGGTCCGACGGCATTCACCGCACCACCGGCGGCGGGCTGCTGAGCCGGCCACAAAGCGCCGTGTTGTTCAGCTTCATGCTGATGTTAACCGTGGGGCTGGGAGTTGCTTTGTACCAGTATTACGCAGGGCTTTTTGAATCGCAGGACGCCGAGCAGAGCGCAACTGCCCGCGATTTTTCGGCACCGCAGAACTCGATCGCGGTGCTGCCGTTCACTGATCTTTCCCGTGACGGAGATCAGGGTCACATCGCGGATGGGGTCTCGGAGGAGATTCTGAACCTGCTGGCACAGGTGGATGGGCTGCGAGTGGCTGCCCGGACTTCCTCGTTTGCGTTCCGTGAAAGCCTTGACGACATCCGCAAGATCGGGCGGTTGCTGAACGTGCGCACCATCCTGGAAGGAAGCATTCGAACCTCCGGTGACCGGATACGCCTGACGGCACAGCTCATCAACGTGGAAGACGGATATCACATCTGGTCCAAGGACTATGACCGCGAAATGACCGATGTTTTCCAGATTCAGGACGAGGTCGCCAGCAACATTGCATCAGCCCTGGTGGAGTCGTTCGACGGGTTGGAGGTCAAGCCGGCGTCACGCACGGATAGCCTGGCTGCCACGCAGGCCTATCGCACCGGGCGGCTCCACTGGTGGCGCCGAACGCCTTCCGAGCTGCAAAAAGCAATCGGCATGTTTGCGACGGCGCTCGAGCACGATGCCCAGTTCGCTCCCGCCTATGCCGCGATGGCAGATAGTTGGCTGCTGTTGTCACTTTACGGCAATGTTACGACCCTGAAGGCGACTGAGAAAGCCCAGGATATGATCGACAAGGCGCTCGCCATCGATCCCGAGTCGGCCGAAGCCTTCGCCGCCCTGGGCCTGGCCCGCTGGCAGATCGGACAGATGGATGCAGCGGAATCGGCATTGCGGCATGCGGTCGACCTCAACGAGGATTACATTCCCGCCCAGCTGTGGTTGGCGGGCGTGCTCGGTGAACTTGGGCGTTATCCGGAGGAGAATCGCGTGCTCGAACTGGCGATGACGAAGGATCCGCTCAACGAATTGCTGATCGTGAATCACGCAGCCAACCTGTCCATTCGCGGTGATTGGGCGGCGGGCCGGGCGCTGATGCAGGATGTCCTCGAACTGCATCCGGATTCGACCATGCTGTTGCGTTCGCTCGCGAAAATGGAGTTGATGAACGGCAATCTGGTGGAGGGCTGGAAGCTGGCGAACAGGGCCTACCAACTGCAGCCCAACAACCCGGAGGACATATCCGCACTCGCGCAAACCTGGGTCATGTTGGGGGATGCCGAGCAGGCTGGCCGGCTGGTGATGAAGGGGCTGGAGACTTCAGGGCAGAACGCCACGTTGTTGACGACCCACTGGATGGCCCTGATGGTCGGGCGTCGCTTCGAAGAAGCCGAGGCTCTTGTGCGGGAATTGAAGCAACAGTTTGGCGAAGGCCTGCCGGAATCCCTGGAGCGTAATTTCAACTTTCGGTTGGGCATGATCGCCATGATTCGGGCCGATTATCCCGAGGCTCGCCGGCTCCTGATGGCCACGATCAGGGAGGAGGAGCAAGCGGTCTACAGCGACGACGAGGTCATGGCCGTGACTCTGGCTGCGCTGGCTTCGCGGGAGCTTGGCGAATCCGAAGAGGCGCAGGCATTGCTGGAGTCCGCTGAACGGCGAATCCGGCGTGGTCGACTCAACGGCGTCGACGAACCCGGCATCTACTACAACGAGGCGATCCTGTTGACCATGCACAGCGAGCCGGCCAGGGCGTTGGAGAAGCTGCGCGAGGCCTACGCGAAAGGGTTTCGCCAACAGTGGGTCATGGAAATCGACGGGCGGCTGGATCCGCTGCGCCAGCAGCCGGAGTTCATCACTCTGATGAACCGTATCCGTGACGACGTGAGTCAGGCGCGGATGGAAATCCAAACACTGGCCCTGGCCAACCTGTAGTCAAACCCCCGCGAAACGAGTAGCGTCTCCGATCCAGCGCCTGATCAGCTTTTCGGCCTGGTCAGGGCTTCCGCTGAGCAAACGGTCGGCGACCGGCGGTATCCGTTCGAGCAGTGCCTGGTCGCGTGCCAGGTCCGCCACCCGAAACTGAAGCATGCCCGTCTGACGGGTGCCCAGGACCTCTCCCGGGCCACGCAGTTCGAGGTCTTTTTCGGCGATGCGAAAGCCGTCGGAAGTTTCCCGCAGGATATTGAGGCGCTCCCTGGCCAGGTCGCCGATGGGCGCGCCGTAGAGCAGAACACAGGAAGCCTGCTTGCTGCCTCGGCCGACCCGCCCCCTGAGTTGATGAAGCTGAGCCAGGCCCAGGCGCTCGGCGTTCTCGATGATCATCAGCGATGCATTGGGCACATCCATGCCGACTTCGATGACTGTGGTTGCGACCAGAAGCTGAATCGTCCCACTTTTGAACCGGTCCATGACGCTCTGCTTATCGCCCGGCTTCATGCGCCCATGCACCAGCCCCACGGACACGCCGGTCAAGCCGGCCATCAATTCCTTGGCGACCTCTTCGGCGGCCTGCGCCTGCACCGCATCGGATTCCTCGATCAGTGTGCAGACCCAGTAGGCCTGGCGGCCCTCGGCGCAGGCGCCAGCAACGCGCGTAACCACCTCGGCCCGCCGTTCGTTTGAAATGGCCACGGTCGTGACCGGCTTGCGGCCTGGCGGCAATTCATCGATGACGGAGGTCTCCAATCCGGCATAAGCCGTCATGGCCAGCGTTCGCGGGATCGGCGTGGCGGTCATGATCAGCTGGTGGGCGTGCAACGATTCCGCGCCGGCCTTGTCCAGCAGAGCCAACCGCTGATGCACGCCGAAACGATGCTGCTCATCCACCACCGCCAGGCCCAGGCGGCCGAAATGCACGCCTTCCTGCATCAGCGCATGGGTGCCGATGACCAAAGGCGCCCCTTGCCCGATGGCGTCGAGCGCAACCTGCCGAGCGCGCCCGGTAACCTTGCTGCTCAACCAGACAGGCTCAATGCCCAGCGGCTGCAGCCAATCCTTGAAACTGCGCAGGTGCTGCTCCGCCAACAATTCGGTTGGCGCCATGATGGCCGCCTGGTATCCGTTGCCGATGGCGCGCAGGGCGGCCATCGCAGCGACCACGGTCTTGCCCGAGCCCACGTCGCCCTGGACCAGGCGTTGCATCGGGTGGGGCTTGGCAAGATCTGCCTGGATTTCCTGAATCACGCGTCCTTGCGCCGCCGTCAGCTGAAACGGGAGTTGCTGCAGAAACTCGGGCTCGAGTGTCGGCGCATGGGCCATGACCGGTGCAGGGAGTTCACGTTGGCGACGGTGCAACTGCTGCATGCTGAGGTTGTGGGCGAGCAACTCCTCCAGTGCCAGTCGTTGCTGGGCAGGGTGCCGGCGTTCGACCAATGCGACTACATCAGCGCCGGCCGGTGGCCGATGGATGTAGGTCAATGCAGCTGCCAGTGACAGCATGCGCAAGTCACCTCGCAAATCGTCGGGCAACAACTCCTCGAGCTGCAATTCGCCGTTCTGCATCCGTTGCAGCGCCTGGTCGGTCAGCGATATCCAGCTGGCCTGACCGAGGCCCTCGGTTGACGGGTAGACCGGCGTCAGGCGGTCGGAGACTGCTTCGTCTTCATGGCGCAGGATCCGCTTGTAGCTGGGATGGACCATTTCAAGGCCCTGGAATCCGGCGCGGGCCTCGCCGAAGCAGCGAACCCGCGTGCCCCTCGAAAACTGCCTCTTCTGCTCGGCGCGGAAATGAAAAAAGCGCAAAGTAATCCTGCCGGTGCCGTCGGCTATCACTGCGACCAGCATGGCGCGCCTGCCGCGCACGATGGCGGCATGTTCGATCTCGCCCTCAACCTGAACCCGGGCTCCGGGATAGAGGCCACCGATCGGATGGATCCGGGTTCGATCCTCGTAGCGAAAGGGCAGGTGAAACAGCAGGTCCTGCACCGAGCGGATGCCCAGCTGGTCGAGAGTGGATTCGAGGCGGGGGCCTACGCCCCTTAGCTCGCGCAGTTCAGAGACCAAGAACGGCTTCCATCTCCACTTCGGCGCCCAGCGGCAAGGCGGACACTTCGACGGTCGCCCGCGCCGGGTACGGCGCGGAAAAGGTCTCAGCCATGATCTCGTTCACCGTGGCGAAATTCCCCAGGTCGGTGAGAAAAATGTTCAGCTTGAGGACTCCTTCCAGGCTGCCCCCAGCAGCTTCGCAGACGGCCTGCAGATTGCGAAAAACCTGGCGGGTCTGTGCATCGATGCCGCCGCCCACCAATTGGCCGGTGACAGGGTCGAGTGCCACCTGGCCGGACAGGAAAACCAGGTCGCCGTGCCGGACTGCCTGGGAATAGGGGCCTAACGCGGCGGGGGCATTCGAGGTTTGGATGATCTGACGGCTCATGGTGCTCTCCTGGTTGCGGAATCAGCCGATCCGGTTGACGCGAACCACGTTGCTGTTTCGCCGCAAGCGGCGCAACACGCGTGCCATGTGGTCGCGGTCGCGGACGCTGACGGTGAAGAGCAAGGTCGCCGTTTCCGGGTTGGCCTCGGGTTGTGCCACCCGCTCAATGTTGCTGTTGGCTTCGCCAATGCTGGTGGAAATGCTGGCCAGGACGCCCGGCGTGTTGCGCGCTATGATCCGGACGGCGACCGGGAACATGCCCTTGGTTATCGGGGCCCAGCTGACGTCGACGCAACGGTCGGGGTGTTTGCGGAATTCGCGGACATTGCTGCATTGCACGCGGTGCACGACCAGGCCCTTGTCGGTGGACACATAGGCCATGATCTTGTCGCCCGGCACCGGCAGACAGCAGGCGGCAAAGCTCAACGCGCTGCCTTCGGATCCGGCAATCGTTATGGCCTCGCTGCCACCCGCGGCAACAGCTTGCGGGCTTTTTTCCGGTGCCAGTTTGGCTGCGACCAGGCTGGCCAGGGTATTGCCCAGGGCGAGGTCATTGAACAGCTCGTCCTGACGCTTGAAATGGTTCTCCTTGAGGTACTGCCGCCACGTTTCGTCCGGCACCTCATCGATCGAGCTGCCGCGGGTATTGAGCGCTTTTTCCAGCAACTGCATTCCCAGGGTAACGGTGTCTTCCTGGCGCAGGCTCTTAAGATAGTGCCGGATCGCCGTCCTGGCGCGCGCGGTGGCGGCAAACTCCAGCCACTGCGGCTGCGGCTGGACGGCCGGATCGGTCAGGATCTTGACGGTCTGTCCATTTGCCAGGCGCGTGGACAATGGCACTTCCAGGTTGTCGACCAGCGCTGTCGCCGTGTGGTTGCCGACGTCCGTGTGAATCGCGTAGCCGAAGTCCAGGGCCGTTGCATTCTGCCGGAGGTCGATGATCTTGCCCTTGGGGGTAAAGACGAAGATCTCGTCCGGGAACAGGTCGGACTTCGCGTGGTCCAGGAACTCCAGTGAGTCGGCTGTATGGCGCTGCACGTCGACCAGCCGCATCAACCACTCCCTGGCTCGCACCTCGGCACTGCCGGCGGTCGGCTGACCGGAGGCGTCTTCGCCCTTGTTCTGCCAGTGAGCAGCGGCGCCCTTGCTGGCCATAAGGTCCATGTCTTCGGTGCGGATCTGGATCTCGATGGGCATTCCGTAGGGGCTGTTGAGGATGGTGTGAAGCGACTGGTAGCCATTGGCCTTGGGCAGCGCGATGTAGTCTTTGAAGCGCCCGGGTTTCGGAGGGTACAGGGTGTGCACCGCGCCCAACGCCAGGTAACAGTGTGCCTCAGTGTCCGTGATGATGCGGAAAGCGAAGAAATCGGTAACGTCCCGGAACGACATGTCCCGGGCCAACATCTTCTGGTAGATGCTGTACGGTGATTTCTGGCGCCCCTTGATGCGGCAGGGGACGCCGGCGTCGCTCATCCGGGCGCGCAGCACCTCGAGGATGTTGCCGACGATTTCTTTTCGGTCACCCATCACGGTCTTGAGATGTTCGGCAATCGTGCTGTGACGCCACGGGTAGAGGTTGGCGAACCCCATGTCCTCCAGCTCGTGCTTCATGCTGTTCATGCCGAGCCGGTCGGCGATGGGCGCGTAAATGTCCAGGGTCTCCCGGGCAATCCGCCTGCGGGAGCTATTCGACATGCTGCTCAGAGTCCGCATGTTGTGGAGCCGGTCGGCCAGCTTGATGAAAATGACGCGGAGGTCGAGTGACATCGCGAGCATCAGCTTGCGAAAGCTCTCGGCGTCCGCCTGCACCCGCGTGCGGAACTTCATCTTGTCCAGCTTGGTGACGCCTTCCACGAGGTCGGCGATTTCGCTGCCGAATTGGCTTCGAATTTCGTCCCAGGTGAGTGGTGTGTCCTCGATGGTATCGTGCAGGATCGCCGCAGCCAGGCTTTC
>Ga0316201_10002898_pt1 | contig 12430 bp, 13 predicted proteins | sample CS6wburrow_MG_FD_204516 | JGI IMG/M metagenome (GOLD analysis project Ga0316201, IMG submission 204516) | Coastal sediment microbial communities from Delaware Bay, Delaware, United States - CS-6 worm burrow | ecosystem: Environmental > Aquatic > Marine > Coastal > Sediment | place: USA... | reverse complement strand
CCGTCATAGTTGCCGTAGCGCCCGAACTTTGCCTCCACGTCCCCGTTCAGAGACAGCCTCATGGCTTTTGAGCGATCAGGTGGCTCAATGGGTTGATCGCCGCCATCGACAACGTAAGCTTTATCGCCCGATCCACGTGCGCCCCACTGAAATTGAAACTGACCGTCTGATGCAAATTTCGCCACGCGCGTGTTCGCATATCCGTCGCTAACAAAGAAACTGCCGTCTCTAAGCACCGCTACGTCTGTTGGAAGATTAAAGTGATTGGCATCGTTACCAGGAACTCGATTCACCCCCAAAGTCATTAGCAGCTCGCCGTCATGGGAAATCTTGAAAACCTGGTGCCGTCCCACGTCGGTTACCCAAACATTATCTTCATTATCAACGCTGAGACCATGTGGCATGACGAACAGATTCCGGCCCCATTCGGCCATCAATTTACCGCTTCCGCCGTCAAATACAGCAATGGTCGGGGCCTTTATCCCGTCCTCGGGAAAAGGGTCCGACCACTCACGGCCAGCCCGATGGAAGACAAAGACGTGGTTGTGAGAGTCCACTGCTACTCCGGTTGCCTGACCGAGTATCCGACCGGCGGGTAGTTGTGGCCAGCCGTGCACAACGGAGTAGACATCTTCGTCAGTCGACTCTGTTGCGCCTGCAAGGCTACCACGCGAGTTGCTTGCGATACTGTTGTGGCGACATGCCGTACCAGTTGCGAAAAGCTCGACTGAAGTTTGAAGGGTCCTGGTAACCCAGCCGCCACGATATGCGCGAGATACTCATGGCCGAGTTGAGCAGAAAGTCGCGTGACAATGTCTTGCGAACATCATCGAGGATGCGCTGGTAGGATGTGTTGCCGCGTTTCAAGCGACGAATCAACGTGCGTGGAGATACATGCTGAGAGGCTGCAATCTCGGCGAGCCCCGGCACCGAGCCCGGGCGGGCAAGCAGGGCCTGGCGAACCGCAATCTCGGCCGGCAAGGTGCCTGCAGATGCGAGCAACTCTTCCTCGCAGCGATTGATGAGGTAGCGGTGCATGCCTTCGTCGTAGAGCGCGCAGGGCTCGTCCAGCCAGGCCGCCGGGAACCGCAGGGAGTGCTGATTTGCCGAAAAAACGACATCCGCATGAAAGGCCTGCTGGACCATCTCGCTGTAGGGCGGAGCAGTGTAGGCGAATGCCAGTTTCGCACCGGTGATTGCTCGGCCCAGTGGCCGCTCCATCAGCCCCTGCAACGATAAGGCAGCCAGCTCGATGAGCGTATTGCGCGTATCACCCATGTCCGCCGTTTCATAAAACCGGAATACGAACTCGTCTCCCTCGATCGAGCCGGCCGACCAGAGGAACGGCGCTCGTGTACCAATGAAACGCAGCAATATTTCCACTGACGAACGCACGTCGGGGGCGGTTACCACCGCAAATCCCAGCGGCCCATGGGACGGCACGGTCAGGCGGGTGGCGAGGAGCAGGTGCCAGCCAGGCCCCAGCAGGCGCTCAGCATTGGACAAAACCTGCAGGGTTTTGGCGAACGAGACCGGCTCGTCGCTCGTAAGGAGCCCTTCCTGCGTGAGGTCGGTGGACGCAAGTAAGGGCTCTACCGCCAGATTGGCCGCGCGCGCCTCCTGCAGGATCACCTTCAGATAGGTCGCCGGCATTCGCCATTTACGGTCACTTATGATCATTAAAAGCTACTTTGTCACTTTATGACTGGTATTTGTCAGTGTACACGCTTCTTCTCGCGGGAGCCTTCGCGCAAGCTGTTTACAAATGGACATTCGCAGGAATGACGACGATGAAGACCTATACCTTTGACGATCCGGCGGTCGGGCAAATCACCTATCGTGACAACAAGCGCTATCTTTGGCTCTCGGCGGTGTTTTTCCCACTGATCCCTTTCATTGGCATGGGCTTGATGGCGTGGACCGGACAGGAATGGACCTTGTGGGCCCCACTCGTCGCTGTGTATGCGTTGGTACCGCTATTGGACTTCCTTTTTCAGAAAGACGCGAGTAACCCACCGGAGCAGATTGTGCCGCAGCTGGAGGCGGATCCGTACTACCGACTTCTGATCTATGTTGCCGTGCCACTGCATTTCGGGGTGCTGATCGGCGGCGCATGGTTTGTCGCTAGCAACGATCTGGGCTGGTTTGGCCTGCTGGGTCTGAGCCTGCTGGTGGGAGCGATCGGCGGTTTCAGTTTGAACCTCGGGCACGAGCTGGGCCACAAAGGGCCGAAGGTCGACAGGTTGATGGCGAGGCTGGCGTTGGCCGTGCCTTTCTATGGCCACTTCTCCACAGAACACAACGCTGGACACCACACCGAGGTAGCCACTCCGGAAGACACTGCGAGCGCTCGCTTCGGTGAAAGCATTTATCGGTTCGCCCTGCGGGAAATTCCCGGCGCGCTCAGGCGTGCCTGGCGCCTCGAGAACAAACGCCTCAAACGCTGCGGACACAGTCTATGGGGCCGGCACAATGAGATCCTTCAGTCATACGTCATCTCGGTGCTGCTTTACGGTGGGTTACTGGTCGTTTTCGGCCTCGAGATCCTGCCGTTCCTGCTGATCCAGACCGCCTTCGCCTGGTGGCAATTGACCAGCGCCAATTACATCGAGCACTACGGGCTGTTGCGGGCCAAACAGGCCAACGGGCGATATGAGCGTTGCCAGCCGCACCATTCCTGGAACGCCAATCACCTGGCCTCGAATCTCGTCCTGTTTCACCTCGAGCGACACTCCGACCACCACACGTACGCTAATCGCCGCTACCAGTCTCTCAGGCACTATGATGATGTTCCCCAGCTACCCAGCGGCTATTTCGGTATGTTCATGCTGGCCTACGTGCCGCCGCTTTGGTATCGCATCATGAACCCGAGAGTGCTTGGTCTCGTGGACGGCGATTTCTCCAGGGTCAACGTGGACCCGGCGTGGCAGAAAAAACAGGATGTGCGGCAGCCGCAACGATTCGGTATGCGCTTATAGCGGCGGCCAAAAGCAATCGAGTATCGTTATCGCTTCCTTCGCTGACCAAGAGGGGGGCGATACAGTGGCTCGCGGGCTGGAGCGCGGGTACCTGCAGATTCCAGGGTGGCTTCTGCTGGTTTATCTTGTGTATGCGCAGGCAATCCCCGCTTTTGATTATGAACTGGGTGTTCGTATGGGGACCCAGGAATCAGCGCAGACAATTACCGAGGTCGGGGCAGCATTTTGGTATGGTTTCGCGTTCTCCGATCTTGTTATCTACATACCTCTGCTCGGTGCCGGGCTGATCGGTCAACTGCTTGCTCGCCCATGGTGGCGAGTCATATTCGGCGCTGCGCTTGGCATTACAATTTACTGGCCAGTAGTTGTCCTAGCGGCGGCAGTCGATGCGCGTGACGCATCGGGTTGGAATATTGACGACACGGCTTACTGGATTGTCCTGCCGATAATCGCAGCATGGGCACTGTGCGGATTGGTCCTGCTTGGCATCACCGCAAGCGATAAGCGTACAAAAGAGTGACGGTATTGTAGTCGCCACCAAACGACCTTCTGACTGCTAGACTATCGAGAGACAGCTACTCGGATGAAGGCAAGTTTATGGAAGCGTTGGCGCGACGGCAGTTTTTGCAATTTCTTGCGGCAAGTCCGCTACTTGGCCTGACCGAGGCGGGACGGCTCTTCGCTGAGGAGACGCTGGATACGATTAATCTGCCAGAGCACCTGATTAAGTCGCCAAAGGATGCACTCGACGTCTTCGATTTTCACAATGTCGCAAAACAGGTCTTACCGACATCGCACTACGGTTACCTGGTGACAGGGACGGACGGCAACGAAACACTCGTGGCCAACAGGGAAGCATTCAAGCGCGTCTACCTTCGCCCGATGCGAATGGTTGATACGTCCAACGTCAACCTGAACACCACGCTGCTGAATCAATCGATTGACGCACCGATCTTGATGGCGCCGGTTGGCAGCCAAAAAGCCTTTCATGCTGAAGGCGAGCTCGCAAGCGCACGCGCTGCGCGGGCCCAACGTACCCTGCAGATTCTGTCGAATGTGTCGTCCCACTCCATTGAAGATGTGATTGAAGCACGTGGTGAACCTGTATGGTTTCAACTCTACCCGACTAACAAATGGTCCACTGCGAAGAAAATGTTGCTTCGTGCCGAAGATGCCGGCGCGGAGGTCGTGGTCTTAACCGTCGACCTCAATGTAGTGAACAAACGGATATTGCTAGACAAGTTCTCTAGGGCCGACGATCGAGACTGCGGCGCTTGTCATGGTGCAGGGCCTGATGACTGGATAGCTACCAAGCCAATGTACTCGGGTACCGGTTCGAGGTCAGCGGACTGGGACATGTCCGGCATGACCTGGGACTACCTGAAGCAAATGCGCGAGACAACGTCGATGAAAATCGTTGTCAAAGGCATCGTCACCGCAGAGGATGCCGCGAGCTGCGTTAAGTACGGCGCGGACGCCGTATATGTATCCAATCATGGTGGCCGTGCCGAGGCCAGCGGCCGCGGTTCTCTCGATAGCCTGTCTGAAGTCGCTGCTGAGGTCGATGGTCGCATTCCGGTCATAGTTGACAGCGGTTTTCGACGCGGCACCGATATTTTCAAGGCGCTGGCGATGGGCGCAAACGCAGTATCCGTTGGCCGTGCGTATATCTGGGGGCTGGCAGCCTTCGGCCAACCGGGCGTGGAAAAGGTCCTGGAGATGCTGAATGCTGAGCTCTCCATGGTCATGGGCCAGATGGGGGCGCGAACAATTTCTGATATTGGTCCACAGCATGTCGGCAACCAGGGCGGTGGATGACAGCGCGCATCTGGCGGCAAAGAGAGGTTCAGCGGTAAAATGTCAGGTTGGTTGTCGCGGTTTGTATTTCAGCGGCATACCAATACGGGTTTATAAAGGAGAACGCCATGGGCGCCTCTGCAGCGAAACCGATGACCATCGTCAAACGTAATGACCTTAACCCCATCTGCTGTCATTGCAGCAAGGAGTTGACAGAAGTTTACGCAAAGACCAGCGGGGTTCCTTTCATTGCGGGGAAGAACAGCATGTTCTTTTGTCCGCATTGCAGGAAAGTACTCGGGTTTGCGCAAAGTCGCATGATTTAAAAAACGATCGGAACCGCGACCTTTCCCCCACGTATTTCCCATGCGAATGGCTTCGAGTGTCCAGCATGTTGCTGTCCAGGAAAAAAGAAAAAGCAAACCACTTCAGGCAACAGATGCGGCGATGCAACCAGCTGCATGTCGAGTACATGACTGACGAACACCTGCGGAAAAGCTACGAGCATTTTGTCGATTGGCAGCTTGCGTACATCCTCCCACTGTTTGGCGACCTGTATGCCCGAGACGGCTACGCTGAGGCGATCGACTTCACGATGAGCGATCTGGCGGGTATCGGGATCAGCAATCGAGACCGCGACCTGGAGCGTGCTGCCCCCGCCATAACCACGATATTGCCGCTTCGTGCGTTAACCACCGTTGCCGACACGGCTGAGGTTAACGCCAGGGTATTGGAAATAAACATCGCGATATGGCGACGCCTTATAGCTGAGAATGATCAATCGGCGCAGATTACGGAATATAGTTATTGCATTGCTTGCCGCGAGGCCAGCTCTTTTGGCGAGTGCCTGAATCTTGTGCACAAGATCACTGCGCTGGGTAAAACGCTGAAGTCACTCATTGAGGTACCGATGATAGGACTTACCCTACGCGCAATGAAGGCGCCCGCTCATGCGGCGGGATTCGGTGCGCTTCAGGAGTTTCTGGAAACGGGGTTCTATACGTTCAGGCAGATACCCGACGTCGATCACTTCCTCGCCGAAATTGAAATTCATATGATCGAGATTTTTAAGAGAATCTACACGGCACCGTTAGATCAACTTCGACGATAGCGGACATGGTTGTGCAGACCGGCGACTCTTGCGGACAGCGGCCAAACTCGGCAGAACGAAATTGCTCAGGCGCCGCTCGATGCCCGGACGATCCGAAGAGCCCAGAAAGCCAGCCACGCGGGAATAACGAAGCCGACCCATGATGCAAACATCGGGATGGAAAATTCGTCGACCTGTACAGCCATGCCGTAAACGATTCTAAACAGGTGAGCTAGCGAAACCAGAGAAAAGAGCACGCCAGAAACTACGCAATAAGTCTTGTAATTCATCTCGTTTTCCTCACGACCAGCTTAGCACGTGATTCATAGAGGGTATTTTGCCGCGTATCGTTGCTCTGTCGTTTTTAGGTGAAATCGCCATTGAATCCCGCCAGGCTTGCAAAGAGCCGCCATCGCGCCATAAGCTCACCAGCCATGGCATACCTTACTGAAGCATTTATAGCGATTGCGATCATCGCCGTCGTCGCGATCGCCGCGGTGTCTTTCGAACCCGCGAATCCGCTGGCGTCGTGGTTTAAGCTCGCCGAACGGTACGGAACCGAGCGGCGCCCGTCGCAACGCGCCTTCACCGATGTCGGCGTCCTGTTTGGTTCTACGCGCGGCGCACTGAGGCCGCTTACCGACTTTGGCAAATTCGATGTTGAACTGGACGACTTTGGCCTATGGCTGATCTATAAAGGTCCTCTGCCGGACGACTGCGCGGCGGGAATCAAGGTCCCCGGAACGCATGTGAGGTTCGTAAAGCAGAAAGGCGATCAGTACCTGTTCGACCTGTTTGCAGAACCGCCCGTGAGAATTGCTGTGCAGGGTGACCCCGGGGTGATGATTCAGCAGAAATGTCAGGGTGTCGCTACCTGACCTGCGATACCGTTTCCCAAACGCGAAAAAAATTGCCGCCCATCACTTTGCCAACGTCCTCATCGTTGTACCCACGTTCAATCAGTTTCACGGCAATGGCGTGAAAATTGGCATTCTCGAAGCCCTCGACATAGCTGGATACTCCTCGCAGGTCGGAACCGATTCCGACATGGTCGATGCCGCCGACCCTTATGACATGCTCGATGTAGTCGACCATTTCCGCGACTGTAGATATGTGGCGTCCATGTGGCCAAATGCCAATGATGCCGCCACTCTGCGCGATCGCACGGATCTGCTCGTCGGTCACGGCACGATCATGGTCGGTAAGCTCTCGCACACCCCCGTGGCTGAAGATTACCGGATGACGTGACAGTACAAGCACGTCCGCAATCGTCTCTTCATTTGCGTGTGCAAGGTCGATAATCAGGCCGAGGCGATTGGCCTCCCGGACGACCTCACCCCCGAACTCCGTCAAACCACCTGGCGAATAGGGCCACGTCTGCGTGTGGCCGAGCTCGTTGTTGCGAAAGTGGATTAGCTGAATCAGGCGCAGGCCGTTTTCAAACATCTCCTGAACTTTTCCGATGTCTCCTTCGAGTGCGTCTGCGCCTTCGAGGGCCGGCATGACGGCAACCTGGTTTTGCCTGCGTGCCTCCAATACCGTGTCCGGTGTGTCAGCATGAACGGCGTAACCGAGGTCAAACGTCGTCTGCAGGCGCGCCAGCCGGTCGGCAGACAGCGCGTAAGTTTCGCCCGGGGCAGGTCGGTACCGGCCCTTCTCGATTTCTGTACCGTCGCGATTTACGTAGCCGCCGTCGTAGGCCATATCGCTGCTTATGTTTGCAACGACCAGGTCCATCGTGCTGCGGCGATAAAGATCGATCTCTTCAGCCGTAATCCCTTCGACATTGCGTCGGTGAAACCGGCTCGGATGTGCATGCATGTCAACAAACACCGATTGCTCGTGTATGGCAATGACCCTCGGATCAGGCTCTGGTAGCGCGACAGGTGACGGCTCGCAGGCGACGATAAGCGCTGCCGTTGACAGGAGGAACCAGTTTCTTGGTGTCTGCATTGATAGACCCTTGGTGATGAGCGTCTGTTCTATTAGTAACCAGCGTCGAAATCGACAACGTACTGAAGTGGCTGCCCTTGCACATAACGACGGTAGTTGTCGATGAAGATCGGCGCGATCAACTCAGGATGACTGATGGCGGCAATGTGCGCAGTGATAGAGAGGTTTGGCGTGTCCCACAACGGACTGTCATCGGGCAACGGCTCTTCGTCGAACACGTCCAGCACCGCGCCCGCAATACCGCCATTATGCAACGCGTCGATCAGAGCCGCATCATCGATGACATTACTACGCCCGACATTTATGACGTATGCGTGCCGGTGAAGCTTCGCCAGTGCCGCCGCATCGAGCAGGTTAGCCGTTGCATCAGTTTGCGGCAGCGTCGATACAAGATAGTCGATGCCCTCGAGAAACTCATAAAGCTGTTCGACGGGCTGCACGGTTTCAAAAACCGGCGCCGCCGCGCCGGATCGACTCAGTCCCGTGACGCTTACGCCGAAACTCGCAGCCACCATCGCGATATGCTGGCCGATGGATCCCGTGCCCATGACGCCAAGACGTTTCCCCTGCAACACGCCTGATGGGGTGGCGGCCCATCTATGTTTGCGCTGAGCCTGTGCGCGTTCGACTACCCTGAGCTCGTGGGCTAACAGGTATCCCAGCACGTACTCGGACATTTGCGGACCGAAAATTCCTTTGACACCTGTCAGGACATAGTCGCGACGCTCACAGGAAATAAGCGGCGTCACACCCGCCCATGTCGACTGTACCCATTCGACTTCCGGCATATTTTCCAGCACCGCCGCGATCATTCCCGGTTCGCCGAGAACGATCGACTGACCACGATACTCGGCGAGTGCCTGGTCGGGTGACCTGCTGGCGATGATGCGCAGCGGAAAATCCGCGTGGCGTTTGATTTCCTCTGCGAATTCGTCGGCGTCGGTAGTGAGGAGCAGGCATTCGGTCATGGTCTATTCCTGTTGGTCTGTTGTCCACCGGTCAACCAGCGCGGCGGCGGAAACCTGGCCGAGCAGGTTAACGGCCGAGCGCATCATGTCGGGAATCCGGTCGATGCCAAGTATGATCGCCAGCCCGGCTACGGGCACACCGACCGCATCGAGAGCGGGCGCCATGGTCACTACACCGGAAGACGGCACGGGAGCTACCGTCAGCGAGACGAGAAACGTTGCGAGCAACGCGGCAGCGATGGCTGTCATGGGTATCGGCACACCGTACAGGTAGGCCAGGAAAACGATAGCCGCACCCTGAAATAACGCACTACCCGGGCGATGCATCGAGGCGCCAAGGGGGACAAGCAAGTTGGCAATCGTTGGCGACACGCCGATATTTTCAATGGCTTCCTCGCGCGTTACGGGTATGGCCGCAGCGGTGCTCGTCGTCGACACGGCGATCGATACGCCACCAAACGTGCCTTTCAGATACTTGAGTGGCCCAACGCCAGCCACAAAATAAACGAGTGGCAACGTGACAACCGCGACGAAGATCACGAGCCCCACGAAGACGAATACGATGAATATGCCCAGTGACTGAACGAGATCCCAGCCAAGCCGGGCTGTCACCGGCGCTGCGAGACCGAACACGCCAATCGGCGCGGTATAGAGAATCCACCATACAAGCTTGATGAGCGCCGCGCTGGCATCTTCAGCGATGTTGATCATGCGCTCGCGACGCTCGACGGCAAGCGTGCCCGTTGCCGCAGCAACGAGCGCCGTGAACACGATTAGCGGCAGTAACGATCCGTTGCTTGCGGCCGCAAACGGATTGGCTGGTACCAGCGAGACAATGAAATCAACGATGCTTTGCAGTTCCGGCACTTCGGTGGCTGCGGTTTCGGGCATGTCGATTTCGTTCGCGAAGCGCAAACCAAATTTCATCGTTGCCATGCCAATAGCGATGGCCGGGATCAGCGTAATCCAGTAGTACGCAATCGTCAGGCCGCCAATGCGACCGAGTTTGCGGGGATCGCCGAGTTTCGCGATGCTCGTGAAGATAATCGTGATGATCAGCGGAATGATGACCATGCGGATAGCATTCATGAAGATCGCACCGATGGGCGCGGAACCTTCTGCCAGTGCCAGCAGCCAGGCATTGCCGGTGGCGGAGGCGCCGAGGCCGACCGCGAGGCCGAGCACGAGTCCGGCGGCAATTGCTAGGTGCAACATTCAATATCTCCTGTGCCGAGATGCGATGCGGCAAATTCTACAGCGCGCCTCGCGGAAACCACATCGCCTGTGACCTTGATGCGCAGCCTGTTGTTGCGCATGGCAGTTTGTTTCGGCAGAAGGCCGGCGCAGTATGCGCCCGGGTCGAGAAAGGTCACGTGGGGAAAAAGCGACCTCAGACTGGCCATCACCATCGGAAAACAGGTGCAGGCCAGGATGGCGATGTCTGTCTCCTGCAGGGCCAGCCGGAGTTCGCGGGTCAACACGGAATCGTCCGCGCTGTTCCATGGTTCGAAGCGAGCGATAACGCGCTCGAGCTCCGTGGCGGCGACGGTTTTTGTTCGCGCGCCGGGTATGGCTGACCGAATAATGTCCGGATACAGACTTTCGGCTGCGGTGTAGCGCGTGCCAACGATCAGAATATCCTTGTTCGCCAGGAGAGGTTTCTCTATCCGCACCAGCGCTTCGAAACAATCGACCATGGAGACAACGTGTTCTGGCCCCGACAGTGCTGCCTTTGACCGCTGCAGCCTTCGGTGTTGCACCGACAATGTATTGCATGCCATCACCAGCGTGTCTGAGTGGTTTTCCGCGGATCGCAGCCAGCGCTCGACAACGTCGGCAATCTCCGGATCGGACTTCACACCGAGCGGGTTGATCGCGTAATCGGCGAGGAATATCGCGTTGCCCGCATCGCCGGCGTTCCACAGCGAACTGACGACGGAGAGGCCGCCAATACAGGAGTCGGCTATGAACACGGGCGGTGAATCAGTCATGCACGGATCTTTTCAGTACCCTGCCAGGGAATGCATCGGTTCTTTCACCGTCACTGATGACCGGCGTGCCGCCAACCAGCACGTGGGAAAAACCGGTGGCGTAGTGGTGTGGTTCTGCCCAATCGTCGTTGTCGCGGACCGTCTCGGGGTCGAAGATGCTGATGTCGGCAATCATGCCTTTCGCCAGCCTTCCCCTTGTCTCGAGTCCGATGCGGTTCGCCGGCATGGCGGTCATTTTGTGGATCGCCTGCTCGAGATCGAGGAGGCCTTCCTCCCGAACGTATTTGCGCAATACCCTGGGGAACGTGCCGTAGTTGCGCAGGTGCGGAACGTTCTCTCCAAACGTCACCGCGGAACCATCAGAGGCGATGCTTGTGAACGGGGCTTGCATGATGCGCCGGACGTCTTCCTCGACCATCATGTGATAAATCGCCGAGCCCCCGCCTTCGTAGAGAATCTCCATCGCAACTTCCGCGCCATTCTCGATGGTCGGTTCGCGGCCATTCATCTGCGTCACCTCGGCCATGGTTTTACCGGCGTACTCGGGATGTGACGGGAAGGAAGCTACTGTTATACGTGACAGGTCACCGGCTGCCCGAGCACCGTAGAGTATCGCCATCGTGTCGGCCTTTATCTTCGCTCGTGTTTCCGGATCGTCGAGGCGCGCCTGGAAGTCTGCGTGGCTCCCCGCTCTCGCCCACGCAGGGATCACGTTTATAAGCCCGGTGCTTGCGGCCGTGTAGGGATACTGATCCACGGTGACGTCCAGCCCCTCATCCCTGGCCGCGGCGACCAGCCCCAGCGTGACGGTACTGTCGCCCCACATCGTGTTGTCGGCAACCTTGAAGTGGGAGATCTGCACAGGCAGGCCGGCTTCGCGACCAACGGTGATCGCCTCGGTGATCGCGTCCGTAATCAGGTTGAATTCATTGCGAATGTGGCTTGCGTAGATACCGCCGTCTTTTGCAACGACGCGAGCCAGTGCGACAACCTCACCGGTCTCCGAGTACGTACCCGGCAAGTAGATCAACCCCGTTGACATGCCGAATGCGCCCGCGTCCATCGCCGCTTTGACAAGGCCTTTCATACCGGCTAACTCGTCATCCGTCGGTGCCCGGTTGTCATTTCCCATCACCTCGGCACGCACGGCATTGTGGCCGATCAGCATGCCCAGGTTGGGCGCGATGCCGACCCCCTCGACGGACTGGAAGTACTCGTCAAGGCGGACCGGCGAGTTGCCGCAGTTGCCGACGAGCATCGTCGTGACGCCCTGAAAGAGGTAGTTTTCTGCACCCGGGTTGTTCCGAATATTGCGGTCGGCGTGGGTATGCAGATCGATGAAGCCTGGTGAGACAACTTGTCCGGAGGCGTCGATGACGCGTGTGGCTGTCGCGCCCGCAAGTTCGCCAATCTCGACAATTGTGTCGCCATTGACGGCGATATCCCCGGCATACGCGGCAGTACCTGAGCCATCAACGATCGTGCCACCCTGGATCAAAACGTCGTAGTGCACAGGGCCCGAGTTATCACACGAAAGCAATGCAGCCACCAGGCACGATGCTGCCAACCAACGCAGAAGTTTATTGTTCATGGTCAAGCCTCGATACGGTTATTGCCGCCTGATCTGGCCATGGATCGCACCACCAGGTGCAT
>Ga0316201_10002897_pt1 | contig 12431 bp, 12 predicted proteins | sample CS6wburrow_MG_FD_204516 | JGI IMG/M metagenome (GOLD analysis project Ga0316201, IMG submission 204516) | Coastal sediment microbial communities from Delaware Bay, Delaware, United States - CS-6 worm burrow | ecosystem: Environmental > Aquatic > Marine > Coastal > Sediment | place: USA... | reverse complement strand
ATGCCCGGCATCATGATATCCATCAGCACCACATCAAAGCGACCCGCACTTGCGAGGGTTTCCAGTGCCTCGTCAGCATCACCGGCTGCCATAACATCGAGATGCCACTGTTCCAGCAGCGGCGTCAACGCCAGCAGGTTGCGCATATCATCATCGACCAGCAGCACACGCGCACCCTGGTAGTCCGCCGCGGGGATCAACTCACCTGCCGGTTTGTCCTGTGAAGCAGCTGCCGAATCCCGTTGCACCTCGGCTGGTGTTGCCGGCATCTGCAGCGGCAACAGCAGTGAAAAGGAGGTGCCCTTTTCCGGTTCGCTTTCAACCTCGATATCACCGCCCATTAACCGGGCAAGCTCGCGACTGATTGTCAGACCAAGGCCGGTACCGCCAAAACGGCGACTGGTCGAACCGTCTGCCTGTTTGAAGGCCTCGAAGACCAGGTCATGTTTTTCTGCGGGAATTCCAATGCCGGTATCGGTAACACGCAGACAAACACCGTTGTCCGTTCCCGCCTGCAGGCTGATCGTGGCACCACCCTGGCGGGTGAACTTGACGGAATTGGACAGGAAGTTGATCAGTATCTGGCGGACCTTTTCACCATCCGAGACGATGCTGTCCGGGGCATCTTCTTCAACCCGGGAAACCAGCTCAAGCTGTTTCTCGTCAAACTGCGGCTTCATCAGGTCATACGTTTCCTGCAGCAGACCCGGCAGGTTTACCTGTTCCGCAACCAGCGTCATCTGGCGCGCCTCGACGCGTGACAGGTCGAGGATATTATCGATCAGGGCTTTCAGATCTGTCCCCGCATCGTGAATGATTGACGCCTGTCGGGACTCTTCCTCGTTCAACCGGCCGGTGCCCTGATCCGCCAGCATCTTGGATAGCAGCAGAATGGAATTGAGGGGTGTGCGCAACTCGTGACTGACATTGGCGAGGAACTCGGACTTGTAACGGTTGGACGCTTCAAGCTCCTCGGCATAATCATGCAGGGCACGAATGTGCTCTGCGTGCGTGGTTGCCAGCCGGGTCAGGTGGGTACCCAGCTCGCGCAGCTCCTCGGGGCGCTGCCAGGTAAAATTGACGGCCTCATCATCCTCGAGCACCCGGGATATGCCGTCAGTCAACTCGTGACCGAGCCGTTCGCTCCTGACGGCTATCAGGCGTGCAACAAAAAATACAACCAGCAACAAGCCGGCCGCCACAAGGGCGACACGTACCTGCACGGTGAGCATCAACTGTGACAGCGGTGACGGGTCGACGCTGCGTCCGACCCACAACGTACCTGCATTCTCGGTATCAAACAGCGGCACCCACAATATCTGCTGCCCATTGAACTGCCACAGTTCCAGTTCGCCCTTCTCGAAGATTGCTTCAAGCCCCTGGAAATCGTCAAAGGCCTTGCGATTATGCGTGCTCTCGCTGAAGTCACCGAGGTAACGACCGTCACCCTGTACCCAGTAATTACCGCGATAGGCATTGGCGAGACCGCCCATGTCGAGATAGACGACCACCCCACCACGTTCCTCGGTTACCTCGCCGGTTTCAAGCGACACGATGGGGATAACAACGGGACTGACCAGGCTTAGCTGCATAAAACGTTGCGGTGAGGATTCGCTTGCCGATTCGTCTATAACGATGGGGCCGGTCAGGACGTTGCCGGGAGACACCTCGCTGCCCGCCTGCAGCAGTTCAGGATTAACTTTCGGCGCCGCGCCCTTTTCCACCTCGAGGCGGCCGCTGCCGAGGTCGCGCTCCAGCCAGAATTCCGAGCGTCCGTCCTCATCCAGATAAATAATGCGCGAGATATCGAGCTGGTCGGCCAGCACCTGGTTGGCCCAGTCGACATACGCGCTACGTGCCGCATCCAGTCCCGGCGCATCTTCTGCGGATACACCAGAGAGCAGCATGCCCGGCTCCGGAATCTTTGCCAGCAGGCGCACCATCTCGTGGCGCCGTGCAATGTGCTGGTCAAGGTCACTGAAACGTGCGCGCAGGTTCTGCACATGAGCCTTGTGATATAGTGTCTCGATACGATCGAATATCATCGGAATATTGATGACGAACGCCACCAGTAACGGGATAAGGCCGAACAGGAACAGCAGCAGGGAAATCTGGGTACGCAGCTTCATCTGCAGTCAATTCAATCAGGAATTGACCCACATTACCACGGCTGGCAGTAACTATTTTCAAGTGACCGATCAACCAGAGACATCATGAACAGCTCGGCCTTCAAACTGAAAAACATCGGTCCGGGCCTGGTAATCGCGGCAACCGGGCTGGGCGCCGGCGACCTGATCGCCGCGTCTGTTGCCGGCGCCAAATTCGGCACCGCGATACTGTGGGCCGCCATCCTTGGCGCACTCATGAAATTTGCCATGAACGAGGGGCTGACACGCTGGCAACTCGCTACCGGCTCCACCCTGCTGGAAGGCTGGGTACAGCGCCTGCCGAAGATCATCTCCCTGTATTTTTTCGTCTACCTGCTGCTATGGAGCTTCATCGTTGCCGGTGCACTGATTGCCGGTACCGGACTCGCGGCGCACGCATTGTTCCCGCAGTTGTCTGTCGAGGTGTGGGGCATTATCCATTCACTGCTGGCAGTGGTACTGATCATTGTCGGGCGCTATGCACTGCTCGAACAGCTGATGAAATTCTTCATGGGCCTGATGCTGCTGGTGGTTATTATTTGCGCCGTTATGGTCGCTCCCGATGTTCCCGGCGTCCTGTCCGGCCTGCTGATTCCTTCATTACCTGAAGGATCGATCCTGTTCATCATCAGTGTCATTGGTGGTGTCGGCGGCAGCGTCACGCTGCTCTGCTACGGTTACTGGATTCGCGAACGCGACTGGAACAAGCGCGAGGACCTGACCCGCTCCCGCTTCGACCTGGTTATCGCCTACACCCTGACCGGGCTGTTTGGCATCGGCATCATGATCATTGCAGCCGGCGTTAATGCAGAAGTCATGACCGGCCCGCAAATGGCGCTGGGTGTCGCCGATCACCTCGGTTCTGTGATCGGACCCTTTGGGAAATGGTGTTTCCTGATCGGATTCTGGAGCGCGGTGTTCAGCTCCATGCTGGGTGTCTGGCAAGGCATCCCCTACCTGTTCGCTGACTTTATTCAGCAGTACACCTTCCAGCCGGACAAGCCGGCACCCGTCGATCTGCGCTCGAACGCCTACCGGGGCTACCTGCTGTATCTTGCCATTCCGCCGATGCTGTTGCTGTTGATTAACGAGCCGGTCTGGCTGGTCGTTATCTACGCGATTGCCGGTGCCTTCTTCATGCCCCTGCTGGCACTGCTGTTACTGATCATGAATAACCGTCGCGACTGGCTCGGCGACCTGAAAAACGGCTGGGCCGCCAACCTGGTACTGCTCGCATCACTGCTGGTATTCGGGCTGCTGCTCTACACCGAGATCGGCCGGCTTAGCGGTTAGAAAATGGAGCAGATCAAACCACTGGCGAACGAAACGCGCTAGGGTATACTGCCTACCGACCTCAAACCGCAACTGGAAACATCAGGAGATTTTTATGAACATCAACACACGCGCCGGCCTGTTTGCCCTGACTCTGCTTGCAGCCAGCGGACTGACTGGCTGTGGTGGCGGTGGCGCCACCATGGAAGCACGCTCGACCACGACAGGCCAGGAACTGATGGACCTCGACCAGGCCTACAAGTCCGGCATCATTACCGAGAAGGAATACGAGAGCAAGAAGAAGGAAATCATGAAGAGTAAATAGGCGCTGGCTGTCTTCATGAAAAGACCCGCCATGTGCGGGTCTTTTCATGCCTTGTACCCGGTCACATCGCCATGAAACCGGCAGCATGGATTCACAGCAACACCGGGTCATTGCAAACGCGAAAATAAAAAGCGGCGACCCAAAGGTCGCCGCTTGCCCCCATCGTTCCTCCCCCGCGAAATTACCAGGAAGATTATGCGAACGGCCATAGCCGGACAATGAGGGAAACTACTTACTTGATTCAGACTGGACCCTGAACCAGTCGAGCGTGCAACAGCCGGCAGCAGTTGCTCAGTGCTTGTTCATATTGTCGACGTAGGCCATACCCAGCGCTGACAGCACGAAGGTAATATGGATAATGACGTACCACATCAGTTTGTCATTGGCGATTTCCTGCGCGGCCATAAACGCCTTCAGCAGGTGAATGGACGAGATGGCAACAATGGATGCGGCCACTTTCTGCTTGAGTGAACCGGAATCCAGCTTTCCAAGCCACGACAGTTTTTCCTGCCCTTCCTTCAGGTCAATCGCGGAGACGAAATTCTCGTAGCCGCTCAGCATGACCATGACCAGCAGCCCGCCGACCAGCGCCATATCAACCAGACTGAGGATCACCAGGACCAGGTCCGACTCTTTCATGGACAGGACCAGCGGAAATATGTGGATGGCCTCCTGGAAGAATTTAATACCCAGAAGCAGCACGGCCAGGCTGAGTCCCATATAAATGGGTGCCAGCAACCAGCGGCTGGCATACATGGTGCTTTCTATAATACGTTCCATTGATGTTGCTCTCTGTTAAATCCGCGGATTTTACCTGATCATGCAGATCAGTAAATCCCTGGGCCTTGATTCGATGGCTTTTATGCACAGACCTGCACCAGTAGAAGCAGATGCCCTGTCGCTTCGCGTCGCCCATCCCGAATTCCTGCTCGTCCGGGAAGGTCGGGTACGCCCGGAATCAACCCGTTGCTACAACGCAAATCGGCGACCCGAGGGTCGCCGATAGCAGGCAGTTCTTGTGACAGACGGCCCTAGTATCTACGCGCGTGTTTTCGATTACGCAGGGACAACTTCATCGTGATCCAGACCAGGGCTCCGAGCACGGAAGCCACTGCAAGTGATGCGCCTATCAGGACGACGGCTGGGACCAATTCATTCATGGGCCGAGTATACACACAATGCGGGCAGCGAATGAATATACTTTCATACAGAAATTCCGGATTTTACATTTCGAACGCGTTCAGCAGCCCATTCTCCTGAACCGGCCCGCAGCTGACCACGCGACGGACAAGCGAGCAGCAGGCCCATGCTATATTAATGACTATCAACTACAGCCACCAGGTTATTGCGACACAGATAGAAAGTTGCCCGGTGGGTGTAGTGACGATCGTAATCGCCCTGCTGTGCCAGCAAACGACTTACTCGAACACCACCGTCCGGTTTTCATAGACCAGCACGGTATGGTGCAGATGCTGCCAAACGGCACGGGCCAGCACGACCTTCTCGAGGTCACGCCCCTTGCGGATCATGTCCTCTACAGAGTCCTCGTGGCTTACGCGCACCACATCCTGCTCGATGATCGGCCCGGCATCCAGTTCGGAGGTTGCATAATGGCTGGTAGCACCGATGATCTTCACTCCCCGCTCATGCGCTGAATGGTAGGGTCTGGCACCTGGAAACGCTGGCAGAAATGAATGATGGATATTGATGATGCGGTTCGGGTAGTGGCTGATAAATTCATCACTCAGGACCTGCATGTAACGAGCCAGCACGATGAAGTCGATGCAGTACTCCTGCAGTAATTCAAGTTGCCTGCGCTCCTGCTGCTCGCGGTTTTCCCGGCTGATCGGCAGATGTACAAAATCGGCACCAAGCCGCTCGGCCGCAGGCTGCATATCTGCATGATTACTGATAATCAGCGGGATCTCTACCTGCCATTCGCCGGCCTCGTAGCGGGCCAGAATATCGTAGAAGCAGTGCGGAAGTTTTGACACGTACAGGGCCATGCGCAGGACCTCGCCTGAAAAATGCAGGCGCCAGTTCATGGAGAAACGTCTTGCCACCAGGGTCTCGAAGTACTCCCCGATCTTTTCATCGACGATGACAAAATCACTCAGGTCCCACTCGATACGCATAAAAAATGCCTGGCGCCCGGTGTCCACATGCTGGTCCAGATAGAGGATATTGCCGCCGTTCTTGAAAATGAACTCGGTAATCGATATCACAATCCCTTTCTGATCCGGGCAATGAATCAGCAGAATAGCTGACTTTGATGTCGTGTCATCCATGTTGCTTACCTGCTTGCCGGTTAAATGCGTTCTGATTCACCCGTTCGGGTCATACTACCAGAACAGATGTCCGCGGAAGAAGGACAGGCATACCGGGCCAGTGCTTATCCCTGCTGAAAACACCTTGAGAGCGAATCCTTTTAACGGCAAAGCAGGCGCTCAATCGAGGCCCCAGATCTGTCGCCTGTCGTTGATGTATCAGGCGCTGGTGAATTGTATTGATAATACATCATGATGCCAGTGAACTGGCAAGCGCTCTCAACAGCTCCGCCCCGTCGCCCCGCCATGCACTGCCATGCATACAGGCCAGTGTTACTGGTTCTGTTGAGGCCAATCGTTCAAGCATTGCGCGGGTGTTTCTGGTATATGAGAAGTAATCCATGTTTTTCCGGAAGGCTTCACTGGGTCCAAGAATGTCCGATTCCGTGACGGGCGGTAGATCTGCACCGCCCTGTGTGAACAGGTCGCCGCAGAGAAAGGTGCGAGTCAGTTCATCCGTCAGAAAACCACAGTCCCATGCATGCGGCAGATGCGGGGCATCGAACCAGCGCAGGCGGTGCCTGCCCAGGGAAACCAGCTCACCGTCCGCGAGGGCGCGGGGGCGACGGTCGGCAAGGTCCTCGATTGACACCATGGCAGCAACCGTACCGCAGAGAGGCATGGCTTGCGGAGCCACTGCAAGCCATTCATTCAGTGAGCCGCATTCATCTGCCTCTACGTGGGAAAAACCGATATATCGAAGCTGCTCGACCGGGATAAGGCTCGCGACGGCCTCACGCACCAGGGAAAACATCTTTCTGGGCCCGGTGTGAAATAACAGGGGTTCATCATCAGCAATCAGGTACTGGTTAAACGAAAAGCTGTTTCCATTTTCAAACAGGACCGGGGTGTTGATCCGGTAAATACCATCGGAGATTTCATGAACGTTGGTACCAGACTGACTATTGGTAATAGCCATAACACTCTCCTCATTGTGAAGGCGACATTTAACTCAAGTGTAGACCACTGGCTGCCAGAGTCTGCTGAATGTCGTGAAAACAGGGGAACTAGCGTATACCCCGGATACCACGGACATAATCAATCAAGGTTACTGCCTGCAGGACCCGTTAATGAGGTGGTTGCGATCATCAAGGCCTGCAGTCAGACCCTGGACAGCGTTTGCAGCATGTATACTTTGCGCACCCGCCGAGGACCCGCCGCAACGTGGTTAGCCCGGTTGGTCAGAGCATTTGCTTGACATGCAAAAGGTCACAGGCTCGAATCCTGTAGCGCCCATTTGACACAACTGCAACATCCAGGAGGAAACATGACAGGGTCTTCAGAATCCAGATACAGCTCTTTCGAAGACATTATGAATGACGGCGAGATATCCGAGATAATGGTAAACGGACCTCATCAAATCTATGTCGAGAAATCCGGGGAAAAGATTCTAGTGGGGTTCAGGTTCAGGGATGACAAGGATCTGCAGCAGTACATCCAGTCGCTTTTCAAGTCTGTCGGCAAAAAAATCAGCAACGAAATCCCCTATGGAGACGCGACATTTACAGACGGAACCCGTTTAAATGCCATCCTTCCTCCAGTTGCCAAGCAAGGTAGCATTTTAACTATAAGAAAATTTATGAAGACCGTCACAAGTATCGAGGATCTAATAAGCTGGGGCACGATTACCAGGCCGGCCGCTGATTTGTTGATCGCATGTATAAAGGGACGTTTAAATATATTTTTCTCGGGAGGCACCGGCGTCGGGAAGACGACAACCCTTCAGATCCTTTCTGCGTATATAGATTCCAATGAGCGAATTATAGTTATTGAGGACACTGCTGAGCTAAGACTTGTACAAGAACACGTGGTGAATCTTGAGACCAGGGCTGTTGACGAAAATGGCCGCGGCGGAGTGTCCTTAAAGGATTTAACGAGGAATTCTCTTCGAATGAGGCCCGATCGTTTGATTTTTGGCGAGGCAAGGAGCGAAGAGGTCCTGGATATTATCAATGCAATGGCTACTGGCCATGATGGATGTCTTGGGGTTGTACATGGCAGCTCTCCCTATGATGTCCTGGCTCGTATGGAGACCATGATATTGATGAGCGGTCTGGACCTGCCTCTTGCGGAAGTCAGAAAGATGATCGCTTCAAATATCAATCTAATCGTTCACCAGGAAAGGATGACGGATGGGTCTAAAAAGATCACCCACATAACGGAGGTTGAGGGTTTGAGCAAGGATGGCTTGCACGAAGTTAAATTACAGGACTTGTTTAAATTCCAGATTGAAAAGCTGGATTCCGATGGCAAGGTAACAGGGGAGCTAAGATCTGTGATTCAGCACTATCCAACATTTTTCAATAAATTTGAAAAGCTTGGATTGCCTATCGGCAATTTGTTTGCGATGAAAAAATACTAAAGTCAGGGCATAATATAGAAACGTGAAGGCATTCATGCGCGCATGTAATGGCTTCTGCAGTAATAGGGTTTTGGGCTGTATTCCTGATCAGCCGCACAGCTGATGGCCATGCGATACTCGCATGACAGAATCAAACATGACTTCCGTTTCAGGAAGTCTTGCAACAACCCGGCAAGCTCTCAGAGGTCATCATCCGACTTGGGATACTTGCTCTTGATCTGCTCGATCCGGCTATCCAGTTCTTCCTGCTCGCTTGTGTCTCCATGGCGGGCCTTGAACGCCGCATCCAGCTGTTCCTCGATGCTCGGATACTCCTGTCTACGCATGGCCGCATAGCCCTTGGAGTCAATAGAGCCTACTCGCCTCAGGGCCTCATCAAATTCTGCCTGCGTCGGCATTGTCCCGGCGGTATTCCACTCCGATATGTGGGGCAGCTTGCCGTCTTCAGTTTCGATGAAGTAGTCAAAACCCAGACGTACCGATGGACGCAACAGATGCACTGCCTGGGACAAGCGGTGCGCATCAGGAACTTCTCTTACCAGGCGCTGTTGCTGGAATATTTTTTGCGTATGTCTGCGGGCATCCCTGGTGTTTGACCAGTTGAAGTAACCAAGCACCAGAATTCCCCCGAGTATAAGAATCAGAACGCCGATCAAAGTATTGTCCAAGACCATGACTTATACCCCCTCCGTGTATTAGTGACTAAAACTTATACAAAAACCCTTGTTGGGTCGTTGACGCAGGTCAAGCAGACTGCGTTCGCTAGCCGGGCCGTTGATCTGCAGATTCCGCAGGGAATGGTCCAGGCGCACGTCACCGGGCACTGTGTGGTTCGACAAGGTCTTTATATACCGCCCTGGCAATAACGGCATTGCCTTCCTCATTGGGGTGGCCATCTTCACTGAAGAAATATCTTTCCTTGTGCTCCGCTGTATTCATGTAATTGATAAGGTCCAGCACTTCAATGGAATTCTGCCTGCAGAATGAATAAATCAATTCACCCGTTTCCCTGCTGTTTGACCACGCCTGCAGCATTCCGCCCTTAACAGCATCCCTCGCATACAGTATGACGACCGAGAACCTTACATCGCGCTCCCTGGCGAAACGATCGAACTCACTGAGCAGCTCATAGGACCTGGAAATCACCTCATCGCTGTTTGCCACCTGGTAACGTAATCGGGGTACATATACCCGGTGAGCAATGATTCTGAGAGCGGTCGAGTGATACAGAACCCCCAGGCTCTGTTGCAGCTGGTTCCTGATAGCCTGCGCCATCTTTGCTGAAGTACTGTAATTGCCCTCTGCATCGACGTAGGCAATCGCGTTGGGAATGACGTCGTTCGCAATAAAAAACCCGAGAATGATATGGTCCGGCTGCAATGACTCTGCATAGGTCTTCGCAACAATCATTTCCTGCACCGTGTTGTAACCGCTTACAGAATAATTGTAGACAGACAGCCCGGGGGCCCCCTGCTCTTCGAGGACAGCCGAGACCATTTCTGGTTCCTGGACGCCAACACCGTAGAACATGGAGTCGCCGAGCAGCAGTACGCGATATTCACCTTCAGTCGCTGGCTGGATTTCCCTGGTGCGAAATCCCAGTGAGTTCGTTTTACTTGTGTAGGTGTATTCCCCGGTGGATTCTGTAGTTTCTAAATCAGCGCTCAGGGTGAAGCCGAACTTGCGGCTATAATTATCTCTGTTTGGTTTGAACCTGACGCCCGAATTCAATAGCCGCGAGAACGCCCGGTCCATAAAGACCTTGTCGTCTGTAAACCTTGGAAACAGCACGCGTGCAGCCACCTCAACCATGACCAGCACAACCAGGATCTGCACCAGAATGATTAGCGACTTCCTGAACGGGACTTTCATGAATTAGCCGATTGCATTCGAACGCCAGCACGACTTGAAATATTGCGGCGTAGATATAGCTTAGCGTGCTCGAGAGTTGACAACTGACTAGCGCACCTGGATCAGTTTTCTGACCATGCTACTTACTTGCTCCCGGGTCTTTTCTGTCAGCGCGGGATGCTCATGCTGTGACATCTTCCCGATGAACAGTGAACCGACCGGCCTGGCACCAACGGTCTTTGCTGTCATCTGCAGCTGCTTCAATGTACCGTAAAACATGCGCCCCATGAGACCCGGCGCCGCACTGGAGGCAATCAGCATTGCCTTTTTGTCAGTTTTCTTTTTCCTGTATTTCGGTGAGAACATCCCCCACGGCCAGTAAGCATAGACCACCAGTCTCTCCATGAACCGTTTGAATACTGCGGTGACGGAATAGAAATTCGTCGGGGATGCGAAGATATAGCTATCGGCAGCCTCTATCATCTGCACCAGCTCACGCATGCGGTCCTCGTGGACGCACTCGCCGGGCGCCTCCCCCGGCACCTGGGTACAGTGACGACAATTCAGGCAAAACTCGATCTGGAAATCACGCAGACAAACAACCTCGACACTCGCGCCCGCCTCGCGGGCCACCTGCACGGCCACCTCGACGGCCTGGTCTATTGCACCGTTCTCCCGATAGGATCCATTTATCGCAAGCAGTTGAGTCATGGCGTTTCGACATGGGGCAGACGGCCAGTCGTTTTGCGAATCCCCTTCTGCACCGAAAGGATTATTCCCTGAGCCACTCGATTGCCGCCCCCTCTTCGCCAAGCGTGAAGTGCTGCACTTCGGGGTCTACAAAGCAACCGGCAAACCTTTGCAGCCCGGAAAGCAGCCTGCTGTCAGATATCGTGGCTACTTTCCCAACACTGTGATGATGATCCTTGATGAACCTGATGTGCGAGGCAAAACTGGCGATGTTTTTCCAACCCGAGAATTGCTCGATATAGACAATCATTCCCTTGAGGTTTCCGTTCTTTTCGATATAGGGGTCTACCCGCCGGGCAAAACCCTCGATGTCAGTTGTATCCAGCGGACCTGCCGGCGACAAAACAAAGATCCCCATATCATGTACCAGTTGATGATTAAGCATGCGTGTTCTCCCCGGGTATCCCGATAGACCTTGTGCATACTAACCATAGATAATAATGCCCGGTTTTTCCTGACTCGTTAGCAACAGGCCAGTCTGACCGGTGGCCGTGGCCATCCCCCGTAAGGCCATGTCGTTATCCCGGTCCACACGTCCTGACATGGAAACACAGGTCAATATTCGGGCCGAAATATATACCTATCTGAATATATTGAATAATAATACAAGAACCCGGGTGATTTGCCCCCTGCACTACCCGCAACGAACACCGGATGCACCCATGAAAACAGGCACAGGCGACCCGGGAAAACGCGGCGCTGGCCGGGCACCCCGCATGCGGGCGGCATACCCGCCATTGCTCACTTGGACAGGGCCAGTTCGGCCTCGGTTTTCAGACCAAGCTTTTTCATCAACCAGGACGGCGGACAGAATCCGGTGAAGGAACTTTGGAAACAGTTGAAACCAATAAAAAGGGTAACCCACGTCCAGTACGGATGATGGAACAGGGCCAGCAAAGAGGTGAGCATCACCATGATGCCGCCAAATGCAAACAGGGTTCGTTCAACAGACATGATTCTTCCTCCAGTGATTGGCTTGCCCGGCGAGAATAACCTTACTCTCGAAAAGAGTCGACCTGCGCAGCCATGACAGCATGGACACCCTCCATGCGTTCATCCATTCCCGGGCGCGGCTATTTTCATATTTATGAAACCTCTGCTTAATTCTCGTTGCGGGTGGAGCAGAGCGAAAACCCGGACAAAAGCGCCAGCGCGTTGAACGCCCGCAGGGCGCGCGCAGCGAGTGATCCAGGGGTTTCTTTACAATGGGGTATGGATTCCCGCTTTCGCAGGAATGACAAACTTTTGTTTTAATCAAAGCTTCCATATAGTACAACGACATACGCTGGCCGAAGCCAGCGTATAAACGCAGCATTGCAGGCCTATTTCAGTCCTGCCTTCTCACCCAGGCTCTTTGTATTGATACCCAGCAGTGAATACACGGGGCAGGTGCCAAA
>Ga0316201_10002896_pt1 | contig 12438 bp, 12 predicted proteins | sample CS6wburrow_MG_FD_204516 | JGI IMG/M metagenome (GOLD analysis project Ga0316201, IMG submission 204516) | Coastal sediment microbial communities from Delaware Bay, Delaware, United States - CS-6 worm burrow | ecosystem: Environmental > Aquatic > Marine > Coastal > Sediment | place: USA... | reverse complement strand
ATTAGAAATTTATTTAACTTGTAAAGAATTGAATAAAATCACGCTTTTAAACGATGCGGAACTTATTGGCCAAAATGTGATTAATGGAGAAGATTTATTAATTGTATGTTTTGATGGTTCAAAATTGGATTTAGATGTTAATTCAAAAGTATTTTCACTTCAATTAAACAACGGTTCTAAAGGTAAATTAAATTTGAGAAGCATCAATACGTCCATGGTTTTAAATGATAATTCAGTTTTCAAAGGAAGCATATCAATTGATAGTCTCGATTTAACTTTGAACAAAAAAGCCGATATGAACATTGAAGGAAATTGTGATAATTTAAACTTAATTACATCAGGTTCTACAGATGTTAATGCGAAAAACTTACTTGCGACGAACATTAATATTAATGCTTCCAATTCTTCCGACATTTATGTGCGCGCCAGTAAACTTTTAAGCCTTTACGCTAAAGGTAAAAGCAATGTGTATGTATACGGTAATCCTGAAATTAAGGTTGAAGGATTAAATGATAAATCGCAAATTATAAAAAAATAATTAACATGAAATTTAGAACTATTGTTGGGCTTTTATTCGCAGCTATTATAATTATATTTTCACTTCAAAATGCAGAAATTATAGATGTGAAATTTTTATTTTGGAAACTATCCATATCTAGAGTTTTGGTGATTTTAGGCAGTTTTGCGATTGGTTTATTAGTTGGTGTTTTATTATCTATAAAGAAAAAAATCAGGAGTAGAAATTAATATATAAAGGAAATAATGGCTAAAATTATATCTGTTTCACTTCAAGATATTCCAGAAACAATTAATGTAGGAGATAATGTTAGCGACATTATAATTGTTACACAAATAGAGTTTCATCCATTAGACATTTCACTAAAAATGGAGTATTTATTATATCTCTTTGTTTATGATATTCATGGCAAACCAGATGTACCAATAATTATGGGCAATTGGGATAAAAGCGTGTTTTACGGCATGCGATTAGACGGGAAGGATGATTTATTGGGAAAAAAGATGTTACCTGTTAATGCTCTAAAAACTAATTCTATTATAGAAACTCCCATTGCACTAAAACTAGGGGATTTATATCTTAGTCAGTCTTATCACAAACGAAAATTAGAAGTATTTGCTTCTCTTATCCCTGCAATAGGCAAGAGTTCAAAATGGTCTGAACCGTTTGAAACAAATATTGTTTTTTAATTATAAAATATAAAAATGAACCCAATGTTTAAAGTTGAAATTATAAAGTTTTCTAATATTACAGAATTACCAGATGCCTGGAGTTCGAAACATTACAATGATTTATTAGAACTCATGGATTATGATAATGTAAATGATATTCCATCAGAAGAATTAAAGGAGACTTGCTTAATATTACTTTCTGAAAACGAACCTGAAGATGCAGCGGCAATAATTTTAAAATACATCTTTAATGATCGATTAAATGATGGTCAGATTGCCAATTTATCAAATGAAATGCGAGACGAAAAAATTTGGGAAGAATATGCCGATTTATCATTACATGAAGAATTTTTCAATGCATCACAATTACTCTATGAAACTTATAACGGTAAATTTCCATTTCCAGAAGCGGTAAAGTTCGAATTTAAAGTGAGCACCAATAATGAAGAAGATTTGGATGTATTTAAATCGCAGACGGAAGCTCCTTTAATTCGTTTAATAGCTAAAGGTATGCCCGAAAACGCATTAATTAAACGTTTGTATCATGAACAATTGGTAGGAGAGGAATTTAACGAAGCTCAAAATATAATTTGGCAATTACAAAAAGAAATGAAAGATTCAAATTCTATTATTTTTTCTATTATTTCTTCGGCCTATTGGTTTAAAGATTTAAAATATGCTGAAAGTTTTGAAGCTACAACCCATGCAGATGAAGTTGAAAATTAAAAAAAGGGGGAATATTTAAAATATTCTTCCTTTTTTTAATTCAATAATTCAAGTTAAAGAAGTTACCTATTTTATGAATTTAGAAGTTAGTGTATTAACAAACAGTACGTTTCCAATTTTATTATAGGCATCAAAAAATTCGGTACCATTATTTTGTTTCATACTGCTTTCATGGAAGCCAATAAGTGTTAAATCAGCATCTATTGAATATTCGTTAATAATATCGATACGTTTTTTATCATGATCCAAAGGTAATACCCTAATATTGTTGGCAGATATTGGTAACCTTCCAGAACTCGTAAGTTCAATCAAGTTTTGTTCTTCCTGTTTTAAGTCTTCTTTAGGAAATGTAGCAAATAGTTTTATTTCACCATGTTTCCAATCAGAATGTCCTAATATAATATATGATAATAAAATCATCAAGTTAGCGTTTTCGTAATCTTCTTTACGTATCCATACATGAATATCTTTCTTATACCCAAAACCTTTATCAGAGCTAGCTAATATGCATAAATCATACTTAGCCGTTTTTAAAACGCTATAATTATCTATGATGTCGGTTAACCATTCTTTTTCGCCTTTCTTATATTCAAAAAGCATCATGTTATTTGGTTGACCAGAAATTCCAGGTTGTTGTATCGCTTGCACTATAGCAGCTGTATTAGAAGGCGTAATAAGTGTTTCTAAAAATACATTAGATTTACTTGTAGAAGCAATCTTAATTAACTTATCTAATTTAGCAGCGGCAATTTTTTTAGATTCAGCTGAAAAATATCCCTTTTCAAAATGAATATAGGTTCCAAAACCATAGCGCTGTGAAATCCATTTCATCATTTCTAAGGCGCCAAAACGTTCAAAACTATCTTTTGATAAGCATAGTACTGCAGGTCTCCAATTTTCATCGGTTTTGTCTTTGTCGGCCTTTTGTAAAAACACCTGCATTCTTCTGCTAAATTGATGAATAACACCTTGAAAAATGTTTGCCATTCCTTTTTGAGTATCACTCTTTGTCGATATATAAAAATATAAGACAACCATTAATGCAATGGCTGCCATGGCATAGGGCGTGTTAATTTTAAACATTAAATAAATACACATAATAGCCCCTAATAGAGACAGATACCATTTAGACTTAAATGAAGGGCGATACGAAGGGTCTGCAGCAAAATGTTGCATAAAAGAAATAAGACATAACGAGCCGTAGGTTACCATAAAAAACATGGAAATTATTTCGGCAACGGCATTTACATCCCCCATCAAAACAAAAATAATTGCTATTACACTCGTTAAAATGGTTGCGTTTCTAGGTTCATTATTTTTTTTGGTACCTCTTGAAATCCAATAATTAACACGTTTATTATGAAAAACTTTATCACCACCTATGGCTTGTAAAGTTCTTGGAGCAACCATAAAGGATCCCAAAGCAGACGATATAGTTGCTGCAGCTAATCCTATAGGAATGATAGGTCCCCATAAAGCGATTTTACTCATTATAAGTTGATCGTTCATTAAATCTGAAGCACTTGCAGACGTGGTTAACTTATAGGCTATAAAAACATATATTACCATGCCTATTATGGTTGCAGCCAATGTTCCCATTGGAATAGATTTTTTTGGATCTTTTAAGTCTCCAGATAAACCAACACCTGCTGTCATACCAGTAAAAGCAGGAAAAATAATAGCAAAGACATAAAAGAAACCTTTATTGGATTCTACATTTTTAAATATTAAAGAACTGTCAAAAACTTGAGCATATTCTGTAGTTCCCATAAAAAATAGCACGAGGGAAACAGCTAAAATGGCAACCACTACATACAATGCTTTCATGCCTAAATCGGCACCTTTGGTAACCATAAGCCAAATTAATAATAACAAAGCCGGAATTGTAAATAATCTATTATCGTAAATTTCATAGCCAAACTCTGTTATAACCCATGGTTTTATGGCTTCAAAAGCTTCACCGAATGCTATAATGTAAAAGGCTACACTTATGGCTTGCGATAAATATAAAGCGATACCTATTGCTGCACCAATATTAACTCCAAACGATCGGGAAATTATGAAATATTCTCCACCTCCTTCTACTTTCTGGTTTGTTGCAATCTCTGCTAATGCCATGGCAGTAGGAATAGTGACAAGATGTCCAATTAATATGATGAGTAATGTACCCATAAATCCAACAGATCCTACGGCAAAACCAAAACGTAAAAACATGACTGCGCCTAGAATGGTTGAAATTGCTGTTAAAAAAACAGGTAATGTGCCAAAATTGGCTTTAGCAGAAGAAAGGGTTTTACTCATAAAGCTTTATATTTTAGGTTTTTCGATATTAAGACTTATTTACTTTTTAAAAGTCACTCAAAGTAACGAATTAATTTATAATAATTTATTTTAAAATTAAGGGATGGCATAGAATTTGGTTTAAAATGAACGTGTTAGTACATGAAACATAAAGTAAACAATTTTTTGTACCTAAAAAGAAACATCGCTAGCCCTAAAACAAAAGCTACTTCATTTTTTGAAGTAGCTTTTTTATTTAAATCACAATAAATATTATTTAATTTCTTTTAAAGCATTGTCAATAAGTGTTCTTAAATGTTGTTTATGAGCAATTGAGGCAATGTCGCCACTAGCAGAAGCCATTGTTCTTATATTTTTCAAATTATATAAAGCCATTGACTTTGCATTGTTGGAGTAACTTGTATTTTGCTTTCCTGTTAGCATATTTATTAACATATTAGTATACTCTAATTGAAGATTTTGCCTGAATGAATTAACATTGCCATAAATATCTGCTTTAAAAATGGCATTATTTAGATTAGTCATAAAGAAAGGTAACTTGTATTTAAAATCAAAAAAGAGAGTATTTAACTCTCTCTTATAGTTGATATTAAATATTAATCTTCACTTTCTTCCATGGTATGATAGACATTTTGCACATCATCATCCTCCTCTAATTTTTCTAAAAGTTTTTCAACGTCTGCAGCTTCTTCTGGAGTGAGTTTTTTTGTTACTTGTGGAATACGTTCGAATCCTGAAGATAGTATTTCAATCCCTTTTTCTTCTAAAGCAGCTTGTATAGCACCAAAATTTTCAAAAGGCGCATAAATTAAAATGCCATCTTCGTCTGCAAAAACTTCTTCGGCACCGTAATCGATGAATTCTAATTCTACTTCTTCAGCATCTAAACCTTCTGCATTTATTCTGAAGTTACACGTATGATCGAACATAAAAACTACCGAGCCTGAAGTGCCTAAACTGCCATCGCACTTATTAAAATAACTACGAACATTAGCAACGGTTCTTGTATTATTATCTGTAGCTGTCTCCACTAAAACTGCAATTCCATGAGGTGCATAGCCTTCAAAAATGACTTCCTTATAATCGCCTTGACCTTTTTCACTTGCTTTTTTAATAGCGCGTTCTACATTGTCTTTAGGCATGTTTACAGCTTTTGCATTTTGCATAACGGCTCTTAAACGAGAGTTGCCTGCAGGGTCTGGACCACCTTCTTTTACGGCCATTACAATATCCTTACCAATTCGAGTAAAAGCTTTACTCATGGCAGACCAACGTTTCATTTTACGTGCTTTTCTAAATTCAAAAGCTCTTCCCATACTTAATATTATTTATTCTTTGATTTAAGACTTTTTATTTCGTGACAAATTTAAAAAAATCCACCAAATGAATTAACAGGTTTTAGTTTTTATAATTCTTTTAAAATATTTTATTCTTCGTCCGGTTCAACAATGGCTTCTATAGCTTTAGCTAATTTAAAATCTAAATCTGTTACACCTTTGGCACTATGGGTTGATAATGAAATGGTTAGTACATTGTATATGTTTGACCATTTTGGATGATGATTTAAAGCTTCGCATTCAAACGCAATTCTACTCATGGCGCTAAAGCAATCTTTAAAATTTCCGAATTCAAATTCGGCATGAATGGCATCGTCGTAATACTCCCAATCGGGAAAGTTTAATAATCTTTTTTCTATGTCTTCTGCTGAAAGTATGCTCATAATTTTGGTTTTGTTTGTTGATTGTAAATTTACTAATTTCAAATGATAAACGTTTTTTTATTTAAGTAATCTAAACTTCGAGAGTTACTATAATATAGCTAGTAAGCCCGCGTTAGGGGTTGGACTGGAAAGCCCACAGTGACCCCGACGTTTCGGGGGAGCGAGGACTTGCAAGGTAAAACCCGACCCGGCAGGCAGGCGCCCAAATTTACTGTATGTGTAACTCGGTTAAAATTTCCTGACTTACAAGTTGTAAGTTTTTAGGAAGGAGATTGTATTTTGGTAGGACAGCCAAATACCGGTCATCATTAGTTGTGTAAACCTGTTTGTAAATAGCATTTTTTAAGTCTAAAGCTTTAACTATTTCTTTAATAAATTCATCGTGATGCACCAAATCGCTACTTCCTGAATGAAAAATACCAGACTTATTTCTGTTGATTATGTAATGAATTTGCTGTGTTACTTTAGAGTCTGTAGTGACATTCATTATTAAATTCGGGAATACTTCAACAGGTTCTTTTTCTTTAATATTATTAACAATCTTTTGAATTCTTGGAGATTTAGAACCAAAAATCATTGGCATTCTTAAAATAGCTACTTGATTTTTTGGCATTCTCAAAAGCATGTTTTCAATCTTAATTTTAAAATGCCCATATATGCTATTACTTAAAGTTTTGTCCTGCTCGTAACTTGGGAATTTACTGTAAGCATCAAAAACAACAGCTGAAGATAAAAAAATGAACTTAATTTTTCTTGAAAACACATACTCAGCGATGTGTTTGTGAGCAACTAATTGCGCTGCAAAATCGCCACGAAGAGCAGAAATAATAATGGTTGGTTTTACAATATCAAGAATTTCATAAACATCGTCTTCTTCAATATTATATTGAAAAAAATGATTGTTTTTTTCTAACTGAATATTAGAGCTTTTATAAGTACCAAAAGTTTTAAAATAGGAGCAGAGTTCTTTGTAAATAGCATTTCCTATAAAGCCACTCGCACCTAAAATTAAAACTCTATGTTTATCTTCTTTTTTGTTCATAAATCAAACCTCTATATCTTTATTTTAGAAAATAGACAGTTTTGTTTTGGATGTGAATTGTTCTAAGGCTTGCATGCCTAATTGAGAATTGCCATTTTTATTCAATCCTGGCGACCATGTTGTGATTACAAATTTGTTAGGAAGTAATGCTGCAATACCACCGCCAACGCCACTTTTTCCTGGTAAACCAACTTCAAAAGCAAACTCGCCAGCTTCATCGTAAAATCCACAGGTTAGCATAATAGCATTAATACGCTTTGCTTGACTTTCCGTAAGATACACTTTCTCGAACAGGCATTTTCCTTTATTTACAAATAAGTAAAAGGCCTTAGATAACTGACTGCAACTCATTTCTATTGAGCATTGATGGAAATAAAAATCTAAAACATCGTCAACACTATTCTCAAGATTGCCAAAAGATTTTAAAAGGTTTGCTGCTGCAATATTTTTATAACCAGTGGCTTTTTCTGATTTCGCGACTTGTTTATTATAGTTTACAGAGTTATCGCCCGTTAAATCTCTGACAAAATTTAAAAAGTCTTCCTTCGGATTATCTAAATGAGAAATTAAAATATCAGCAATAACAATAGCACCAGAATTAATTAACGGGTTTCTAGGAATGCCATTTTCCAATTCTAATAAAGATAAATGATTAAAAGGGTTCCCAGATGGTTCTACACCCACACGCTGCCAAACATCATTTCCTTTAAATGAAATAGCTTTGGCAAGTGCTAAAACTTTCGAAATACTTTGAATAGAAAACGGTTTGTTAAAATCTCCAACGCTATATTCATTTCCTTCCGATGTTCTTAGATGAATTCCAAAACTATTTCTGTCGATATGCGCTAATTCAGGAATATATGATGCCACAACACCTTTATCTTTGGTATGTATGGCATCTTTATAAATTTCATCTAAAATAATTCGAAAATCTAACATGGTTGTTTTTTGTAAAAAGGGAGTTTTACAACCGTTGCAGGAACGGCATTTTTACGTATTTGAATATTGATTTTACTTCCAACATCCGCAAAAACTTTAGGCACATAACCCATCCCGATTCCTTTGTTCATTGATGGCGACATGGTTCCCGAAGTTACTATTCCTATTATATTACCGTTATTGTCGACTATATCGTAGCCATGACGTGGAACTCCACGTTCGTCTAGTTCAAACGCTACTAATTTACGTTTTGGTCCGTTTTGTTTTTCTTTTTCTAAAGCTTCAGAATTTGTAAAAGTTTTATTGAATTTACATACCCAACTTAAACCAGCTTCAATAGGAGATGTGGTGTCATCAATATCATTTCCATATAAACAATATCCCATTTCTAAGCGCAAAGTATCACGTGCAGCCAACCCTATTGGTTTTATGCCGTATTCAGCACCAGCTTCAAAAACCTTATCCCAAATTTGTTTTACTTCGTTATTCTTGCAATATATTTCGAAACCGCCACTACCGGTATAACCAGTTGCGGATATAATAACGTGCTCAATTCCGGCAAAATCGCCTACCACAAAATTGTAAAAGTTAATAGCCGATAAATCATGACTCGTTAAACTTTGCATTGCTTCAATAGCTTTTGGACCTTGAATAGCAAGTAAAGAATAATTATCACTTAAATCGCGCATGGTTGCACCCACATTGTTTTTAGACTTAATCCAATTCCAATCTTTTTCAATGTTACCGGCATTTACTACCAGTAAATAAGTTTCTTCTTCAATTTTATATATAATTAAATCATCTACAATTCCACCATTATCATTAGGTAAACAACTGTATTGTGCTTTTCCAATAGCTAATTTAGAAGCATCGTTACTACTTACTTTCTGTATGAGTTCTAAAGCATGTTCACCTTCAATTAAAAACTCACCCATATGAGATACATCAAAAACACCAACGGCATTTCTAACGGTTTCGTGCTCTATATTGACACCATCATATTGAACAGGCATATTGAATCCTGCAAAAGGCACCAATTTTGCTCCAAGAGCTTCGTGAGTTTCGGTTAAGGCTGTATTTTTCATTTACTAATACTTTAAGTTTTTATAACGCAAATGTATTGAAAATATATAGAAATAGCTTTCGCGGAAAGTTTAATAAGGCTGTAAAAATTTAAAAGTTAGCCGATTAAAATTTTACATCTAAATCCAGACGGATTCTATCGCCTGTTTCTTTAGAAACCCCATTAGTAATAAGTTGATTTACTTTATAGTATTTAAGTGTTAATTTGATGTTTTTATCCAACAAGTAACTTGCAACCACTTCGATACCTTTAAAATTTGTTAAGCGTCCATCGGGAGAATTATATGAAGAATAGTCCCATCTCGCCCAGTCATTTTGCGCAAGAAAATCTACAGCAGCAAACTTTTCCAAATAGCTATAGGTTACTTTGAAATAATAATCAGATTTTTTATCTAAATGCCCAATACTTAACCCGCTTACGAAACCGTTTTTTTGGTTTTTAAAATTTGATATGATAAAATCGTTATTTTCGTAATTTTCCAAGTTGTTGTAATAATCTAATTTCAGATTCAAATCACGGCTTTTTAGTAGACTAATGTTTGCGCCTATATTAAGGATGAAATAGTCAAAAATATAGGTATCGGCACCATCTGGGATGTTCGGAATATTTTTAAATAGATATATTCCGCCGTACAATTTAGCTTTTTTGTCCCGTAACACTGATGCGACTTGTAGTCCCTGAAAACAACTGTCTTTATCTAGAGAAGTTCCATTTGTTCTTATTATAAAATGACCTCCGTTTACATCTAAATTGTTCAAAAAACCAGACTCCATTTTAAATTTCTTCTTTAAGAATACTCCTTCTGGATACACATTGTCACTCCAAAACAATTCATTTTGTTTTTCAAATGGAAACGTGTTTTTTCCAATCCAAAAAGCATAGCCATCTTGTTCTGCTTTAAAGTATATTTTTTCAAACCCTATGGGTAGCGTATTAAACTCGCTAAAGTCATCACCTAAAGTTAGTTGTGGATCTTGTTGTTTTATGGGGTTTCCTGATCTAATTCTGGCACCAAATGATGCCCAATGGTTGTAATCATAATGAAATCCCGCCCTTAATCGGTAACGCCAACGTGTTCTGTCAGCTCTAAAACTACCATCCGGTTTTTTTGAATTCCAATCTTCTTCAACTCGAAACCTAAAGTCGGCATTAAACTGTAATTTAGAAGAGGTATCACTTTGACTAAAAAAGTTTTGAGAAAATAAAGCTAAATACGATAAAAAACATAAAAATTTCCAGTTCATTTTTGTTGATTATAATGAATTAAAAATAACATTAGATTACTGAGTTTGTATTTTCTCCAAAGAAACATTATCTAATAATACCAAATAAAAACCCCTTTAAATCTTCATAAGTAGAAATAACTACCGATTCTTTTTCTTTGCCCATAACGGATTGTATTTGCTGGGGAAGTGCTTGTTTTTCTTTAACAACAGCTTCAACAACATCTAAAAACTTGGTTGGATGCGCGGTTTCTAAAAAGACACAATGTGCGTTTGAGTTTTCTTTTAAATACGCTTTACAGCCTAGGTACCCAACAGCGCCATGTGGGTCTGCAACATAACCGTAATTCTCGTATATTTCCGACATCGCTTCTTTGGTTTCTTTATCAGAAAAACTATAAGACGATATATTTTCTTTTAAACTGTTGAAATTGTTTTTATAAATTTCCTGAATTCGGATAAAGTTACTTGGAGCACCAACATCCATAGCATTGCTTATGGTTTGTACAGATGCTATTGGCTCGTATAACTGCGATATTAAATAGCGAGTCACCACATTGTTTGCATTATTTGATGCTATAAAATGATTAATAGGCAATCCTAATTGTTGCGCCATCATGCCTGCACAAATATTTCCAAAATTCCCACTGGGCACAGAAAAAACAATGTTTTTGTGTTTTTTATGTAACTGTTTATAAGCAAACATAAAGTAAAATAATTGGGGTAACCAACGCGCCACGTTAATAGAATTTGCAGAAGTTAACTGCATTTTATTAGTGAGCTCCTCGTCTAAAAAAGCATTTTTAACCATGTCCTGGCAGTCATCAAACGTACCGTTAACTTCTAAAGCTTTTATGTTTTGCCCAAGTGTAGTTAATTGCTTCTCCTGAATATCGCTTACTTTTCCACTAGGGTAGAGTATCACCACATTCACACCTTTAACACCTAAAAATCCATTCGCAACAGCGCCACCAGTATCGCCTGACGTTGCGACTAAAACAGTAACTTCTCTATCATTATTCTGATTGAAATACTCTAAACAGCGTGCCATAAAACGGGCGCCAACATCTTTAAAAGCCATAGTTGGTCCGTGAAATAATTCTAAAGTTGAAATGTTATCATTCAGTTTAACAACCGGAAAATCGAAAGACAATGTTTCTTCAACAATTGTTTTTAAAACAGCTTCAGGTATTTCTGGCGTAACAAATTGTTTAATAGCTTCAAAAGCAATTTCTGAATAGGATAAGTTATCAATATTTTCAAAAAAATCCTTTGGCAAAGGCGTGATGCTTTCTGGAAAATACAAACCTTTATCTGGTGCTAATCCTTTTATAACAGCATCTTTAAACGATGTGTTCGGTGCTTGTTTATTTAAAGAGTAATAGTTCATTGTTCGTTTGATTTTAATTTATTCGTCATTGCGAAGCAAATTTTTATTGCTATGGCAATCTGTTGAGATGAACTTCAATTTGAAAGGTTCCCACGCTTTTAAGAAAGCTAGGAATAACGTTTCCTATAATATTTTGATACCTTCTGTATTAATTTTTGATACGTGTATATCAAATTCAATTCCTGTTTTAGAATACACTTTACGCATGGCAACTTCCACATTTTTAGCAGTTTTGACTCCCTTACTTAATGAAAATATTGAAGGTCCTGAACCTGAGATTCCTGCTCCTAATGCGCCCGCTTTTAATACTTCGATTTTCACTTCTTTATAATGTGGAATGAGTTTGCTTCGATAAGGTTCAATCACAACATCATGAAGTGAATTTTTAAGCAATTCAAAATCTCCTGTATGTAATGCATGTATTAAACTACCAAAATTCGCCCACTGTATAATGGCATCATTCAAAGGAATGTCCTTTGGCAAAATAGCTCTCGCTTCAGAAGTTTTTATTTCAATCTGCGGATGAATTATAGTTGCATACAAATCGTCTGGAGATGGGATTTCGAGAATTTCCAAAGGTGAAATACTTTTAACCAACGTAAATCCACCAAACATAGCAGGAGCAAGGTTATCGGCATGTTCGCATTTACTCGCTAAAGCCTCCCCTTTTATGGCAAATTCTGTAAGCTGAGTTTTGTTATATGGTCTTCCTAAAAGCTCGTTCATTCCAAAAACACTTCCAACAGCACTGGCGGCACTGCTACCAATACCACTACCTGGTTTAATATTCTTATAAATTTCAATTTCAAAACCGCAATCAGGTTT